>Ga0068859_100000192_pt1 | contig 59277 bp, 83 predicted proteins | sample KBSSwiS22_FD_66585 | JGI IMG/M metagenome (GOLD analysis project Ga0068859, IMG submission 66585) | Switchgrass rhizosphere microbial communities from Kellogg Biological Station, Michigan, USA - KBS Switchgrass S2-2 | ecosystem: Host-associated > Plants > Roots > Rhizosphere > Soil ...
GGGGTCATGCGTGTGAAGTCAACCCCGTCATCGTTCGGCTCGATGCCTTGCGGCGGAACGAAGGTGATCTCACCGGCGAGTGGCATGACATCAAATCCGAGCCGGACCTGATATCCATCTTCCACGTAGCCATCCTCCACATAAGTCGGGTCACCCGTCTCATGCGTCACAACCGATCCGTTACCGACCGTGCACCCAAGCACCACGTGCGCAACCATCCCGGTTGAGCCACCGGCACGCAGGACGTATGAGGTGATCTTCCCGGTCGCGGTTCCTCCGGGGAGACGCGCATCAGCTATTGTGCCATTCTTCCGGCACGACAACTCGATGCCGTCAATCCACGGAACGTCAAAGCTGATCTCAACCGCGCGGGCACGGCTCAGCAATTGAGCGCGGGCGCGCGACACAAGGTTGGCAATCGCGTCCCAGCCACGATCCGTCTGGAAGAAAGAGCGGCGACGCTCATCAAAGATCGGCAACGCACCGCCCGGATCAACCGGGTCATTGAGACGATGCGACTGGATCGAAAGCGCAATCACTTCTTCGTCACCCGGATCAACCAGCAGCGGTTGAACGTCTGCCTCCACTGTGAAGCGGATCGTCTCCGACAGCGAGCGCGTCACATCGTACTGAACGTTCAGAGACGGGTTGAACACCCAGCGCGGAAAGCTGACGATCCAACCATTGGCGGTTGTGACAACTTGCTCTGCGTCCGCCGAAAGGTTGTTTGTGACGACACCATCGACGCGCTCCAATGTGCAATCGCCAAACCCCCAACCTGCTCCGATCCGGCGACCGTGCGTCGGCCATGAGCGCTGCAGACCTTCGCCTGTGAAGCTTGTGATGAAGCCTGGAACGTTTGACCCGGCAAGTTCGAAGGCGTGGACAAGAGCAGACTTGAGGTCAACGGTTCCGCCAGCGTGCTGATCCCACGATACGGTTGCCTCGACATTGACGCGCCGTCCGGGGTTGGTTGAGTAGCGCATCTGGAGGCTGTCGCGGAAGAAGCCGCCCGCGAAGTTGACAATGCCATCCTCCCCGGAGTTGATGTCGGAAGCGGAGACGATGTGCGAGACGCGGTCAGTGTGCCACAGCTGCGAGCGCGCTTCAAGAACCTCATCCGGGTCATTCTCGTTATCCTCCCGCACCCAGATCGGGTCCCAGTAAGGATAAACCTTCATCGAGTTGGCGAGCGCGGCGCGCTGCTCATTCCAATCGAACGGACGCGCAAGGAACGTCAGGTCCAGCGTCTCGCCTTGCAAATCTTCCGGCACACCCAGCAAGCGGCCAAAGAACAGCGGCACAATCCCCGGATCGGTCGCGCCACTGTCCCACGCCAGCCACGCCCACAGCTTCCGGCCGGACGACAAAAGCCCAACGCGTGGGTTCTTGATGTTGATGGAGAGGGAAGCGAACTCGCCTTCAGCGTGGTTGATCTCAAAGGCAAGCACCTTCTCATCTTCCCGCTGGTGTTCGGGGAGGAAGGTGTTTTCTTCCGGGTCAACCCAAGCAAAATAAAACGGCATCAGACTTCCTCTAGCGCCAAGGTCCAGCCGGTCGTGGCGTTGTACTCATCCTTTGTGGTTGAGTATCCCATCACCATCATGGTGAGGCGCGGCCGATAGAAAGTGTAGTCGCCTTCGATCCGCTCCGATCCAGTGACAGCTGTCCGATCCGGCGAACCGCCCGAAGTCTTGTAGGCCAGTTCAGCGACGCAATCGACGGTGACGGTTGCTCCAGGCCAGACCCCGTTGAGTGCTGGCGCCTGATGATCTGTGCAGGAGATGATGGACTGAAACTTGCGCAACTCCGGAGCGGAGACGTCAAGCAACTCTCCATTGACCGTCCGGCGCGCGTCCGCTGCCGAGACAATCGGCTCAAGAGATTGCGTGAGACCGCGCGCCGCGTAAGGCGGGATGCCTTCGCCGCTGATTGTCAGGAGAGTTGTGTCTGGCATTTTGTTTTCTCAGCGTCCAATTGGAAGAACGATTACGCGAACGAACCCCTTGCGACCAATGCCTGATGTGCCTCCCTGCCCAGTTCCTGAGCCACCAGCGCCAAGGCCAGTGCCATTTCCGCCTGCTCCACCACCCGCTCCCGGCGCGGTCCCACCTACGCTGCTGTGAATGATGCCTGTTCCGCCTGTGCGAACGCCAGCACCACCGCTCGACCAACCACCACCCGATCCTCCGCCAAGGTATGTGTTGGCTGTGGCAATCGGGACGCCAGCAACAGTGCCGATGGTTCCGGCCGGTGCCCGATACAATCCCATTGTGACTGCGACATTGACTGCGGCGACACCAAAATATGGAACCGTGATATTGCTATTATATGTGAAGGTCTGATTGCCAACCCCGTTGCCAAGATCAATTGATGGGTCACCCTGCGAGCTACTAACGTTTCCTGTTGCGCCGATAGAGTTTTGGCCCGGTCCTTGTGCGCCGGGGATTATCAGCTTACCGGCACCAGAATTAAAAGTTATGCTGACGGCCGAGCCAGGATTGCCGTTTGAGTTTCCACTCACACCTGCTGCGTCAGAACCAACAACGACCGTTTCAGTATCGCCAAACAAGGCGAGATTAAACCAAGGCCAAAGGTCCCAGTAGGTTCCGCCCGATCCACCAGCTGCGACACCCGTTGTGGAACGTGATGCCCCTGATGCTCCACCACAAAGCATCTGGAGAAGAACAAGAGAGTTGGCATTAAACCCCTTCGGCTTCGTCCACATCCCATCAGAAAGAAAAAGCTGAATGTCTGCTCCATCTCTCTCATAGTCGTAAGAACCGGGAATGCGGTCAAGCATGTTGCGCCTACGGGGTGATGCGGTTGACGTACCCGACCATGTTCACGACGTTGGCTGAACCAGCAAACGCCTTCACGGTCTTGGAGTTGGTGAGTATCCATCCGGGGATTGCATAGATCGTCCGCTTCGCTGGGACGTTGAAGATGGCGTTCTGATCTGGAGCGGTCGCACCGCCGAACTCGACTGTGACTTGAACATCAGCTGCGCTGGTGTTTGTCAGCCACATGTGGATTTCATCCTTCGCGGTCGCATGGGCTGCGTGGAAGGAAGTTCCAGCTGTCGCGGTCGCGACGATCTTGATGCCCTGCCCATCGGTTGAGCCGGATGGAATTTCTTTTGAGTATGTGGCCATCAGCTGAACACCTGAGTTGCGAGGATAGCTTGATCGAGAGTTGTCCCGGACCCTGCGGCATTGATCGCATCAATCTGGATTTGAAGGCCAAATTGAGCCGACGCAATTGCCCCAACCCACGGATACGGATCAACCGGATCAATCTCCCCTTTGATGGTGTCCCCAGCAGGCAATTCTTGGAGCCTGCCAGAGACGCGGACAAGAGGAATGCGAGCGGTCATTGGTCAGGCCGCCAGTTCAACCGGCTCATGCAACTCGAACTGGACGGTTGTGTCGTCCGTCGCCACACCGACGATCTGCGACAGGACGCCAGCGCCAGTCGGCGGAGTTTCCGTCATCTCGCCAGCGTTGGCCGACAGCCACTGGTAAGCGCCGGGTGTCTTGCCAGTCAGTCCGGGGATTTCCCCTTCAAAGTACACAATCGCCGGATCGGTCGCGCCGTAGTTGTCCAGCACGAAGCCGTGCGCCTGCTTGCCGGCGACGTTGGCATCCGCCTTGCGCACCTTGACATCGCCGCTGTCGTTCCAGACGTTGACCAGATCGTTGGTCACGAGGCTTTCGCTTGCCTCGATTGTCTTGTTCTGCGGACCCGTTCCGGACGGAAGCAGCGTCAGGTCAATCTTGCCGTCCGCTCCGGTCGCGATGATCTTGTCAGCATCGCCAACGCCAGCTGACGAATTGATCGCGAGAATTTCCTTCAAGCGACCGGCGATGCGTGCGAGGAAGATAGGGACTGCCATGGAAGTCTCTCCTAGGTTGGAAGCCGAATGGACGGCTCAAGATCAATGTTCAACAGATCGGCTTCAAGCGCATGGCCGATGGTAAGCGAAAAGATCGCCGGGGAGGATGGCGGAGTTTGCGTCATGTTGCCGGACGTTCCGAGAAACACCGGCTTGCCCGGCACCCAAGACCAGCCGATGTGACGGACCTGCCCATCCGTCAAGACACTGACATCTCCCCCAAGCACTGCGGCATTAAGCGACAGGCCCAAGGTAAGGCTGTCATCGTCATCAATGGTGTTGTCAGCGTAGCGGAGCACGCCACCATCAAGCGCCACGACCTTGTGCCCGGAGATTGCGATGCCAGCTTCCTCGACAACGATGAGCCGTTCACCGTCGCCGCCACCCGTTCCGGTTCCGCCGCGTGGGCCTTGGATGCCGACTGTGACAACATCGACCGTCCGGCGCGTCACCTTCACATCGATGCCGCTCTTGATGGATACGTCAACGACCTTCTGGGCAACAGTTGCCCCAACGTCTCGCTCGATGACAGAGACGTCAAACTTGCGGTCTGTGACGATCACATCGACTTCAGACATTGTTCTTCGCCGAGTAGCGCGAGACGATCCGCCCGGTCAGAACGCTGAACAGTTTCCCGTCCGCGTCCGTCAGCTGGATTTGATACTGGTTGCGTTGCCCATCGTCCAGCTGAAGCGTTTCTTCCGGCGACAACGTGGCGATGATGTTTGGTTCTTCTTCGTCGCCAAGATCGCCGGGCGCAACCAACTCGATGTCGGTCTCACCAATCTCGAACAGCTTGCCGCTTTCCGTCCGGACGGTGATGCTGACCGAAGCGCCACCGCTCCAGTTCATTGGTTCACCGCCCGGCGCGTAGCGCACATTGAAGTCGAGATTGTCACCGCGCACGACTTCGTAATCATGAACGGGGATTTGTTCGGAAACGGCCATGGATCAAGCCCCACTCCAAGAGGGTTTCTTTCCGCTCGCACGGAAGCGCTTGCGGGCAGCGAAGCGACTGATGTCCTCAACAACGTTCGGCGTAGCAGCCATCGGGAACGTCTCGCCAGCAATGTTGATCAGGACCGGGCGAAGATCGCCAGCGCTGGCACCCGCCGTCGAAACCGAACCGCCAAGCGCGAAGCTGGGCCGGACGTTCCGCACTGCCGGTCCAACACTCGCTGCCAATCCTCCCAAAGAGAAGCCGCCAGAGGGAAGGCGAAGCGAGTTGAGCATTGCGAAGAAGCGCTGGCCATACTTCCGGACGGCTGCGGCGCGGATGACAAACTCACCGTTGGACAGCCAGCTGAGGATGCTGTCGGACGTGGCAGAGCCGGGTCCGCGAACCGATCCACCGCCCGCCAATCCCCGCGCGGACGATCCGGCGCGCGAAGCCGCCGCTTGCGCGGAAGCAATCGCAGACTGAAGCTGAGAAAGCGTTCCAATCAATCCGTTGATCTGGCCCTGAACGGACGACACAAGGCCAGAGATGGCCGACTGAATGGAAGCAGCCACCGCCGCGAACGCGCTTTGGAGTGCGCCGGTGAGCGGAGAGATTGCCCCCACGACCTGCCCAGCAATCGAGCCGAACGCGGCGACGATAGCAGCAGCCGCCGCTTGCGCAGCGCCGACTGTTGTCTGGATGCCGGCAGTGACAGCGCTCCAACCCGCCGAAGCCTGCGTGGCAGCGGACGTGATTGCCGTCATCGCCGCAGTAGCAGCCGTTTGGGCCTGCTGAAGAGCGGCGACGGTCGCGTTGGCATTGTCAATCAGAGGCTGCGTGTCAATCGCCTGCCCAAGATCAGCAATGTCACTCGCAACCCCGGACGCGGCAACACCGACCTGATCAATGTTGCCGGAGAGTTGGCTGGCCTTGTCGGACGCTTCCAGCAAGACACGCCCAGTGTCATCGAAGATGCGAAGGATGCCATCACCGGCCTGCTGGACCTGCTGACCAAACCCAGCAATGGGCGTCAATGTCGCGCGGATCGTCTCGTCAACCTGAACCGCTCCTGCCTTGATGGCATCGAAGTTCTTGTTGACACCGTCCGTCAGGTTGACGATTTCCGTTGTGATGCCGGCGACACCGCCACGGATCACAGTGATTGAAGTAGTCAGCCCTGTGGTCTTGACAGCCGTCGCATCGGCTGCCTTGCCGACAGCATCGACTGATCCGGCGACTTCCTTAATGGCAATGATGCCTGCCTTGGCAACGTCATCTTGAACGATCTTGAGGCGCGCCATCGCCTCATCGAGCGCTTGCTGAAGATCGGCAAGCTTGCGGCGAGCCTCGATGACCTCAGGCCCAGTGCCCTTGAAGCCGCCAAGCGGATCATCTCCGGTCTGCTCATTCAGAGCGTCCGTGATCTTCTTCTGCTGCTCAAGCTGAATGCGAGCGCTCTCAACAGCGGCGCGCGAATTGGCAAGCAGCTGCTCTGCAATCGTCTTGTATGCGGCGACCGTCTCCGGAACAGACTGATTGATGCGGGCTTGCGCCTCGTGAAGCTGCTGGAGGCTTTCCGCAAGCTTCTTGTTTGCCTCCGATGCCTCGCCAGCATTGTTTGCGAAGATGAGGTATGCACCACCCGCAACGACCGCGATGCCAGCAATCGTCGCCCAGACCGGAAGGCCGAAGGTGGTGGCAAGAAGAACAGCAGCCGCCTGAACCGCAAGAATGCTTGTCCGCAGGAGTGTGAAGACGCCAGTCAGCTTGAAGATTGCCGCAGCAATCAGAACCGTCTGACCATCGAAGTTGGTTCCGAAGATCGCATTGATGACATTGGCCACGCCTTCGGCCGTCGCCTGAAGCGTCTTGAAGATCGGGATAACAACTCCGGTGATAACGGTCGCGACGTTCTTACCGAAGTCGATGATGGCATTGCGCCATTCCAAAATCCAGATGTTGCGAACAGCAGCATCCTGACCGGTCACTGCCGCAATCAAATCCTTGATGATTGGGACAGCGCGGTTGATCAAGTCCTGTGTGAAGGCGAGAATGGCCTTGCGCTGATCGGCCAGCAGCTTCGTCAGACGGTCTGCGCCTTCCGTGATGGCTGGGGCAAAGAGAAGCCCAAGCTGCGTCTTGAGACCAGTGACCGCTCCCATCAAGCGGCCCAGCGCGTCATTCAGCTTTCCGCCAATGTCGATTTGGGTCTTGGTGAGAACAACCCCAAGCTTCTCCGCTTGGACGCCCAAAGCGGCCAGCCCAGCAGCGCCATTGTTGAGGAAGGGGATGAGTTGCGCGCCAGATCGTCCGAACAGATCAATGGCAAGCGCGGTCTTGCGCGCTCCATCCGGGAGACGCGCAAAGACGTTAGAGACATCGGCCAGAACATCAGCTGTCGGACGAAGCCGCCCTGACACATCGGTCAAGCGGACGCCAATGCTGGCGAAGGAAGCCGCAAGGTTCTTGTTCCCGCTTGTGGCTTCAACGATGTTGCGATTGAACCGATCCATCGTTGAGATGAACTGCTCAACCGGAACCTTGTTCTGCTCAGCGGCGAACTTCAACCGCTGAAAAGCGGTCGTGCTCAAGCCGGTCTGAGACGCGGCCTTGCCGATGTCATCGGCTGCTTGGCTAGCGGACTTCGCCAAGAGGAAGATGCTGGTTGCGGCCGCAAGAGAGACAGCCCCAACCGCCGCAATATTTTTCACAACGGTCGCAGCGGCATTGCTGACGTCCACAACCGCACTCTTGAAGTCGCTGGCGGCCTTGCCAATCTCCCCGAAGCGCTGGCGGAGCGCAGCAATATTCTCGGAGAGTTTCGACCCAACACCACTCGCGCCGTCAGCCGCAGCCTTCAGCTTCTGGAAAGCAATCTCGCCTTCCTTGCCAAGCGCTTCCAACTCGCGGCGAATATCATCGCCGCCAGTAAGCTGAATGCGTTGTGAGAGGGTTTGCCGTGCCATCAGTCTGCCTTCAGGTGTTTGAAGTAGAGCTCACCGAGACGATCTGCCGCCCGCGCGATGATGGCGCGGATACTGAAGCGCTTCCGGATCGACACAACGTCGATGCCAACAAAGAGGGGAACAGTCTGGATGCCGCCACCAGCCCCAGCCGATCTCCCAATCGCAGCGCGATGAAGGGAGCCAATGCTAATCTTTGCACCCTTGCGCCGGACCCGGCGACCTGACACCTCACCAGCCAGCAGCGGCGGCTTCCCGGTTCGCTTGATGAAGCGGAGCGGTCCAAAGCGCTGCTCATAAATCTTCGGAGTGAGGCGCTGATTGCCAATGCGCTTCGGGGTGCTCGAAAGAGGAAGCCACAAGATCGGCTTGCCACGGATCGTTGCCCCATCCTCAAAGACTTCAGCGTAAGGGATTTTGTGATGTATCAGCGCAGCAGCGTCGATTGACACGACGTTGCCGCGCGGATAGTTTTCAACGCGCAGTGCCTGCTGCCACTTGATGGAGAAACCAGCAGAAGCGATGTCGGCGCGACCTTGCACCTTTGCCTGCTCCCCGGCTTCGCGAACCGCCGCAGTCGCAGCCGCAGCAATCGGCTTCACAAAATCCTTGAACGCGGTTTCCAACTCGCCGCGCACAATGGAGTATGTGAACTTCAAGCTGCTCACTTCTCAAGTTCCTTCATCTGTTCCTTGATGTCCTTCGCGGACCCTTGTGATGCCAAAGCGTGAAGCGACAGGTTTAGTGCCGCCTCACGCTTTGATTGTTCCTTGATGAAGTGCAGAACCGCGACGATCTGGCGCGGTGTCATACTCAGAACTTCATCAAGCGAACTCCCGGCACCACGCCACAACTCAACTACGGCTTCCGCGATTTCGTAACCGGCACCGTGCGCAATGCTGCGCCGCCTTCGCCGAGAACGCTGGTGAGCGCCGCCAGCTTCTCCGCGAAAGGGCCAATGCCACTCGGCATCGTCAACCGCAGAATGGCTGCGAGGATGTCCACCTGCGCATCCAGCGGGAGACGATCCGCCTTGGCTTCAGCATCGCTGTCGCCCGGCTGGCCGACGCCTGCCGCGATGATTGCGGCGACAACGTCCCCACCCAGAGCCATCAGCTTCGCCGGGTCAACTTGGACGCCAGACATCAGCGCCCTGAGATCGGGGAACCGCCCAAGCAGCATTGCCACGCCACGAGCGGAAACCCCGTACACCTCAATTTTCTGTTCGCCAATCGGCACCTTCTCAGATGCCGTGGCAATGTCAACCAATCCAACCAACGTAGTGTCCTCCAAACCGGGAGAGAGAAGCGGCCGAAGCGCGACCGCGCGCTCAGTTCTAGGCGGTCAGTTCCTCGACAGTGCCGAAGCTGCCGCCGACCGTCGCGGCTTCCCCGTTCAGTTCGTAGCGTCCCCACTCGTCAGAGATGAGGTTGATGGACGATCCGGGGATGAAGTCCACCTTGTTCAAGTTCCACAGGTACTGCTGGCCGACTTCGTTGGTGCCGGTGAAGCGGACGGCGCAGCTGATCGCGTTCTGGCCGAAAATCTCGATGACGTTGGCGCCCGCAGTGTTCTGGGAGATGGTGCCAAGCAGCGCCAGCGCGAGATTTTCCTTGGTGCCTTCTTCCAGCACCATGCGGAGCGTTCCAGCCTTGGACAGAACAATGGTCTTGTCCTTGGTCTTGACGCCTTCCATCGAGGAAAAGTGGTCCAGCTTTTCGATGGTGGGCGTCCACTCGAACTCCGGCACGTTGCCGACGAAGCGGAAGTCATCTTCACCTTCCGCCTTGATCTCGACAGTGCCCTTGCCGATCCAATAGTTATCGACGCTCGGTGAGGTGGTCATTTCTTTATCTCCTGTTCGATCTTCTCAGTTCACAAATCTGTTGGGATGAGCAAGTAGGTGAAGCTGATGCTTATTCCCAACGTCCCTTCGATCTTTCGGCCACGCGAAAGTCCTGTCGCAGAACCTTCATACCTGATGCCGGCTCGATCAAGCGTTAGTGCTTTCAACGCCGCATCCGTAAACACTGACTTGAGGAACGCGGCACGAAGTTCGTTCAAGTCAGTTCCGACCGTCGCCGGGGATTTCCCAAGGATGAGGTACATCTCCGGGTTCATGATGACGCGGCGCGGTGCTTCGACCGGGCGGCTGCCCGGATCATTCTCTTCAGCGGTCTCATCCGCATCGAAGATAACAAAGGCTGGGCGTTCACCTTCCGAGACTTCATCCTTGTTGCGGAACGCCTTCCTGATGCCCTTGATGGAGCCACCCAATTCGAGCAGGCGCACAAGGATCGCTTCGCGCTTATCGACCATCGTTTGCCTCCATCAAGATCATCAGGATTTCTCCCGACGCAATCCCGCCGTCCGGAGCAGGACGCGGCAAGCAAGCCTTGACCTGCCAGACGCGCTCATTCAATTCGAGGCTGGCATTTTCAAGGTCCGCAACGCGGATATTCTTTTCACTCAACTCCGACATTCGAACCGTCGCGCCCGGACGGACTGTCCCAACATCGACCGACCCGCTGTCAGAAACAGCAACCCCGGAAGTCTTGTCAATGACTGTGATGTCTTTCCCGAAACCCGTCACAAGCGCAAGCCGGGCGGTGACGCCCAGAATAGCGTAGTTCGGATCATAGAGAAGTGTGTTGTAGTCCATCGTCACTCTCAAAACTTGAAGTTGAAGTTTCTCATGTCGATGTCGTAAACCTGAATGACCCTCTCCCGCGCGGACGGGGAGAAGTATTCGGAGCGCGGCCGCAAGGTCGCGTCACCATTGATGCGGGACAGAGCCGGCAAGTCAACCCCAAGCAGATCGCGCAACCGCTTCCATTCGTCTGCCAGCTTATCGAAGCGACCAATGAAGTGGACACGATCCGTCTGCCAACTCTGGATCGACAAATGCTCATCGGCTTCCGGGTCACGCATCGCGCGGTCGATGAACTGATCAAAGCCCATGTCGGCGGTGAACCCCAAGTCGCGCAGGGTCCAAGACGACTGAAGCTTCATCCGTCTGACATGATACTCAAAGTTGCCAATCAGACGGTCGAATGGGTTCCGCACAAACATGATGCGCGGCCAAAGCGGAACCTGATCGCGCACCTCATCGAGCGTCAAAGCCGGAAGGACAGCCCGCTCATTCCACGTCCGCGCACCCTCGATGCCGTGATGGCGCGACAGCGCGTCGTAGATCGCATTCGATGCCACGCGTGGCGTCAGAACAAACACCAAGCGAAGCGAAGCGACCGGAACGAAGATGCGACGCGCAACGCGGTGGTGAGGCAAAGAGAACTCTTTGATGACTTCCAGCATCACGCCAACTCCAGATACTTCCGCGCCAGTGCGATCCGCTCCGGGTCAATGTCAATGCCGACATAGCCGATGCCGAGTTTGTGGCACGCCTTGCCGACCGTCGCGCGCCCGCAGAAGCCGTCCCAAACCCGCGCGCCTTCCGGGATGGCGTCGCGATACTCATTGAGCATCATGACGCAAAGTTCAAGAGGGAACCAGCCAACGTTCGGCGGAGCGTCCGTTGTGTCAACTTCCAACTCGCGGATCGTCAGAAGCTTCCACGGAAGGTTGCGGACGTAAATTGCGTTCCGCTTTCCCCAATCAGAAAGGTGCATGAGCGGTCCACCGCACCAATCCTCTGCCTTTGTGATCCTCTCATGCCGAAGCTTCCCAGCAGGATGGTGAAGCGAGATGATCATGGGAAGGTTGTGAAGCTGCGCCGGAATGGCGGCATAGGGGTTGGTGAACACAAGCCCCACACCATCTCCCTTCCATTCCGTCGCGTCACCGCATGCCAACGAGATGAAGTCATCCATCGTAGCTCTCACAATCCAGATCGAATTGCCCGCCGAACTCTTCAAGCAGACATTGCCAAGTCGGCTTCAGGCCGGTTGAGTGCAGACCAGTCGGATGATCGTAGCGCATCAGCGCTTGCAACTTCACCGCCTTGTCGTGCTCCGTGAGCACCATCTTGTTCTCGCCCTTGATGCCGTTCAAGCGATAGCCAATCGCGAGCGTCTTGTCAGGGTAGAGACCAATGATGTGCTTGTGCAACTCGATGTGGTGCTTATGGCCGTACTCTCCCGCAGCACCGTGTGTCATGATGACGTCATATCCAGAAAGGTCCGGAATGTGCGCGAAGTTCGGCTTGAGGCTCGCATCCTTCCCGCCTTCCGGGATGGAGATGAGACGCGGACGTGCCCCAAGCGTCTCGCATGCCTCGATGAACTTCCCGGCGCGGATCGGATCGCGGATCGGGGTTGAGCAACAAATCACTGTCCACTTCACCCATCGAGTGTAGTGGGCAATCGTTCCACCGCACCACAGTGTCTCGTCATCCGGGTGCGCGACAACCACGACCGCGCGAGTGTGCCGATGTTCCTTGAGACGTTCCCAAACCTTCCCCATCAGCGTATCCACCATGCCCGTCGATGAAGTTCGCCTGCCAACGGATGGGTGAGCGCGAACTCGTTGATGGCGCGCGCTGCCAGCCAGTCGCGACCGGGAAAGTGATCATCTGTGATGATGACCCCTCCCGGAAGCATCCTTGGCCAAAGCCACTCCAACGCATCGAGCGTTGGCTGGTAATGATCAAGGTCAACGTCCGCGAAGGCATATGGACCATTCGGGACAACCGACAAGACCTGCGGCACAAATCCTTTGATCAGGATCGCACGCGGAGCATTCCGGCGCGCGTCCGACATTGGCGCCATCAAGCGGCCTTTCGGATACTGATTGACGCCATCCTTGATGTCGTGCTGCGAAGGTTCGCCCATCCCTTCGAAGCTGTCCACACCAAACGTCTTGCCGGGATGATTGGACATCTTCCCCAGCGTTCCGCCGCTCAGCACTCCGAACTCGATGCGGTCGCCGGGTGGCGCCTTCGCCAGCATCCGGTAGAAGCAATCCCATTCCGCAATCTCGATTGGGTCTTTCAATTCAGCACCTGATCCAATGTTGCGAAGCGGAACGCCTTGATGGCGGACTGCGGATTGAGATTGACAACGTCAACTTTCATTCTCGCCAGAGCGGGCGCAAGATTGCTAATGCCTGCTGCCCAATCTGGATAGTCATTCCGGCCGAAGCGGCATTTCCACTCATAGCCGCCATGCCAATGGGTCTGCGGATTTGTTTGGTCCATGTCGTAGCCAATCAGGACGATCCGCTTGGCACCGCGAGATGCGGCGAGATTGATTGCCCCAAACCCGGAGTTGAAGCCCATTACAATCCTCATCGGATCGTTGCTGAGAGCGCCACCCGCGTCGATGCGCTCAAGCAACTCTCCATCAACTCCGGGAGGAAGCCGAAAGCCGGGTTGAACTGCAAAGATTTTCCTTCCCGCGAAGGTCCGCAAGAAGTCGGCGCGGCGGGACACCCAGCTGTCGTCGATGGTGAACACTGCGTCGGCCCACGGCAACTTCTTCGCGCTGTCGTTGATGGCGATGACGCGACCGCGACCGCGCAAGCGCTCCAAGTCAATTTGACCGGCACTGGGGCCACCACCAATCAGGAAGATCGTCTCACCGCTCCAGTCCAGACGCGCTTCCTTGATCCATCGCTCAGCCAACTCTGACGGACGCGGCTTGCCGTGGAAGCACACAACGTTGGCGCCGGGCGGAACACTTCCCGTTCCGACTTCACGCGGCGGTATCTTCGCCTTGCGGACATGAACCTTGTAGCTGACGACTTCTCCGGGGAACAAGTCCTGCCACCGCTTCGCCCGTCCGCCAACCAACTCGCCGAGAAACTTGCCATCACCGCGAACACCATTGACATCGAAGGCTTGGCAAACCTTCATGATGCCTGCTGGATCACGCATCCACGCTTCCCAAATCGCTGCGCGCTCCGAATGGGGGATCAGCATCAGGCCAGAAGCCGGACGCGCCAAGTGATAAAAGTCACTCAGCATCGTCAACTCCCGCGCTCCAGCGAGATGAAGAAGCGTCCCAGTCACGACCGTGTCAAGGTCCAGATAGAGAAGATCGCCGGGCGGAAGGTCCGGCCGGAACAACTCCATCTTGCTCCACCAGCCCGGCCACTTGTAGCGAAGGTCAACGCGTGGAGACGGGACAGGCGTGTCAGACAGGCAAAAGAACTTCACGCCGCGAAGGTTTGCCCGGACGCTGTTCCAAAGCCACTGAACGTCTCTCTGGGTGTACTCTCCGCCAGAGCGGAGCACGCATGCAACGGTGGCCGTCATGCGGCAACCCTCCCCTTCTCAAACCCCTTCATGAAGCCGATAATCTTTTCCCCTATCGCGCTCCACGAATTGCGTGAAGCAACCTCACGGTTGAGAGGAATGTTCAACTTGTGGAGCACTTCGCCCCAAGGGATGAACTTTGTGTAGGTGACGTTCCGGATCGTCTCCATACGATCTGGCGGAATGAAGTTTGCCGGAGCAACCACAAGCGCTCCACAAACAGCCATCTCCAGAGCCGTCAACCCGACACTCTCCGGATGCGTGGGGAGGAAGATATGCGTTTGCGAGTACTGAGCGCACGTCTGCGGATACGGAATGTGACCGCGATGAAACGGCAAGTCGAGACGACCATCATGGCTGGTATCAACATCTTCGAAGCCGCCATCAATGATGCGGCGGACCCGGACGCTGCCCCAAGCACGCTTCCACTCTCCCGCGCGGACGAAGTTTGTGACATCATCGAGGATGTCTGCCGTCCGGTCGCGCCGCGAATTTGGCGTGTAGTCCGGATGATCAACAACGATGACGAGTTGATCGAACGGCTGCGCCGAAGGAAGCAAGGCAGGGTCCGCTGCCCAACCAACGCACATGTTCCCTGCCGGCATGTTCCGAAGTCCACGCGCTGTGAACGTCATGTCCACGCGCTCCTGACGGTCGATGATCTGACCATCATTGTATTGCATCACTGCGCCGGGAATGTGCTTGCGCAGGAAATTTCCAATCTGGTGCGGCAGTGTCGAGAAATACCGCAGGCCTGTTCCAAAGACGTGATCAATCCCGTCCAGCTTCATCGTCTCGTAATGACGATACAACTCCATCGGGTGCTGATGGAACTTGCGCAGATCAAGGATCGGATCGTACTGAAGATCAATCCCCGCTTCAACAAACTCTCGCGCAAGGAAGTGTGACCAAACGTCCGTGTAGCAGCGGACCTTGTTCAAGTCACTCATGTCTGGAGAGATGAACAGGACTTTCATGATGCCAACACCTCAGTTAGAGGAACCTTCTTCCAGAACGGGAGACGCGATGACATGCTGGTATTGACTACCTCGATGCCAAGCGCTTGAAGCGGGTCAACCGTCAGTTTCAGTTGTTCCATGTGCTCATCGTAGCACCCCGGCTTCGGAGCGCGCGGATGAGCAGAATGGTGGTGCGTCTTTCCGTCCGGCGACGGACCCATATCAGCCCCAAGCAAAACGATCCTCTTGACGCCCAAGTGGACCGCCATGTTTATGGCCCCATGGAGTGTGGTCTTTTGCATCACCAACTCAGAAGGATTTGCCGACAGACCGGGTGGCGGATACTTCTTCTTCAGGATCAGAACTGACCTTCCCGGAGCAGGCCTGACGCTGATCGAAGTCGTGACGATCCTCCCGGAGAAGCCTTTCAACTTCGGGAAGTGAAGATGGAACCAAGGCGCATCCCCGAAGATCAAGAACGGTGCCCAAGGCGCGACTTCATAGCTGGAGTTAACAACAATGACATTCCGACCGCGCAATGCTTCAACATTTTCGAGCGCGACGGAAGGCCCACCAGCAATGATGAAAGCGGTCTGGTCAGACCACTCGCGTGGAACCGACCAGACCGGGAGTGCGTTCATTGTGGCGCCGACGCCTACGCCTTCTTGGCGCGCTGGAGCATGCCGGGGTTGGTGCAGATGAAGAGCGGATAGCTGTACGCCTCCACGCGCACCCACGCCTGCCGGTCACGATCCGGGATGGTCATGCCATACACGTTCTGGCCGAGCGAGCCGACGAACGGAATGAACTCGTCAGCCGGTGCCATGATGTGCTGGAACACGCCCGGCGCATTGGTGGGGAAGAACACCGCCTTGTCCGGGTCCACGCCGATCCGCGCAACGCCTTCCGTGGCCGTCTTGTCGTAGGTGTCGGAGCCACGGTAGTTGTGCCAGAAGATGCCGCCGTAGTAGAACACGTCGAAGTCCATGGCGCTCCGCAGTTCAGCGGCCGCCAGCCAGTTGTTGTAGGTGGTCCGGACGTTCTCGTGGTCGATGAGCGCATCGTAGAAGTCGTCACCGGCGAGCGCATGAACCTGCGTGACGCCTTCGACCCACGACCCCTTCGCTGCCTTCTTCATTGCGCGCCGGACCTGCTGGCACTTGGTGCGGATGACGGTGGTGCCGGTGGTGAGAGCGAAGTTGATCTCAGCCGCCTGCGCCACGCCCCAGCTGGTGTACCAGTTGTCCAGCACAGAGCCGTCCGCGTCGTACACGATGCCCTGAATGGCGCCGAGACGCATGTGCTCCTGCGTGAGTTCCACGTCGCGCTGGATGCCGGTGGGCCCATCGAACCGGCGAGCGACTTCCGTCATCACCTGCATCAGTTCAGTCTCCTGACCGAACTGGCGGATGCCGGCGATTTCAGCAGCGCTGATGGTGTCGCCTTCCGCGATACGGCGGGTGAGGAACGGACGAATGTCGCGCTTCTCGTTGGTCCGCTCGACCAGCGGCGCACCGCGCTCCGTGGTCTGGATGATGCGGAACTTGCCGGCGCGCTGCTCGATGGAGACCATCTTGGAGCGCACAGGCACCGGATCGAACAGACCCGGCATGTCGCCCAGCATGCTGGGCTTGTGGGGAATGCGTTCAAACGCGGACGAAAGAGTGACCGTGTTGAAGGCATCCTCGTTGAAGATGTCCATGTGAGCCATGGTAGTGAACCTTCCTTCATCTCTCCGGACGAACCGGAATGTTGCTGCGTTCAGTACGGACGAAGCGCCGACTATTCGACGGCGCCAGCCCGCGCGATGATGCCGAGCGCAGCCAAGGCCGCGACCGTGTTGGCTTCCTCGTCACCGCCGGTGGTCTCTGCCGGGTAGGTGAGTTCCGTCAGATTGACTTCGCCATCGCGCGCCATGTACACGGCAGGCTTCGCCTCATCCGTGGCGTCGATGTTGTCGTCAATGATGCCGGCCGCAGGGAGCGGATCGCCCGCAGTGTCCTGCTCAGCGGTGTACGAAACGAGTTCATCGCCATCGAAGGCGACAACCTCACCGGCCACGAGAACTTCGCCCTGCTTCACGGTGCCCTGCTCCCAAGAGCGGCCACCGTTAGCCTGACTGACAAGAAACTCGCGGCGGTGCTTGCCTTCCGTCAGTGTGGTCATTGCAGTCCCTTTCGGTTTGATCCTTCAATTCTCGAAATGTCAACCCAAGCGCGTGGACGCGCCTGAAACCGTCTTGCTAGCGGCGAGCCGCAGTGGCCTTCGGGTGCCGCTTGTCGATGATGGCGCCCCAAGCCGCCGTCGCTTCTTCCGCACCTTCGGCCGGAAGATTGTCCACGCCATGACGGGCGGTGACCTCATCCTTGGCGCCGGCAGTCGCGGGCTGCTTCTTGCCCTTGCCGGCTTCGGTGACGCGCTCCGACTGAAGCGCGGCCATGACGTCGCGAACGGTCTTGGTGCTATCGGCGATGAAGGCCGCAGCCTTTTCCGGCTTGCCGGCGAGCGCGCAAGCGGACGTGATGTCGGAAATACGGGCAGACATCTCGGTGCGCAGCCGCGCCTCGATCTGCGCCACCGTCTCCGTGGCCGGTGCCGGGTTGGCAGCGGTGCCGCCGTTCGGCTTCGTCGCATTCGCAGCCGCCAAACGATCCGTCTCCAGCGCGGCGACGACATCGCTGAGCGACTTGCCAGCGGTGAAGTACTCCAGCGCCTTCTCCGGCTTGCCGGCCTGAGTGCATGCCGCCGTGATGTCGGTCAGCCGCTTGTTTTCCTCGCCGCGAATGCGAGCGGTCATCTGCTCGACAGTCTCGGCAGTGGCCGCCGTTCCCGGCTTCGCAGGTACTGTGGTCATTGGTTCAGTCTCCTGATGTTGACGCTCCGCACGTGGAGCAGGCTTCCGATAATCCTTCTTCGTCCAACCATTCGCGTCCGCCATTGCGACAAACGCTTCCGGCGCGTGCTGATAGAGACGATAGTTGAACGCTGTCGGAGGAAGGTCCGGCAAGTCTGCGTCCATCTCATCAGCATACCCTGCGGCGACCGCTTCTTCAGCAGTCATCCATGTTTCTTCCAGCATGTCCTGTCGCGCATCCTCGACAGACTTGCCGGTTTTCTCAGCGTAGATTTCCGCCATCGCTTGCGCAATCGCGTCCAACGCTTCTTCCGACTTCTTGTGATCCTTGGCAGTGCCAGCGGTGAAGCCGGAAGGATCGTGGACCATCATGACGCTGCCCTTCTGCATCGCCACACGGTCACCCGCCATTGCGATCAGCGAAGCGGCCGAAGCTGCGACGCCTTCCACAAGGCACAAGACTTGCCCACGATGGGAGCGGAGCGCTGCGTAAATCGCCGCGCCTTCCGTTGCCACACCCCCACCGGAATTGATCCGCACAACAACGTCCGCATGGCGGCCGATCTGTGCCAGCGCCTCGATGACATCGTTTGAAGAGAAGCCATCGAAGAAGATGCCTTCACCGACATTGCCGTGAAGGATGAGTTCACCGTCAAGCAGGACGTTCATGGCTGTGCTCCCTTCTTCGGCGCAGGCGGTTGCCGACGCTGGCGCGGCTTGCGCTGACGCGGCTGAGGCGGGTTGTCCTCTGGCGGTGGCGCAGGCGGCTGACCCGGATCGTTCGGATCATCCTCCTGCGGGAACTCGCTTCCAGCCGGACGCGCTTGCGTGACGCCAGCGCCGCTGGTGTTCTCCGCATCGCTGTCGAAGATGAGCCCCAAGCTGTCGGCGCGGTCGCGGTCTGCAGCGATGCGCTGATCGACTTCTTCCGGATCGTAGCCTTCAGCCTCGATGACATCGGAGCGCGACTTGAAGCCAGCACGCACCGCCAGCTTCTCTGCTTGCCGATCCTTGAACGGGTCAACCCATTCCCACTTCGGGGTGATCCACTTCACCTTCAGGAACGGGCGCGGCTTCGCGGCAAACTCTGTGGGGCTGATCGGCACAGCGTCCGTCAGCACCGCATCGCTCATCCAGCGCTTCCAGATCGGACGGCAGAACTGGAAGATCATGACGTGGTTCTGAAGCTGCGAGACGGCGCGGCGGAAGTCCACCAGACCGGCGCGGATCGAACCGTAGTTGGCTTGACGAAGGTCGCCGGTCATGGACATGTAGGGAACGCCATAACCTGCCGACACCTTCAGCAGATTGCGCAGCATGAAGGCTTCGTAGCTTCCGCCAACGTCCGCAGGTTCCGCGAACGCGATGTCTTCACCAGGTCGCAATTCGACCGTCGCGCCCGGCTCCAGCGCAAAGCTGTCGGACGGCTGCACACCGGGCGGGTTGGCGCCGTCAACCGAAGTCCGATCCATGAGCGGCGGTTCATCTTCGTCTGCTGGCTTCGTGACGAAAGCCCCAAACAGAGCCGCAATGCGCTTGCGCTCCAACTCCGCATCCTCGTACAAATCGAGGATGGCCATCTGAACGATGCCGGCGAGCGTGTGCGGCAGACCACGGATTTGCCCAGCCTGAATGGGCTTGAACAGGTGAAGAACTTGATCGGCCGGAACAGCGACCGTCTGCGACGCGGAAGGCGTCAAGAACTGCTTGTCGCTTCCGGGGTGGCGCCGCCAGAAGTGATAGGCCACGCGCTTCCCGATGCCGTTGAACTCGATGCCGCTCTCAATGTAATTGCCGTTGGAGCGCTTCTCATTCTTGTCCAGCGGAAGCATCTCGCTCGGAAGGATTTGAAGCTGGAGCGGAACGCTCAGCCCATCTTCCATCCGGCGCGGACGAAGGCGGACGAAACACTCACCAGCATCGAACATCTCGCCGGCAATGATCGACTGAATGCCATAGAAGTCGGTGATGCCGTCCGCGTCCGCTTCGTCCGTCCATTCAAGGAACAACTCCTGAACTTCCTTCTTGACGTTCGCAGCCTCGATGAGCGACGAAGGCTTGATGCCATCCCCCACCAGACCAGCCACGAAGGTACGCTTGGCGGCCACAACATAGGAGTTGTTGACGGCCAAGTAGCGCGACCGCGCCACAACGGACTTGCCGTAAGAGCGCGTCAGCGTGTTCAGTTCAGTTGTGTTCGACGGAACGGCGCGCAAGCGCCGGGCATTCTTCGCCGCGTCAAACGCCAAGACGGCGCGCGGCTGCTGTGACTTCCCGCGCACCGCTGGAGCGGTCGCAATCGCGCGGCGAGATGCGGAGCGCTTCAAGGAAGCAGCCATGATCACAATCCCTTGGTCTGCTGGAAGGGATAGCGGACGCGCGGCTTGGCAGTCGCCTTCTTCCCTTCAAGCTTGGAAATGATCCGGTCAATTTCATCGAGCGACCGGAATTGCGTGCTGGTGTCAGCGTGACGGACAAGCAACACACCGCTGTTACGCGCCTTCTTGAGCGCGTCCAGCTGGGCCTGTTCTGCTGATGTCAGTGCCATCTTTCCGATCCTCTTTGGTTGGCTGTTCGCCCGTCGCGTGATGGTCGGGGTGAAGCAGCCGGAACGCTACGGGCGATACCAGTAACGTCCACGCGCGGTCTGATTGACCTTGTGCGGCTGCGAAGTCTCCCGCACAATCTTCTGACCGTATGTGTCGGTCTGGTTGGGATCGTTCGAGACGATCACAACATTGACGGAAGGCGTCTCGCCGGGTCCGTGGATCGAAGTAATCAGCGCATCGCGCTCCACTCCGAACTCATCCACGTACTTGACGTATTCTCCTGCCTTTGGCAACTCACTCACCTCTCTTTCCTTCAGAGATTTTACGCACTGCTACGCAAGGTACGATGACCGCGAAACGCGACGGCCAGTGGGTGCTGACGAACGGCGCGCGGGGAGCGGAGCGCCAACCGGGCGCGCGGTCGCTTCCGCTTCCTCGATGGCCTTTGCCTCAGCGACCAGCGGAGCAGGAGCAGGCTTCGGCGCTTGCGCCTCGATACCAAACTGCGCCTCCAGCTGACGCCACTGACTTTCCTTCATCCGGTCGATGCCAGCAATCCATGCCGCTGCGCGAGCATACACGCGGCAATCGAGCGCTTCATTTCGCTCACGGATTTTCTGCCACTCAAGCTTGGAGAAGCCGCGCCGGTTCTTGACCGACACCAACTGCTCAGCGACAAACTGCTTGATCCACTCGCTGTCAACCCAACCCGGAAGGTGAATGGTTCCGGACGGCGGCACAACCCCAACCGCCTTCTCTTCATCTGTCGGACGATCCAGCCGCAGGAAGCGGTAGGTTTCCGACTTGAACGTTGAGACGCCCACCATCCAAAGACGGGTGCCGCGCCGAAGTCGCTTGCCCTTGATCGTCACGTCGATGTAGGTTGGTCCACTGACCGGCGACGAAGGATTGAATGTGTCGGTGCCCTTGACCGGGGAGACGGTCGCGAAACCCTGCTTGCGTGCCCAAGTGTGAACGGTCGCGGACCCGTAGCCAGTGTCGATGCAAAGCCTTGCGATCCGCAGCGGGTGGCCACTCTCGTGCAGCCATTCCGATTTCATCAAGTCATCGAGCGCTGTCCACGTCTCATCCTTGTCGGGTCCGCCTTCAAGAACAATGTGATCAATCAGCCAACTCTCGCTGCCACGTCCCCACGCCCACACGTCGATTTCAAGACGATCCTTTTGGACGTCAACACCGGCTGTGAGGAACAACCCGCCCATGGGAACGGTGCCGACCTTCCACTGTTCGCGGACGTTGTAGATGGCGCTCCACTCCGGAGCGTCGCCGCGCTCTTGCCACGTCTCGCCTAGAACGGTGTTCTTGAAAGCCTTCAGCATGGCATCGTTGCCCTGCGCGGCTTCCCATTGCTGAGCGACTTGCGCCCACGACAACCAGCCGACCGGCGAATAAAGACCGGAGATGTGGAAGCCAATCGTGAACTGATCGACCGGCTCCATGTTCATTGGGCGCCACTCGCCGCGCTCCAACATCTGCGTCTTGTGCTGCTCGGCAATCGGCTTCTCACAATCCTCGCAATGGTAGCGTACTGTGTGAACGTCGCCTTTCGTCCAGCGCAACCGTTCGAACTTGAGCCACTGCATCGCGTCGCAATGCGGGCAAGGAACGAAGTAGCGAAGCTGATTGGACGCTTCATACTCCCGTTCGATCCGGGAGAAACCCTTCAGTGTCGGGGTTGACGCCTTGAAAATCTTCCGGCGATGCCCGAAGGTTTGGGTGCGCGCTTCAGCCAGCGAAACCGGGTCACCTTCTTCGTCAACGTCCGCAACATACGCGTCCACTTCATCGAGGAACAGCCAACGCACCGGCATCGAGCGAAGGCCCACAGCGGAGTTGGCCCCAGTCAGAACCAACTGACCACCGGGAAAGCGCTTCGCCAGAACCGTGTTCCCGCTGTCGCGTTTCCGCGCCGGTGAGATCAACTCCCGCAGCGCCGAACTCTCTTCAATCAACGGCTCGATGCGCTGCTGAGAGAGACGCTTGGCCAACTCTGTTGTCGGCTCCACCGCGAGAAACGGACCCGGCGCTTGGTGGATACAGTAGCCGATCCAGTTGTTGCCGGCTTCGGTCGCGCCAACCTGAGCCGCCTTCATAAAGATGACGTTGATCGCCGGGTGCTGCGGCGACAATGCATCCATGATGTCCTTGAGGTAAGGCGTCCGGGAAGTCCGGTATGGCCCAGCCTCAGAAGCGGAGCGCGACGAAAGGATGCGGTACTTGTCGGACCACTCCGACACTGTCAGGCGCGGATCGGGCTTGATGCCGCGTTGAAGCGCGCGCCAGAAGTCGCGCAGGTTCCGCGCCGCCAAGTCTCTCCGCTTACGGACCTGATTGATACGCCGCATCAGCGAAGGTCGATTGGGTGATTGCCAATCGCCTCCAAGTTCTCTTCAACCAGTCGGTCCAACTCGACTTCCATTGCGTGCGGGTCCGCATCGAACTTCGCCGCGAGCAGAGCAGCCACCCGCGCTGGCCAACCCACCCAAGCATCCCGCAGCCGACGCGCGAAGGTGAAGGCCGCGTTGTTGGCGGCGGACTTGTCGATGAGGTTCCCGCGCTTCTCATCCAGCTTCAATTCGAGCGCTTCCTGCTTCAGCAGTTCAGCGGTCGTGCGCGCTTCCGCAAAGCTGACCTTCTTCCCATCCTTGTCCTTGACAGTGGATGGGCTGTCATGGACGTTGGGTGTCGTCCCACTGTCCCACGCCGCATCCGCCGTCGCGACTTCAACCAGCCCATCGTCACCCAGCTTGATCTTCCCGGACGCCAGCGCCTTGCGAACGTCGCTGTTGTGAACTCCGCGATGAACCGCGTATGCGCGTGGCGTCAGCCGCTCCGACTTCGCCGCGACCGCTTCCGCTTGGACTTGGGTGGATGTCTTCAGCTTCGCCTTCGCCTGCTTCGGCGCGGCCTTAGACTTCAACGTTTGCTTGGAGCCCATGAAAAAATCCCTGACGCTGGCTGCCAACTGCGCACCGCCCGCCCGCTTTCGGTTTGGCTGGTGGAAAGAACCTGATGGTGGTGGGGCCATTCATCTCAAGCTGCCGCCCAGAGAGTGGCATGGGCCACCTCAGTCAAAGAGGCAACAGGACAGGGACGAAACGCAAGACCGATTAAGCAGCTTCAAGTGCAGCTTCGTTCAACTCAACAATCGTCTTGCGCCCCAACATGGACATGAGAACTCTGATGCGCCCCATCGCGGCGCTTGGCCCGTCCACTACTCCCGCGCGGGAGGACAGCGGACCTTCTGTCACCTTCACCTTCTCCCCTACCGCGAACCGGGATGGGGGAGGGGAGACGATCACATAACCTTCCCGATCTTCCTTTGCCTTGATCTTCTCAATCTCGGCATGGGGGAGGGTAGCAATCTCAGAGCCGAAGCGGAGTATGCCCTTGACCCCAACGGTCGATGCGAGGGATTGCCACCCGCGCCCGATCTGGGCGAACATGTATCCCTGAAAGAGCATACAGGGGCGCATTGAAATGTGCGGGCCAGACTTCGATGAGCGGACTTCAGTGCGCCGGTAGATCGGCAGGTAGGCAGTCATCCCCTGATCAACAATGTGCCCATACGCGCGTCTCTCCATGAGAGGCAACGTTGTGAGCACAATCCAATCGGGTTGTCCAGCCACTGGTTGATCCGCCGCGCTTCGGGTCTAGGTGTCTGGGTCAAAGCTTCTGGCCCAGATGGAAACGCAAGTCGAGGGGTTTCGTTGGGTTCGAACTCGCCCACCCAAGCACGCTTCCCATATCGCTCTTGAACAGCGCTTCCTCTGGAAAACGGCCGTTCTTACGGTACGTCGCTCCTGCCTTGACACGACAGTGGATGGGTGAACCTTTTCCGTTCAGCGCTCGCACGTCCGATCCGGGAACCAACCAGACTGAGAAAAGCCGCGTTGTCCCCACACCCACAAGGAAGATTGAATGGCCACCTTGCTTGTGATTGAAAAGGTGATGCCAACGCACCTGCGCCGGGCGGACCTTCGCCTTGACAACCTTCAGCTTCGGATCGTATGTTCCGACCTTCAATTCAACTGGCAGAAGCGCTCCACCCTCCATGTGAAGGGACAAGTCCGCCAGCCCCACTGTCGAGCCTCGATTGGGTTGAACCTCATCCAGTGCCCCACCCCAAGCTGCCCTGAACCACGCCTTCAACTCACTCTCCCGGAGCGGCTTGAGCCACTCATCCGCTCCATCAGCATCATCCTTCGTCGCCATTTTCGCGCCTCTCTCGACTGGGTGTTGAAAGGTCCATAGGTCCATTCCCATGGCATATTCCGTATTCTCTCCCTCTTATCTCTTTTTCCTCTGAAGGATATTTATTTGTCCAGCTATACGAAAAGTGCCAAAGGAATGGACCTATGGACCTTACACTTTCGCGGATTTCCAACGTTCTTGTAATTCCATCAGTGCAGTTCACCCACGATTTTTGCCAGCGTGGGGAGCGGCGCGCGACCGGCGACCAGCGACGATTTGTGGGTGCCCATCCACAAATTTGTGGTTGACATCGTCTCCCCCAACGCGCTCTTTCTCGACCGTCCGGAGCAGCGTCCGCAGCGCCGACGAAGCCGCCTCAAGGTCCGCCAGAAAGCCTGTCACGTCCCTCCCGCCCAGCCGCTTCGTCTCAATCGCGAGCGACACCTGCCCAGCCACCCGCGCGACGGATTTGTGGGCCTTGAGCAGAAGGGTTTCGACGGCGCTCATTTCTTCCTCGATGCTTCCTGCTCAACACCCGATCCGAGAATGGCAACTGGCATCAGCTTCCAAGGATCAGCCTTATTCTCGTTGATGAAGTTCGCTCCCAATTCCCCACGCGGGATAGGGAAGTTGCAGAGGCACTGGCGATACTGCATATTGATCCGGTAGCGACCGGGAACCAAGGTCATGCCAGCAGCCTTCAACTCGGAACGGATCGTGGACAACCGCTCCAGCGTCTGGTGGCTCTCATCGACGCCCAGCTGCTCCGCCAGCCAGCGGCGAACGTCGTTGTCCACAAGGATCATGTCGTGACCAAGGTCGCCTTTCAATTCCTTCGTCTGCGACATGACCAACTCGCCCAGAGCGCGCACGAGGCGCTGGCCGTCCGATTTCCCTTCCTCGATGAGCTCAGCTTTCGCTTCGGAGAAGGGCGCAGGCTCACCCGCTGGGATCGGGCCACGCTTGCGATCCTCGCAATAGTCGATGGCCCATTGCATGATGATGTTCAAGCCCCAGCCGCCCAGCCACTTGTTGAACGTCTCCCAATAGGCCTGCTTCGCCTTCTTCTCCGTGACACCCGGCACAAACCAACGGCGGTCATCGTCCGCCATGTGAAGGGCGCGGCGGGAGTTTGAGGCAGCGAGGAACGCGGCCCAATTAGCCACCTCATAAGTTGGCTGGAATTTCTCGTTGACGCGCACAACCCGTTCTGTCACGTAGGATTTGATGTCGTTGTAAGCCTTCTTCGATTGGCCTGCGTAAATCTCGTGTATGCAAACGAGACGCTTGCGCGCGATCCAAGTGTTGAATGTGCTCTCCACAACTTCGCGTTCGGAAGGGACGCTGACGTTGTTCCAGCCGACCAGTGGCGCAAGGATTTTCTCCGCCAGCGTCGTCTTTCCCACGCCTTGCGTTTCCGAGATCAGCAGCACCCCGTAGGGCACGCGCCGATCCGGGCGCGCAATGACCGTCGCGCACCAGCGCTCCAAGGCTGCACGATCCTTTTCATTTGGGATCAGGTGCTCAAGGAAGTCCAGCCATGGCTTCGTGTCGCCTGCCTTCGGCTCGATGGAGGAAGGGACGTGCGTGTTGATCTTGGACGATCCGCCGAAGGACACCACCCCGCTCGGCATTCCCGGTTCGTAGCAGATGCCGTCCGCTTCGGCCGAAGGGTGCCTGCGGAGGATCGCAGCTGTGTCCCGGACATGGGAGAAGGGCGCGACCGCGATGTTGAACTCCGCTTCGCTCAGCGTGCGGTGCGGATTGTCGCGGTGGACAAAGACGGGAGGGGAGACAGAATAGTGCCACTGGTCCAAGAACTCGCGACGAATGGCGTAGATCGGCCGACCTTCGCCTGCTGGATTGGGGATGGCTTCGGTGGCCCATGTTGCGCAACTCTTGCAGTCGTCCATTGACGGGCCACGATAGACCTTCTCCCCGTCAATCTCCTGAAACATCTCTTCAGGGAACGGGTCTGCCAGATCGAAAGCGCCGGGAAACTGATTGTCGAACTTGATGGCGCTGATCGCGATGGGGCACGCCTTCGCAATCTCTTTCGAGGCTTCCTTGCCTTCCAGATCGTTGTCGCAAACCAAGACGATCTGGCTGACCTTCTGCTTCTTCAGCACGCTCCAATCCGTCCGCAGCGGAGCGAGCGCGCCACCGACCCAACCGCAATGCGCGGCGTGGCGCAACTCCTGACCCCAAGGATGCGCAGCGAGCGCGGCCGCAGCTTCTGGCGTCTTGCTCTCGACCATCCACCGGCAGTAGCGTGCCGCCTTCGCGCCTTCGTGAAGGAACAAGGTCGTGTGGTGGCGAAGCTGCTCAATGCCCCAGATCGGCAGCTTTCCGTCCGGCTCCATTGCGCGCCACTGCTTGTCGCTCCAGTAGGACCAAGGAATGTAGTGGCGTTCGCCCTTGTCATCAACCCAGCGCTTCTGGACAAAGACGATGTTGTTGTGATCATCGTGGAAGATGAACAGCTTGTCCGGGTCTGTGGAGCGGAGAATGTCCGGCGCTGTGTCGATGGACTTGATGGGAATGGAGCGCGGGAACTCCACCCCAACAAATTCCTTCTTGATGGCTGCCACTTCCTTTTCGTCAGGCAGGTATTCTTCCTTGTCGCAATGGATCGTTCCGTCAGGCTCGATCCGGATCATTGCAATTTCGGAATAGTACTGCCCGATTTCCTGCTTCACAATCGCTGTGCGAAAGTTCTTCAGGACGGCGCGGACGCGCTTCAGGTACGCCATCAGTACCGGCTTAGTGTCCTCGTAGTTCTTTGGAGGCTTGGGGCCACCGCGTCCCTTGCCCGTCTCTTTCTTCTTGGCCATGATCTCATCCCGCCTTGAATGTGCCTCAGGTTAACGGTTTGTCAGTCCGGGTTTATCGCGCGCAACGAGTGGCTCATTGTCGAGCGCGGTTCGCCCTTCGTCTGTGAGCGAGTAGTACAGCGTTCCGAAGTTGCGATAGGAGCGCAGCCACCCGCGCTTCTGCATTGCGTCTAGACGTTGCTCAACGTCTTTCACTTCCGGGCAAGCGGAGACGATCTGCTTGCGCTCGGCGCTGGTCATCTTGCCAGCAGTCATCGTCGCAATCTCGCGAGCAATGACAAGGTCGATCAGATGAACGCTCATGAGCACCCCGTTGTCGATCCGCAGGAGACGCAGAGCAGGCACGTTCCCGTCCGCGTCATTGTGAAGTTGCCGCACCGTGGGCAGGCGTCGCCAGTGAACCCAGCGGAGCGCGCCCGTTCCTTCTGCTCCATCTTCGTTGGTGGAGGATCGGAACGCTTCTGGTTTGCTTCGTCATCCATCTCCATTCTCCCTACTGGTTGTCTGGCCCAGAGCCGTGGGGCGGAACCGGACGGCCCAAATCGAGTGCTCCGGCAATGTCAGGCGGTGTCCAGCCCTTCGGCTTGAGCACCTTCCCGTCCGGACGCTTGGTCACCTTGCCGGTCGCCGGGTCCACCTTCGCCATGTTCGAGCGCTGGACTTCCGCCCACACCCGGTGCAGCGGGATGCCGAACTCAAGCGACGTTCCCACGAGAACGTAGATGACGTCAGCAATGGCGTCCGCAAGCTTGACCGGGTTGCGCTCATCGAGCGCTTCGTTGAACTCGCGGACTTCCTCACGGACCAGTTCACGCCGCAGTTCGATCCGCTCCGGAACGATGCGCAGTTCCAGCAACACCGGAACGTCGCAGGCTTCGTGGAAGGCGCGAACGTCCGCCAGAAGGTCACCCATGCCGTTGATGTTCATGACAGCGTCGATGAACGAAGGATGAACCGGATCAATCCGGCGCAGTTCTTCGCTGCTCACGCCTTCGTTGCGCAGGACTTCCTCCCGCGTGACAAAGTGTCCGGGGTTGCGCTTGACCGCCCCAGCAATGGTGACGAAGCGACCGTCAGTGAACTCTCCGACCGGGCGCACCCAAATCGAGTTGTCGCGCCGCGCTCGATAGGCAACCAGCCCAGCCATATCGCTGATCGGTTCCGCCGACTGGAGCACAGCAAGGTCGATGACTTCGTATTCGCCACCCGTCTTGAGGTGACGCACGACCGTTCCCGGCTCTGTCATCGCGTGGCGCTCGATGAGTGAAGCGTAGGATGTGTGGCGCATCACGTCGCCGGCAGCGGATACGCCATGCGGAGGATCATCCACCACGTGCCCATTCTTCTGTGTGGCGCGTTCCTTCGCTTCCTCGATGCTCTCCAGCGAGCACTCTGGACTATCGCAGGCCATGTATTCCGAATAGCCAGAGCCGCAAACGCGGCAGTAGAACGGCTGGCCATCCGTTGGGGTCCGCGCTTCTGAGTTGAGCGACGGGCGCATGAGCGTTGTCCGGCGACCATCGGCCTTCCGGTCCAGTCGCTCGATTTCTGCGAGGATGAGTGCACCAGCTTTCACCAAGTCGCGGCGACGATCCGGACCCGGACGCCACCACGCACGATCCCAACCTTCCGGCCAGAAGGCCCAAAGGTCGCTGTCGAGCACCTGTGTTCCCAAGGCGTAGCACGCGCCAGCGCGTCCCAACTCGCCTTGCACATAGGTGTCGTCGCGCTCCGGTGCGAAGCCTTCAATCTCGATTTGGCGGCGACGTTCAGCGAGAACATCGAGTGCGGCTTTAGACATTGTCATTGCGGTTCTCCCATGGCCCATACAGAGCGGTTCGGTATCCAGCGCGCCCAGAAGCGCCGGGTGTTGACGTCTTTCATTGCGTCCGCGACATAGGCTGGAACCTTCGCGGTGGGAACCTGCTTCGGCCGGTCCAAGGCGTTCCCTTCTCCATGGACCAACCACATTGCGCCGGTCGCGCTCGGATCGTCTGGCTTCGTGACCAGAACGGTTTCTGACCGGGAAGCGCGGCGCTGATGACGGTTCAGCATCTTCTCAACCCTTGCCTTTTGTATCATCCACCGGCGAACCGCCATTGCCTTGGACAGATGCGCCAGACGGCGGGATTTGGCGTTCATGGCTCACAACTCCTGATGGACGGACTTGCGGAGCGTCTGGGGTGCCCTTCTCTTTCAGCATGCTGAAGAGTGTCCCCAGCACGCCTTCCGGGTTGCCGTTCGCATCCTTGAGGAACGCGGACGCAAGGGATGCCACGTCGCATCCGTTCTGGAGCGCCAGCGAGACGGCCACAGCGCTGTCGGAGACGGCAATGTCAAGGTCGCTTCCGATCTTCGCTGCCTCGATGAACACTTCACCAAGGCGTCCGTCATCGTAGTAGCCCAGCGTCGCATGGTAGGTGTATTCCGCGCCGGACGTTTGACGATGAATGAACTTGATGTGGACCGCCGCGCGACGGTTGGGGAGATGCTCACGCGCCATCGGGCTTGCCCTTCTCCGCCAGCTTCGTCAGAGCGTTTGCGATCCGGTGCAAGTCCCACAGCGCCTGCGCAGCAAGCACCATCGCCGGTTCTGGCGGCATGTCGTCTTTCGGTTCCTCCCGGAACGCCTGCTTGATTGTGTCGAAGATTTGATTGTATGTCATCGGCATTGTCGTCTCTCCTAGTCCACTACGGTTGGGCGAATGTCCACTTCAATGACGCCTTTGCCCTTGGGCGCCAGAAGGATGAATGAACTCTCCGACAGGTCGATGCACCTTCCCTTCTTGAACGGTCCACGGTCAGTGATTGTCACCCGGACGGATCGGCCGCTTTCCTTCGCCCGGACCCACACCGTTGTTCCGCAAGGCAGCGTGGGGTGGGCAGCAGTCGGTTCCGCGCGCCGGAAGATCGTCAGGCACGCTGTCTGCTTCCCCTCGAATGCCTCCCCGTACCAACTCGCCTTGCAGCCCCAAGCCGTTCCGGTCTGGAGCGCCATCGCGAGAACGATTGCGAGCCTCAGCATCGTCTTGCCTCCTGATCAGCGCCTTCGCGCGGCGCGGATTGAGAAAGAAGCGGGAGTGCTTATTCATTCGGCCACCTGTCCAGACGCGAGCATGAACCGGCGAATGTACGCCTTGTTCATCTTCATCTCGCGTCCAAGCGTCATCCCGGAGAAAGCGGCGACGGCGCGGCATTCTTCGTCCGTTGGCCGTGTGTGCTCTTCAGCGGAGTAGAACACAAAGACCAATGGCTTGATCGTTTGCGGGTCCGTCCACTGCTCGATGGAGAAGCGGATGGAGCGGTGGCCCGGCAGGACGATGTCACCGGCGACGTTCCCCGGAGGGATGCGCCCGGTACGCTCGATGTGCGGTGCCCAGATCAGCGCCGAAAGGTCCGGGCGGTGGAACGCGCGAAGGTCCGACACGTCGATGAGCGGGCGGTTGGCGGCTTCGCACAGGCAGTCCCCGTGGCACTCCGCTGGCTTACAGCAGCACAGCAGGTTCTTTCCGCGCAGCAGCCAGATGTCGTTGAGAAGCGGAAAGACTTCCTTACGATAGCGGGCGCACACGGTCGCGCGGTCCATCGGCTTCCCATCGTCATCCTTTGCGCCGATGACAAAGGGATTTCCCCAAGGCGTGCCGCGCATGATATTCACGCAGCCGTCCGGAACGTCCGTGTGGTACTTGTTGAACACCTGTGCCATTACTTCATCCTCCATGCCTTGGGCTTTGCGGACCCGGAGATGTAGAGCGGATGCTTGGGGCTGCCATCCGCGTTGACAGCGAGCGCCATCACCTTGTTTGGTTTCGAGCGCATGATGTTGTCGAAGGTGATCCGATCCGCGTTCCACTTCTTGATGATCGGACGGCGCGCACCCCAAGCAACGATCACGTCGCGCTGCGAGCAGCATGACCAGACGTACTGCGCGTTGGATGGTCCGAAAGGATCGGAGACGTTGTCCAGCTGCGCCGGGTCCGTCGCACGGAGCGCGAACATGTTCACCACAACGAGTGCGCCATAGCCCAGCGCGACCGCGAAGCTGATGCAGCGCCGGATCGTGGGGTCATTGTTGTCTGCGTCCGCTGTCGAGGGATTGAGCATGACGAAGACAAGCACCGGCTTCTTGTAGTCCCACACGCGGTAGAGCGTGTAGCGGAACGGATCGGAGATGACCGCAGACGACTTCACGATCACCGGCAGCTTCTCCCCCACAGACACGGCCGCTTCCGCCTTGCGTGGCGCTGGCTTCTTTGGCGCGGCCTTCGGCGCTGGCTTCTTCGCGGACGGCGCGCGACGAAAGCTGACAACCGGCTTCTTCTTCGCCGGTGGCTTCTTCACTGGCTTCTTCTTCATCACTTCCTCCACATGTCGAGTTGTTCACCGGCATCGGAAATCGCATCGCGCAAACGGGCCACCCGATCTTCTTCTGCGATGCCAATGCCCTTCTCTTTCCCGTCATCCCCGGCTTCTTCGAACTCTTCATCAAGGTCGCCAAGGTACTTGATCCGGTCAATCCAGATCATCCGGAAGTCGCGCGGCACCTTTCCCTTGATCGCGTACAGGGCGCGGCGCGGTCGCCCACGCTCGATGACTTCCTTGCCAATCTCATCGAAGTCATCGTAGCCAACGCGAGTGAGGATCATGTCTGTGTCGTCGCGCATGTACAGGTTGAGCGCGTCCGCCTTGCCCTTGATTGCGTAGCCACGCTGGGCGACCTTGCCCGGCTCATTCCCGTTCTTCGGGTCAATGCGCTCTGCCACGCCAATGATCAGGACGTTCCCGGAGAAGCCTTCGCGCACATCGCGGATCGGAGTTGGCTCAGTGACGATGTTGGCGCTCGCAAGGCCATTCGGGTAGATGCGCTTCACTGCGTCGCGGATCGGCTCCAAGCTGTCAATGATCGTCCGCGCGTTGGCCAGCAGCTTGGCAGTGCGGTTCGAAACCTTCGGACCCTTCTTCATGCGTGACGAAAGGATTTCTTCCACCGTCTTGGGGCCAATGCCCTTGACGTTTGTCAGCGGTCCAATCAGGACGCGGTTTCCATCCTTGTCCTTGCCGGGTGTCCAGCTAGCACCGCTCTGCTTCGCGTCGAATGCGACGTAGTTGACGCCTTCCGAACGCAACTCCCGGAGCATGTTGATGACGCGCATGCTGTCCGTCTCTGCGCTCATCGTGGCAGCGGCGAACTCGACCGGGTAATGCGCCTTGAGCCAGCAGCAGCGATAGGAGATGATGCCGTAGGCGACCGAATGTGACTTGTTGAACGCCCACGCACCATAGGCGCACAGATCGTCCCAAATCTTCTCTGCCATTGCCTTGGGGACGCCTTTCGCAATCGCGCCCGGCTTCCAGCGGTCGCCATACTTGTCGAAGTGTTCCTTGCCGAGTGACTTGGACATCGACTTGCGGAGCGCGCTGACATCCTCCCACGACAACCCGCCGATGTTGCGCGCAATCTCCATCACCTGCTCTTGATACGCGACCACCCCAAGCGTGTCTTTCAGGTACGGCTCGAACAGCGGGTGGAAGTAGTCGATTGGCTCATCACCGTTCTTCCGCATGATCCAGTTGTTGGCACCGCCCGAAGTCAGCGGACCCGGACGCGCCAGAGCGGTAATGTTGACGATGTCATCGAGTGACGAGATGGTCACCGACTTCGCGATGGACTGGAGCGCCATGCCGTTGAACTGGAAGATGCCAGACCATTGCTGCTTGTTGAGAACTTCGAACGCCTTGGGGTCATCGTAGGGGATTGTGTCCATCCAGTTGCCATAGTCCGGCTTTCCGATCAGGCGCAGCGTCTCTTCAAAGATGGACAGCTGGGTCAACCCCAAGCAGTCAATCTTGAGGAAGTTGAACACCTCAGCGTCGTACTTGTCACAGTGTGTCGTCCGCGAAGCCGTGTCCATGGCGACGTGTTCACGCACCGGACGATCCGTGATGACGATACCAGCGGCGTGCTTCGAGGATGAGTTGGGGTGACCTTCGATCCGCGACGCAACCACAATCTCCGGATACTTCTCCAGCAGCGAGCGACCGGCCGGAGTATCCTTGAGTGTGTCCTCAGTCGCCTGAAGCGCGCGGCTGTCACCGCCGCTCCGCTCGATGATGCTTTCCAGAACCTTGGAGACTTCCCACGGCGGGATGGACAGCGCGCCACCGGCTTCCCGGAGTGCGGAGCGCGGACGATAGAGCATGACGGTGCCGAGACGCGCCACACGATCCACCCCGTACTTTCGCTCCATGTACTCAAAGATCATGTCGCGGCGAACGTCGCTGAAGTCCAAGTCGATGTCGGGAAGGTCCGCGCGATTGATGTCAATGAAGCGTTCGAAGATCAGCCCGAACGGGATTGGGTCCACGGTCGTGATCTCCAAGAGGAAGCAGACAAGGCTTCCGCAAGACGATCCGCGCGCCGGGCCAACGATCATCTTCTGCCGCGCCCACTGGACAAGGTCCGCGATGATGAAGAAGTAGTCCTCAAACTTCTTCTCTGCGATGAGCCCCAACTCCCGGTCCAGCCGCGCCCGGTAAACCTTGTCCTTGAGATTGATCTTCAACTTCTTCGCGCCAGCCTCGCACATCTCGCGAAGGGAAAGGTCATGCTTGGGGCTCAGCAGTTTCGCCTTGGGGAGCGTCGCGACGCATTGCTTGGCCAGCTTGTCAGCGTTGCGAAGCGCGGCGGTTCGATCCTTCGGGTCAGCGAACCATGTGGCTGCTTCCCATTCCTTCGGATCGCAGATGTGCTGCGGATAGGACTGCGAGTTGGCGGCCACACCGGCGATGACCCGGTATGCATCCCGATCCTCGATGCGAGGATAGAGATTGTCGGACGTGGCCATGAACGCGAAGCCACGCTTGCGCGCCGCGTTGTAGAGGAAGTGCGGCGTTGACGGTGCGAGCGGGATGAAGAGATTTGGACGCGGCTTGAGACGGGAGATGTCCACCAACCCGCCCGTCATCATCAAGACGCCTTTGGCGGAGAGTGCCTGTTCATAGGTGAGGTAAGGTGTCTTGCCTTCCTCGACAGTCGCGATGCGCACCAACTCGTGGATGGCACTGACATCCTTGATGGCCCAGAAGGTCCAGTAGTCGAGTGTCTTGCGCTTCATCAGTTCGTCGCGGGCCACCCCGATCTCAACGCCATAGATCGGCCGCAGCTTCGCTTCCTCAGCCAGCTTCGTCCACTTCGCATAGCCGAAGCATGAGTTGCGGTCAGTGATCGGCGCAACCTTCATCTTCAATTCCTGAAGGCGTGAGAGAACGTCTTCAAGGTGCCCGAAGGCAGCGCCGAATGAGTAGCCTGTCCTGATGCGCATGAGAAAAATTCTCCGGAAATTTTGCAGCCAAATCGTCAGTCGTGTGATTTAGTTCTCGTGACGCGGCCGATTGCCCCAAGACCCAGCAACTGATCGAGCGGCACTGCCCGGTCGTGGTTGTACTCCGGTCGCGCCCGCTGCCGACCAGCTTCCGGGTTTGGCGTTGGGTCACGCCAGCGACTTCCTCCGCCAAGGTCCGTCGATGTGCGGCGGCTGTCCCGGTCGCGGTCCATGGCCCGGCTCTGCGCTTCCTTCTCCGCACGCGTGAGCCGGGTCCGGCGCTTCTTCGTATGCCCACCCATCAGACCAACTCCATCCATTCTTCCGGCTGCGGCCAGCTGTCGGTGATCGCGTCTCCACCGTCCGTCAACCAGCGGCGACGGCCATCACGGAGCGGCGGACGGTACTCCGTGTCAGTGTGCGCCGTCTCGATGTGAACATCGTTCGGTGGCAGGTATCCCGAAGGCCCACGCACCAAGACGCGGACGTTGTCGGGAGCGGTCGCGATGGGCTTCCACTGGCCGGACGGAAGCGGACCCGGCGCGAAGTTGGGTGGAGCAACCATCCCCAGTGAGCGCGACAGGATGAGGTACTTGTCGATCTTCGCGCGCTTCGCCACGACCCAAGCCGCAAAGTCCGCGTCTGAGATCGTGGGGATTGCACCCATGCCTTCGAGGATGACCACGACTGCCATCAGGTCATTGATCTCATGGCGGAGACGTTCCGCGTTTGTGTGCTGGAAGGTGGGCTGGACTTCCTCCCCTCCATACTGCATCATCTTAGCGGCGCGCTGCCCCACTTCGTCCGCTTCCTCGCTCAGCTTGAGCAGCATGTGCTGAAGCGGCGACATTCCAACCATCTGAATGCTCATTGTCATCTCCATCCTCTGCCAAGGCAGTTGTCGCCCTTGGCTGTGAACTCTCCTGCCGTGACCTTCCGATCAATCGTGCGCCCCATGTCGGTCAACTTCTCACAAGACCAACCGCTTGGGCTCATCGTCAGGTAGCGGCAGCACAAGACGCCTTGGCCGACCTTGCAGACGTCAGTCACACAGAAGTCGTCAGGCGGTTCCGGCATCGTAACCATCAGATCAATCCCTTCTCCATTGCCAGCTTCTCTGGCATTGTCACTTCTCCTGCGTCCCAATCGACTTCGATGGCGGCCTTTGGAAGCCACACATCGCGCTTCCCGAAGCGGAGCAGCCACGCGCCGTCCGTCTCGTGAACCTGTCCGTCAAAATCGACGGTGACTTGTTCCTCACTCTTGCTCATTGGACGATGTATCCCCGCTTCACCAGTTCGAAGTAGCAGCGAGCGAGCGCGCCAACGTCTTTCGAGGCACGGTGCGCTTCATCGAAGCCTTCCCCAAACAGCGTCCGGTGAAGGTTGGTGAGCGACTGGCGCGCGCCGGTCATCGGTTGGCTTTGCTCGATGGTGCAAAGGATCGGCGGCCAATTGACCTTGAGCCCAGCGCGCTCCATCTCGACTTCGATCATGTCGCGGTCGAATGCGGCGTTGTGGGCAACGATCCGGTCGCACCCCTCGATCAGCGCCTTGATCTTCGGAGCAACCTTGAGGAAGCTTGGGGACTTCGCCACCATGGCATTGTCGATGTGGTTCATCCCGGTGATCTCATCGGTGATCGGCTTCAGAGGCTTGATCAGCTGATCCATTTCCTCGATCAGCTTACCCTTCGGCGAGTACACACCAAGGTAGAACTCGATGACTTCCGGGAGACGCGACAGAGCGGTGAGCCGGTTCTTTATCAGCCCAGTCGTCTCTGTGTCGAAGATGCCAATGCGCTTCAAGCTACTCATCGTCGCCATCCTCAGTGAAAGGTTCCAGTTCCTCATCGTAGGAACGATTGACCCCAAGCTGCTCCATGTCGAGCGCGGAACGTCCGGGAAGCGGATCACCAAACAGCTGCCCGGTTATCGAGCGCGTGTCAGCCGGGAGGATCGGCGGCTTCACGAAGCCAGCGGCCAACCGCTTCGCCTTCCTTTCCACCTGCCCGGCGCTGCCTTGCCCGGCGCGCTCCGCTTGGCGGGAGGAATTGATTTGGTTGCGCCGCGTCTCTGCCCAAACCGGATCGGCTGCGCGGCGAAGCGTGTCCTCATTCATTCCGTGATCAGCCGCCAGCTTCCGCCAGCTGACCGATCCGCGACCGACCGCGCGAATGTGTTGGATGATTTCCAGTTGCTCACTGGAAGGAAGATCGCGCCACAAGCGCTTCTTCTCTGGTGCCTTGCTCATGCTCTTGCTGCCCGTCTCTCTGCCTGCGTCTCGCGATGAAGCTGCTCAAGGAAGTCGTTGGACTGGAACCACATGCCGTAGATGTTCAGCCGGTTGTCGCGTGGCGTGCACCACCGCAGCTTCTTCTTCCTGTTGTCCAGACCATTCGAGTGCTTGTGATCAACAATGATGTGCTTGGGGCTTGGGCGTCTCAGGTACTTCTGGGCCAGCCAGATGTGCATGTAGATCGTCGCTGGCTGCTTCCATTCGGCCTTACGGCGGGTGCGCTTCGCATACCGCTTGGAGCGGTATTCGTAAAGGTTCCACGGACCTTGCTCCATCAACTCGTCATAGTTCTCTTCATCGACGATGGCAAAGACCGCTCCATCCCCGGAGAGAGTGATTGTCCTGAAGCGGATCGGTTCGCCCCAAGTGTTTGGGTCCCAGATGTCGTCCATCACTCTCCCCCAGCGCACCCGCCGTAGCCTGCCCTGTGTTCGATCCTTAGAAGGGGATTTCGTCGTCCAGTTCTTCAGCGAGCGGACGCTGCTTGCCGGACGGCTTCCCCTTTCCCTTCCCGGTGGAGGCTGGTGCTTCCTTGTCGCGCGGCTCAAAGAGCATCATAACCACCTTGTTGTCCTTCGCCGGGTCCGGCATTGGGACACTGTCGAGATAGATGGTCACCAAGCCTTCATCGTTCTTGAAGGCGGACCCGACGCGGTGCCACCATGAGCCGCCACCCTGCTTCGGGCGCGGCGTGCAGACGTCATAGCGTTGCGACATATTAGCGGTTCCCTCCCGTCAACTCGATGTTGCTTCCGCTGAGGAACGGGTGACGCCCAGACAGAAGCATTGCGACAGTCTCGGCAATTTCGAAGCGCGTCAGGTTTTCGTCGCGCTGATTGCCGGTGTTCCAGTAGCGCTCCGCTTCGTCGCGGCTCATGGAGCGATACCGCATCAATCCCTCAATGGTGTCGTTGGTCATCGACGTGCCTTCAACATTCGAGGGATGGATTGAGTAAACGTCAAAACCCTTGGGGGCAAGTTCGAAGGCGAGACACTTCATGAAGTGCGCCAGCCCAGCCTTCGATGCGCAGTATGCGGCGGACCCGTTCAGGACGTGGTTGTAGGCCATCGAGCCTATGGAAACGATCTTCTTGCGCTTCGACGTTCCGATGGTCTGGTGAACGAAGGCGGACGCGAGACGGATTGACCCTGTCAGGTTGACGTCGATGACCTCCGCCATGGCGTTGAAATCTGCATCTTCGAACCAATCGAAGTTGACGATGCCATGGCACATCACCAGTGCGTCGAAAGGCTGGAAGTTGAACTGCGGCTGAAGGCGCACGTCGCCTTCATAGTTGGTCAGCATGGAACCGGCGCGCTCCATCCGCGTCCGGATGGCGTCCGCAATCGAGTTAGGACGGCCGATGCCGTTGATGACGATGTTGGTCGCCGGGAGAGACGGCGGGTTGCCATAGCGCTCCCGCCAATCGAGCCGGTCACGCGTGACGATCCGTTCCTTATCCATGAGCCTTGGCTTCCTCTCTCTGGCGCAGGATCATCTCGACCATCGCGCAGTACACGCCAGCGTCGTGAATGCTGTCGATGTGGGTCATTCCGGAATGGCTGAAGCGAACCAACTTCCCCACGACCCATTCCAGCAGATGGAAGATCATGAAGTCATCAGCCGTCTTGATTTCCTTCCCGTTGGGGAACAGAGCTTCCATGGTCTTGCCGACCGTGATCCACGTTGTGCCGTATGTCTTGAAGTTCTTTTCGAACGTCTGCGCCATCTCGCGCAGGATCGTCGCAGTGTTCAAGTCGCCAGCGTTCGCCATGGCGGTCTTGAGAATGTCCGGCGCTTCGCCGGAAGGCTTGGGGGTTGTCACAGTCCGTCTCCTACCTGAAGCACCTTGAAGCCTGCTTGACGATAAGCGGTGACAACCCGCTCATTGTCATCGAGGATGAACAGGACGCGCTTGAGTGCTTCTTGCGGCGTGCCCCAGTTCATCAGCATGGAAAGTTTCGCGGCGGGAGTTGGCGAGCGGTCATCGTCTCGCCGCATCAGTATCTCGTCAATGAACCCGCCACAATTGTTCAAGGCGAGATGTTCCACCGTCGCAGTGCGGTAGCGCTCCGGCCGTCCGGTCGCGGCGACGATCTTGTATCCCAGCTGCCGCATCCCGAACAGGATGCGAGCGACCGGGAAGATAACAGGGTCCAGCCGAAGTCGGGAGTGATACTCATCCCAGTTTCCCTTCAGCGCCCATTCCTTCCGGTGTGTGTCGTCGCAGAGCGTCCCATCAAGGTCCGTCACCACAACGTCCGGTGTGTTCAATGCAGCCATTGCTCAATCCCTTTCGTTTCGAGGATGAAGGGGAGACACCGGATGCCGCGTCCAGCATCTCCCCTCCCTACAGGTGGCCTGCTCTCGACTTCAGACCACCCGGTGCGCGCGCCGTTTGCTTCGGTGACGGGCAGGCTTGCCACCGCCAACGGATCGCTCGCAAGCTGTCAGCCCCAAGTCGCCTTGAGGGTGTCCAGTTCCTTCTGCGCCGCCAGCGCTGCGCTCTTGTCGCCATGCGCCGCCAACTCCCGCAGGATGGCATCGAGGCTTGGGGTCAGCGTCCGTTCCGGCCGGAGGAACGTCTTGGCCCAAGGGTGAACCCCAAGCACAGCCGCCTCCATGAGAAGCGCCATCTGCCGGTACTGAGCCTGAGCGCGCGGGTTGTCGCGCTTCGGGAGCAGAGCGGCGAGCGACGACAGGTTGGGCTTGGCGATGATGGCGCTGTGCGCATTCATCGGGAGAAGCCCGCGCGCATCCTCCTGCGGAACGGACTTGGTGCGGTAGTAGGAGTAGGTGTCGCGGATCGTGGCCATTGCCCGATCCCAACGCGCACCGCCGTCCGCTTCCGTGACGCTGGGAGGGGTTTCGTAGGTGAAGCGCGACATGTCGTTCACCCGCTGCGACTGTTCCGCGAAAGACCAGCCGACGCGTGACCGGGTCATCTGGCGGAGCGTGGCGACGGTCGCGCCGGTGATCCGGAAAACGTAGTCAACAAACTCCCAGCTGGAGCGGATCGTGTTGGCAATGTACGCCAACTCCCGGTCCAAATCCTCCTGCTCCATCCGCGCAATCATGCCTTCCGTTTCGTCGCTCTGCGAAAGGCGAGTGGACTTCGCGTAGATGAGAAGGCGTGCGGCGAAGTTGGGATCAGGGTTTCCGATCCCAGTGTAGGAGATGAGCTTCACATTCAGTGTCATGATCGTTGTTCCTTTGTCGAGGGTTGCGCCGACGCTTACTGCGTCAGCATGTGCCGCATCAGATCGTAATTTCCGGCTTCGATCCATTTGCTGATCTTGGCGATGTCCTGCGGCAGATCGTCAAGCAGCAGACCAGGACGCCATGTGGCGAAGCGTCCCAGTGAGTAGATGTTGTGGCGCGTCGATGCCCAGAACATGAAAGCCTTCCGCGCATCGTCATCGACCGGGAGGATTTTGGCGTACTTCTGCCGGGAGTAATGGCTTTCCTCCATTGCCTCCCGCTCCAAGCCGAACAGCCCCAACGCTGTGTCCACCATCGCGGTGCCGCGCTGGTAGTTCTTCATCATCTCCCCAACCTCATCTTCGTCCGCGCCGGGGAAGGCGAACTCAGCCACCATCGTCCGGCCGGTGATCGAGACACGGTTGAACACGAAGTCGGGAGACGGAACGTAGATCGTTCCATAGGCATCGACGTTGCCGTGGAGCCGGATCGTCAGGTTGAAGCCGTGGCAATGGCCGAAGAAAGGGACCACTCCCGGATACTTGAGCAGCTTCATCAGAACCGGCATCGGCATAGTCGAGATGGTTGGCCCATCCTCCAGATCGCGCGGCGCGCTCCACGTCTGCCCATAGAGGATCATCCGGTCAAGCTTGTCAGCCATCGCTTGGATGAAGAAGCTTGGGGCAATCCAGCGCTCCGAAACTTCCTCCATGGAAGTGATCGACCGATCCGTGCGCATCGAGCCGGAACACTTCATTGAGTACGACAGCGTGTCAGCGATTGGGTTGCGCCATGGCGCGCTCCACTTCATAACCCGGACCTTCCGGAAGGGAACGCCCACCGCTTCACCGACCACTGACGAGCGGAAGCGGAGAAGTGCCGTGTGGTTGTGGGGCAGCGCTGCCTGCCCTTCGAGGATCGCAACCTCATGGCCGATCTTCCGCAAGATGTTCCCGGCGAGAAGGCCAGCCATGCCAGCGCCGATGATCGAGATGTGCTTCATGGCTTTGCCTTCGCTTCCTTCGGAGGGGTGATGACTGCCTTGTGGTCGAGATAGATGCCCAGCGTGCCGACCGGCAGAGACTTCCCGGCGCGCAGTGCCTCTCTCGCCCAAGCCCAAAGCGTCTGAACGTGGACCCCAATCTCCACGTCATATTCCTTGAACCCTGACTTCTTCAGCAGCGCCTTCAGTCGCGCCGCTTCCTTGTTCTCGCCTTTGCCGAAGCGCAGCGAGACTTCTTCCTTGATGATGCCGGCAGCGCCGTTCGCGCGCAGCCAGTCGAGTGCCTTCTTGCGTGGCGCTCCATCCTCGATTTCTTCCTTGGGAATGTTCCCTTGGACGATGTCAGCGATGGACACCTTCAGCCCTGCTTCCGTCTTGAACTCCGAAACCCCGGCAGCTTGCATTGCCATCGGGATATCGCGGTGTGTCAGATCGTAGAGCGCGGCGTGGTCAAGCTTGATGAGCGCTTCACGATGTTCGATCTTGGCCTGCAAGGCTATCGCCTGCTGGACAAGGTTCTCCATGAGGTGAAGCTGAGAGACGCTGGGGGTGTTCGCTTCCTCAGACAGTCTCTCAGCATCAACTTCAACGGATGGTTTCTTGCGAGCCATCCGACTTGACGCTACATCGCGTCGCTGTTGTCGGACCCGCCACCTTCGTCGCGGTTCATCGAGCCGGTGTCCAGCTTGACCAGATCGTTCTTGATCTGCTCGGCGAACGCCTTCGCCATCAGCACCAGTTCGCCGGTGTCATCGAGCGAGATGGTGGTGGGACCGGCGACCGGGTTGAAGAGGAACCACGTGCCTTCGTTGTTGGTCCGGCTGGTGGTTCCCAACGTCCATGCGCGAAGGTAGCGCGCCGGGGTGTACTTCCCCTTCTTGCCGGTCGCGCGCTCCGCCATGATGGCGGTGTTCCAATCCTTCGCCACCTTGAACTGGGTGGACGACATCGGGATGAAACAGCGGCGCGCGTCCGCCGCATCCCCGTCAGCCGGGATGAGCAGGCAGTAGTGCGTCGCGGTCTGGACGACAATGTTCTTGTTGGGCAGAACGTTCTCGTTGTCGTCGTTGCGCTTCGTCTTGGACATGATCGCCGGGTTGGTGCCGTGGTTCATGACCAGACCGCGCCCGGACTTCCGTGGCGCCCATTCAAGATAGATGTTGGCGAAGCCGCAGGGGATGACGGTGATTTCCTTCCCCAGCAGCGCCTTGATCGACACGTCGCAGATGATGCCCGGCTCAGCACCCTTGATGAACTCAGGACGATCCTTGATGCACTGCGGCGAAATCTGCTGGAGAACGGTGATGCGCGGCACCGTCAGATCAGAAGCGGTGATGTTCTCGTTGCCGGAGACTTCGGCAGTCATCGCTTCCGGATCGTAGTTGAAGTTCGTGAGAGCAGTCGTCTTGCGCGGCGCGACTTCCCGCGACTTTGAAGCGGCTGGTTTCTTGTTGGCTGGCTTAGCCATTGGGTGGTCCCTTTCGGTTGTGAGTGAATGGGCGCGCTTCGCGCCCGGCGAAAGAGTGCGCCGGGAAAAGGAAGAAGGGAAGTGGAAGAACTCGGCCAACTCTTGGCCCGAAAATCCATTTGATTTCCCTCCCGGATCGGCCGACGATCCGCGACCAAGGTCCACCCATTCCGAAAGCGCGGTGCGATAATGTTCATGACCATCGACGGAACGTCAGCCACAATCACTGGTCCCTTCGCGCGTGGGTTCATCGCGGTCGCGGCGAAACTCACCGGGAAGAAAGAGTGGGGCGACATCACCCTCACCTTCGAAGCGAGCGCGGCAAACGTCCGCCTTGTCCGGGACAAGTACCCAGACATCAAGATTGCCGATCCGGGTGACCTTCTCTCCGAAGTGAAACGCCTCGATGCCATTGCTCAGCAGTTCACGGACGTGGACACCGGCGACTTCCGGCATTCGTCCGAACGTCTCGCAGCTGACCCCAAGTCCATTGTCCGATCCTTCCCCAACGCACAGCCCGCCAAGCCGCTGGAGAAGGTTCGTAGCGAGTACAAGCCGAAGGTGAAGCCTTGGAAGCACCAAGAGGAAGCTTTCAGGATCAGCGCCGAACGTCCGGAGTATGCGCTGCTGTGGGAGATGGGGACAGGCAAGACCGCCATGGTGCTGCGGACCATCGGCCATCTCCATCTCGCTGACAAGCTTTCAGGCGTTGTGATCGTCGCTCCGAAAGGCGTCCAGCGCCAGTGGATTGAGGATCAAATCCCAGAGCACTTCAGCGACGATATCAAGCTGACCCCTTTCATCTGGGAGAAGGGGAAGATGCCCAAGCCTGACACTTCCTTCTTCAAGACCAAGACCGGGTTGTCCATCCTCGCCATTCACATCGACGCGCTCCGGGTCCGCCTCAACACGCGCGGCGAAGTCGTCTCCAAGTCTCCCGCCTATGATGATGTGGAGAAGTTCCTCCATGCCCATCGCGGACGCTCGATGATGGTGGTGGACGAAAGTCACCTGATCAAAGGCTTCGCTTCTCAGCGGACGGAAGCATGCGTGCGCTTGGGGCGCAAGGCGACCTTCCGCCGCATCTGTACCGGCACCCCGATTGCGCGCGACCTTCTGGACATGTGGAGCCAGTTCAACTTCCTCAACCCCCACATTCTTGGCCACGAGTACTACACATCGTTCCGTTCCGAGTACTGCATCATGGGCGGCTTCAACGGCAAGGAAATCATCGCCCACAAGAACATCGAGCAGTTCTATGCGATGATCGCTCCCCACGCGTATCGCACAACGAAGAAAGAGTGCCTTGACCTTCCGGAGAAGCAGTTTGTGCCGGTCGTGTTCGAACTCTCCGATGAGCAGATGACGCACTACTCGACCATGAAGCGGGAGTTCATGGCCATGATTGATGATGGAGAGATTGTGGACGTTGAGAGCGCGCTGGTTCAGATGTTGCGGCTCCAGCAGATCACCTGCGGCTTCCTCCCGCGCGCCGATGGGACGTTGTGGCACACCGCTTCGAACGCTCGCATGGAGACGCTTCTCAACTCGATGAAGCAGATCAATGGCCAGACAATCATCTGGTCGCGCTTCACTGAGAACATTGAGAGCGTCGCAGAGGAATTGGAAAAGACCGGGCGCAAGGTGGCGCTCTACTACGGTGGTCAGAGCGACAAGGTGAACCGCGCAGCGCTGAAGGATTATCTCGCGGGCAAGTACGATGACCTGTCTGCCAACCCGCAGAGCGGTGGCACTGGCATTGATGGGCTTCAGAAGGTTTGCCAGCACGCCTTCTACTACTCCAACTCGTTTCGCCTTCTTGATCGTCTCCAGTCAGAGGATCGCACGCACCGCTCTGGCATGGGCGACAGCATGACGTACTTTGACCTCATTGCGCATCGGACAATCGACCGGATGATCATCAACAACCTGCGCGGGAAGAAGGATTTGGCGGACCTGACGTTGGACACGATCCGCATGGCGCTCGCAGCCTGAGAAGGTTCGCGCCAGTAAGGCTGGATGAATGAAATCAAGGGAAACGGCCGTTTCTGTGCGACCGATTTTCCTTCCTTCCTTCTCTTTTCCTCTTTTCTTTTGGGCCGGAAACCCCGATATTACGTGGACCGGCCAGCGACCGGCGCACGGGGACTTCCTCCCCTTCCAGCGGAAAGACGCTCCGAAGTAGGAACCGCTTCGATCCGGAAGAAACGGATCGGACCATAGGACCGAAACGGGAGGGACGAAGAAAACCTCAGCGCCCGGTGACGCACAGCTAACCCGGACACGCAAGGAACAACTTCAGCCCGCAGCCGACTGATGGCAATCCGATAGCCCACGACCTTCGCCAGACAAGCGACGGATCGAAGAAGAAGAAAACTCGGACAAGCGCAGCGCGCGGCACCCTCAACAAGACCCAGCGACCGAACGGTGACGGCACAGCTAACCCGGATCGGATCGCAAGGCGAAACTGGACGGCGGAATTTCCGCGACAGTCCAGTCTGCGTGACATGGTCCCCACGCACTGATGAGCCAGACCAAACCCCAACACAAAGAGAGACGACAATGATCACCGACAAGAGCAAGTCGCTGTTCCTCGCATACGCGAACGATGCCGGCAACTGGAGTGGCACGCCGCTAGTCGGCGGGAACGTGGGCGGGTCCAAAGAGGATCGTGGCAACCTGACGCAACTGAAGGTCGCCGGGTTGATCGAGACTTGGAACGATGAAGGGCACACGTGGCTCCGCTTCACAGAGGCTGGGGTCAAGTTCGCTGCCGAGAATGGCGTCACCGTTCACACGTGAGGCGAAACGGCGCACACCGCGCCGTCTGCGAGGCTTCAGCAACCCGCACTGATGAGCCAGCTGAACAGGAGAGACGATCATGTCAGTCAACAAGAAGATCACCGGCGCTGTCGATCCGCGCTCGATCACCCTCAGCACTGAGGAAGCCAAGACGCGGGCCATGCTCCAAGAGCACGTGTTCACGAAGGGTCCGGAAGAAGGCTGGACCAACGCGAAGGCCGCTGTGGCGAACGTCTTCACCGCGCTGTGGTACGCTTCCCTTCCCTTCTCCCGGATCAAGACCGTTGCCGACGCGCTTGCTGGTTACGAAGTCGCCGGCATCGAGGAAGCGCTGACCGCTCTCACCCGCGCGAAGGTGCTCCGAAGCAAGGTCCATCGTGGCATCCGTTCCTACGAAATGAACTACTGAGCAGGAGAGACGATCATGGCACGCAAGTACCACACCCTGCTTCAGAAGCAGGACGGACGTTGGGGCATCTACTTCGGCGACTACGACCGCGAATGCGTCGTTGAAGAGATGCGTGGGGTCAGGGAACAGGACAGGCTTGTTCTCTCCCGCGCCGACTACAAGGCCAGCGAGATGAAGATCATCACGACCGGCGAGACGCAAGCGGAGATCAATGCCGCTGTGGACGATTTGAACGCAAAGGTGCAGGCATGAGCGAGACGAAACCCCAAGCCGAACTCCCCACACATCGCGTCATCTACACCGGCGAACGCGAGTTGAAGGGTGGCAAGCTGGCTTCGTGCCTCATCCCGGAGACGGCCACCAAGGAAGGTCGCGGCGGGATGGATGGCGGTTCACTGTTCACCTTCAAGCGCGGCCAGTCGCAGCCGAAGATCGTTGGCGGCATCTACGAAGTCCAAGGCCGCATCGACGCGGACGGAACGCTGGGGACGATCCGTGGTGCCTTCAAGTTCACCGGCAAGCGCTTCCCGGACGAAGATGCCATTGTCCAGTGGGAAGCGATGAGCGGCGCTGTTGAGGCTGCGATCCGCGCTCGCAAGGATGAAGCGAAGGTTGCCAGCGAGACTTCCTTCAAGGCCGCGCTCGCACCCATCAAGGCTGCGATGCGAAAGACGGACCACCTTGGCCGCGTCGCAATCAAGACGCTGGTTCTGGCGGAGTTGGACAAGTGGTGAGGCGCGCGACCGGCGACCGGCGCGCACCGGGATGGGACAGCCCCAAGGCAGAAGCGCTCGACATTCTTCTGACTTGGGAGCGCGACATGGAGCGGCGGCTGATGGCGCGCCGCTTCCTCGACAGCGAAGGAACCAACGCCTTCTGGGCAGACATCGAAAGGATACGTCATGAGCAGCATCTCCATTAGGACTGGCAGCGAAGGTCCGCGCCACGATCCGTACAGCTTCACAGAGATCACTGTCCAACGACCGGGGAAGAAGATCACCTACCACTCCGGTCTGGTCGAGTGGGCGCGCGTCGTCTCTCCCGATCCTGATGGCTTGAAGAGCCAAAACCGTATCCTTCAAGTCGAGCACGATCCGTTGGCGCGCGCAACCTTCATTCAGCACGCAGGACTGACCCCGGAGCGCGCAACGAAGGCGCACGAGCAGTACGAAGCGCGGCGCATCCGCTCTCACGCTTGCGGGGTGAAGCACCTTCACGAAGTCGATGGCTATCCCGGCGAGACGCTTCTTGTCTGCGGGAAGTGTGGCCATGCGGTTGCTGGTTATTTCGACCGCTCAGCAATCGAGTGAGTGGATGAATGCAGGTCTTGATCGTGAAAGCGAAATGGCGCTCATTCACAGAGCGCCATCCGCCGAACTCGCCACCCATCCGACCGGCGCTGATGAGCACCGATGGGTTCAACCAGTGAAAGGGAACTACCATGAAGCGCAATGTTGTGACTGTGAAGGCTGCGAAGTCCAAGGCGAAGTCGGCCGCGAAGAAGGCCACGAAGAAGGCGGCTGCTCCGAAGGCGGCTGGCCCGTCCAAGAAGTCGCAGATCATCGCGGACCTGAAGGCCGCTGGCGCCAAGGGTGTGCTCCGGTCCAAGCTGGCCGACAAGTACACGAAGGATGCGAAGAACCCGGTGGGCGCGCTCGGCATGATCTTCGGCGGCATCGCCAAGGACAACGAAGGCAAGACCGTCGTCAAGACCGTGGGCCGTGGCGCCGAAGCGGTGGTCAGTCTCGCCCGCGCCTAGCCGCTGACCTGATCCGCAATGGGCGGGAGATAGCCGCCGGAACGCCTTGAATGGCTTCCGGCGGTTTCTCTTTGTGTGGAGATGAGCCATGAAGCAGACCGTGAAGCGAGACATCAATGCCATGCCATTCAAGGAATGGCTGTCCACCCAGATCGTTGTGACGGACGATGACAAGCGCTACGTTGCGTGGGTGAAGGCCAACCCGTTCGATCCGAAGGATGACTTATCCATCCCGATGTTCCTTCGGCGGACGCAGAGCACAATCAAGGATCAGTGGGCGAAGGCGCCACCCCCAAGGCCCATGCCGCTGTTTGAAATCCGGAAGCCGGCACCCGAAGCGTCTTGGATGAGCGCGGCGGAAGTGATCGCTGACCAGAAGAAACGGGCAGCGTGGGCGAAGGCTGGGGCTGAACAGAAGGCCCAGCGCGACTTCATCCGCAAGGTCCAAGGTCCGCGCAAGACCGTCGCGGATCATCTCGCGACCGTCCGCACCTTCGTCACGCGCGACGGTGGAGCGACAGTTGACCAGATGGAAACCGAAATGAAGCGGTCATTCCACTCCGGGTTCATCACGCTGCTCAAGAAGGAAGGCTTGAACATCGAGCGCGTGAAGAACGCGAAAGGGGAGACGGTGTACCGGCTGGCAGGGAAGGCCGCGACCGCGACCGCGCCGAAGCCGGGGAAGGCAGCACCACCCGCTCCGAAGGCGAAGGCACCGGCGAAGCCGGACCCCAAGCCCGTGAACAAGGCGCGACTGGCCGGAAAGGTCATCGCGAAGAAGCACAAGGCCGAAGCCAAGAAGGCGAAGGCCGCGAAGCCAGCGAAGAAGAAGGGGAAGAAGAAATGAGGGTGATATCAGCGAACGATCCTCTGCGAGACTTCCTTGAAGTCTTTCAGATTGGAATGGACCGCAATGTCCCGGACATGCTGCCGTTCATGCCCGGAGAAGTCCTGAACCTTGGGGCAGGCAACAAGCTCATCGACGGCACCCGCGCGCTCGATGCAGAGCGCGGATGGAAGGCAGGAGACATCATCCAGTCGCTCGATGCGACCGTTGGAGGCGCATACGCCTTCCACTTCTTCGAACACCTCACGAAGCCGGAAGTGCTTGGGGTGCTGCGCGAGTTGGAGCGCGTCTTGGTGGTTGGCGGTTCGCTGATCTGCGTCACACCGCACGTCGCCGGTTCTCTCGCCTTCGAGGATTTGGATCACAAGTCCTACTGGACAGAGGACACGTGGCGCAATCTCCTGTCATCGACCTATCGCGGCGCGACCGGCGAGACGGCGCGCTACACAGGCACCACCCCAAGGGGTTGGCGTTTCCGCATCCACGCATCACTTATCATGGGCCTTGCGCTTCGCAATCTCGTGACGGTGACGCAGATCGTCCGGACCTGAGCCATGGCGAAGGATACGCCCACCGCCGCAGCGCTGGCGGAGTTGCGACGCTTAGGCATTCGGCCGAACGTCCGCACAACGTCGAAAGGCCATTGTGAGATCAAGTGGAGCCGTGCCGGTTCCTCTCACATCTTGGTCACAGGCACGAAGCGAACGGACCCGCGCGCCATGCTCAACGCGGTGACAGCAATTCGTCGCCTCCATCGAGGAAGGGAACAAGCACCATGATCATCAACCACTGGTGGAACGGCTTGAGCCAAGTCGGCGCGCGGCGCTGGACCGGCTTCACGCTCTGGCTGGCCCGCATCTGGTGGGCCGGTCGAAAGGATCGTTGGCCTTGGAGCCTCGATGACGAAGCTGACCGGACAATGTTTGACGGTTGAACAGGAGACGATGAGCCATGAACAAACTCTCGACTGACGTCATCATTCCTCCCCGGATGAAGCACCTGCCTCTCGACAGGCGCGGCTATCCGGTGCCGGAGAACGTCTATGTGGACAACGATGGGCGTCCGCACTTCACAATCAATCTGGAAGGGAAGCGCATCCGGTCGCTCATGACCGATCACTGCCCGATCTGCGGTGGAACTCTCCTGCGTGGGCGGTGGTTCATTGGCGGACCCGGAAGCGCGCTCCACCCGGCAGGCGTGTACTTCGATCCTCCGATGCATGACGAGTGCGCCCATTACGCGCTTACCGTCTGCCCTTGGCTGGCGGCACCGAACTACGAGCGGCGGATTGACGACAAGACGCTCAAGCCGGACGATCCCAACCGGCTGACGCTGTGGGACCCAACGGTGATCCCCACGCGCCCGGCTGTCTTCGTCGCGCTCATGTCCGTCAGCCAGACGATCCTCAGCAATGGCCCAGCGCCGGTCGTGCGTCCGTCGCGGCCGTACCGCAAGATCGAATACTGGCTGGCTGGCAAGCGTCTCCCGGACGCGGAAGGGGAAGCCATCGCGCAACGCGGTCTGGCTGAGGTGACCAAGATCGCGGAAGCGCAGCATGCGGAGAGAAGCAATGGCTAAGAGCAAGACCGTCAAGGCGTGGCAATTCCGGACGTTCATGCGCAAGCGCAGCGCAGATCGCTTGGGGTTGGACGCGCGCCTCAACTACTGCATGCTGGGGAAGCAGCAACCGCTCCTGCTCCACCGCGAACCTGACAACCCGTTCGATGCGAACGCGGTGCGCGTCTCCGATCTTTCCGGAGACGACTGCGGCTACATCGCGCGTGAACACGCGGGTGAGATCGCTTCGAAGTTGGACAGCGGTCTTGTCATCCTTGCGCGGACGGACGGACCTTGCCTGTGCGTCATCAGGAAGGTTCTCTTGTGGACAGACGGTGAGCTCACCGAGACGGACATCTACAGCCAAGCCCCAATGGAACCGCTGGCGAAGGCACCGCGCGCTCCGGTGCGGAAGCCGGAGAAGGTCGAATAGAGCGCTGTGGGGAAAATAAATATCTGGCGTCCGTTTAGGTTTCTTCCGGTTTGCTCCGGACGCTAACGGTTTGCACCGGACAATGATTTTGTGGAATGGTCTCTTCAAGTCAACGGGTGCTTGTCTTTTCTTTTCCCTTCTTTCTTCGGAGACTTCCTTTGCTCAACCACAGGAGAAGGGGAAATGCCAAGCGATATTCCCGGAGCGCGTTCGATCTTGGAAGCGCTTCTTTCAGAACACCACAACGAGATGTCGCACGATGTGTCGCGTGCCATCAGGAAGGCGGTGGGGCTCATGCACAGAGCACCAATGATCCGCAGGACGAAGGTCCGGTCAATCAGCATTGTTGGAAACCGGCCGCTTGTTGCTCGCATCAAGAGGCTCGGAAGAACCACCGACCTGTCCCATCAGCAGATCGGAGACATGGTGAGGGTGAACACGGGGAGGGTCTCAGAAGTTCTCTCCGGTCGCCGCGACGATGATGGACGCATGAAGAAGAATGAAGCAGGCAGGCACAATAAACGCAAACACAGGAGACGGAAATGAAGAAGCCAAGCAAAAAGACCCACCACCCAAAGCGTGAGGGGAAGCGTCGCCGGATCACCATTCAGGATCGCATGGGACTTCCCGGAGACATTGAGGTGAAAATCCCGCGCGCCTCGATCCACCTTCAGACGACCAAAGGCGACTTGGCGCGCGCCACGAAGGCAGACCCCAACAACTGCGTCTTTGCCTGCGCCGCGAAGCGCATGTTCCCCAACACACCTTGGGCCATCTTCTATCGTCGCGTTGCCTATGTCGGGCAACTCGATGGAAAGGGTGTCCCGTTCATCGGCAAGTTCGTCCTGCTGGCAGCTGCGGCAGAAGCCGTCAAGCAGTTCGATGTCACCGGGAAGATGCCTGAACATGGCATCACGCTTTCCCCGATGACGTGGGGCAGGACGCCGCAGCGCGTCAAGGAACGCGAAGCGCTGAACAAGCACCGGCGCGAAGCGAAGGGAACCGGAAAGCGCCGCATCAGGCGTCCGGATGCCATTCACTTCCGCCCGTCCGGCACTGGCCTGTATCACATGGGCCTTCAGCCGACCGTGTGACCCGACTTCGTGGGGAGATGGTCAGAGCGCTCCCCACTGGGATGGGCCAACCGGCACATCAGCAAGAAGGAAAGAGACGATGACACTCCAGTTCAAAGAGATCATGCCTGCCGTCACCAAGGGCATCGGCGACGGACGCGGCACCGCCTTCCGTGACGATCCTTCGGAAGCGAACCGCGATGCCATCCTTGCGGCCGTCAAGTCCAACCTTGACGCGCTGATCAAGAAGTACGGCAAGAAGGGCAAGAAGTAGGGCGCAACCGCCCGGACTGCTGGGGAGTGGCATCCGCTGCTCCCCATTCACTCAACAGGAGAGACGACAATGCAGACTGGTATTACCGTTCATGAACTCGCCGCGAAGCTGAAGGCCAACAAGGGCAGCAAGCGCGACTTCTTGGTCAACACCACGCAACTCCGGATGACGGACGAAGATGGAACGCTGGCGCTCCGCTTGCGTGATCCGGAAAAGCGCGACTTCTTCAACTTCCCGGTTCAGGACCACCCGCACCGGCAGATCGCAGACCGGCTCAAAATCCCGCAGGCGTATTACGAGCGGATGCGGACGACTGCCCCAAGCCTGCTGGTCCATGACGTCAACTACTGGTTCAAGGCGACGGAAGAAACGCGGATGGTGCGCACTCTCGGCGGCAACGCACGCGCCTTCCTTTCCGACCGCTACAACCGGATCGACAACGAGGACATCGCGGAAGTCGCCATTCCGATCCTGATGAACATTCCGGACTGCAAGATCATCTCCTGTGAGGTGACTGACCGGCGCATGTACATTCAGGCGGTGACCCCGCGCACGCAGGGCGAAGTCAAGAAGGGTGACATCGTTCAGGCAGGCGTGATCATCGGCAACTCGGAAATCGGATCGGGCGCGCTCTACGTGTCCGAGATGGACTACCGTCTGGAGTGCCTCAACGGCATGGTCTCCGGCAAGCTGATGCGCCAGCACCATGTCGGCCGGCAGATCGAGGACAACGCGGCACTGTGGGCTGAGGACACCCGCAAGGCCGATGACCGCGCCATCCTTCTCAAGATGCGCGACATGGTGAGCGCCGCAGTCGATGCGTCGCGGTTCCGTGATCGTCTCGGCAAGATGAAGGGACTTGCGGCCGCGCCGATCAAGGGCAACCCGGTCAAGACCGTCGAATTGCTGACGCAGAAGCTGGACCTGACGGAAGCCGAAGGCGGTTCGATCCTCAACGCTCTGATCAAGGGCACCGACCTTTCCGCTTGGGGTGTCCTCAACGCGGTGACGGCACAGGCCCACACGGCGGCATCCTACGACCGCAGCGTGGAACTCGAACAGGCCGGTGGCACCCTGCTGGACCTGCCGGTGGGCGAGTGGAACCGGATGCTGGAAGCCGCGTAGGCGGAAGCGCCGTCAAGCGCTGACTAAAGCCCAACGCGTACAGGACCGGGTGGCGCTCACAAGTGCCATCCGGATTTTGATGTTGGGGGAATTGAGTTGTTGGAAGGGGAAAGACAACCCAATTAGGGGAACTCCAAAATGATGAAAGACATTACGTCACTGGCGGACCTTGAAAAGAAATCGGGTCCAGAGTTGGTGGCGCTCTACAATGCCGAAGCGACGCTTCAGGGGAAGCCAATGGTCAAGAAGTTCTCCGACCGGACGGTGGCCTTGAAGCGGTGCTGGGCGTTGCATCAAGCGACCATCACGAAGGGTCCGCCAGAAATCGCGGAAGGCGCATATCAGACCGCAACTGAAGCGGAGTTTCGCACCGGCATCTCGCCGCGCAAGCGCCGCAACCCGAAGAAGAAGGAAGCAGCGAAGGAAAGAAAGTCTCCGATCGCTGCACCACCCAGTCGCACGGCCGCGAAGAATGGCCCCAAGAAGCAGACCGGCGACGGGCTGAACCTTGGCGGCTACCGTCTCAAGCTTTTCGAGACGCTCAAGGCGTCGATGAACACCTACATCGACCGCGACCGGACGGCCATCACTGCGGTCTATGGATCGGCGCTTCCCGCCAACCCCAAGGCCGCGTTCACCAACGTCGCAGGAGGATTGGAAAGCCAGCTGAAGAAGCACACCAAGCTTGAACTCCGGTCGCGCCGCTCCAATGTCGGCGGGAAGATGCTCAGCCAGATCGGGCTGTTCACGACCGGAGCACCAGAACCGGATGGGGACGGGAAATGAAGTTGTCCCTGCTCGAAAGGATCGTGTACGATCATCTCGTGTCGAAGTCCAAGAGCAAGCTTGGCGTCAGCATCGATGATCTCATCACGGTCGCCTACAAGGATCAGGAAGCGCCGTTCAATGCGCGCGCTTCCCTCACTTCGATCCTTCGGCAACTCTCCCGGAAGGCCGATCATCTCGACCTTCCCTACAAGATCGAGCGCGTGAGCAGCATCGCGCGTCTCGGCAGATACCGCGCAACCCCTCGCACTGTCAGGCGTCCGTCTCGCGCCAAGGGCAGTCAGCGTCAGGCGGTTGCGCGGTAGCATGGGTGCCCGGTCGCCGCGATGGCTCACGGTGGCCGGGCATCTGAACTGAAGACAAAGAAAAACCCCGGCAGCTGCGAGGCTTGTCCGGGGTTTTTCAGTTTCTGCATTCCAGTAAGTGCCGACCGGCATTCATCTCGCGGCGCGAAGGTCCGGTGGGGGAGGGTGACGCAGCGGGCGCTGATAGGAAGTCGTCCGTGAGATGAACTTCACAGGGATGATGACGTGCTGCTCAGATTGCCAGAGGGGATGGCAATCATAGTAGAACGATAGAACAAGGTTCACGTCCGTCCCCAAGCGGATCGAAGCGCCGACCGGAACGTAGTATGGGCCCACTGCGAAGCGGACCCCAACCGGCACAGACGGAAGCCGTGATGGACTTCCATCTTCATTCGCCAATCCCGTTGGCATGTACACACCACCGACTTCCCAGAAGACATTGTACTGGGAGCGGTAGCATGAACGGACCTTCTCCCCGGTCAGTGCGAAGTTGATGCGCTGACCATCATCCTTGACGTCCAGAACGTTGACCTCAAAGATTGGGAACATGCGCTGTTCGAGGATTGGGCCGAAGGAAACCAAGACCGGATACAGACCGATCAAGGCGAGGATCGCAACCAACCACTTGATGCGTCGGAAGCGAGCGGTGAAATTCGTCGCTGGTGTCTGGATGGTCATCTGTTCAGCCTCCACCGGCAAGCGCCGCTCCGTGCGACGCGGCGGACAAGCCGCCGTTGATGATGAAGTTTCCGACTGCCGTCAGGATGGCGCCACCGATGCCGACCGCGACCCACTTCATGATCCCGTAGATGCCGGCAATGTCTTTCTCGATTGCGTCCAGTCGGGTTTCCATACGCACGAGACGCTCACGAAAACTGGCTGTCCCTTTTTCGGCTGGTGCCATGGCTCATATCCTTCCCGCTCAAGAGGCTACGGCTGCCAGCCGCAGTTGTCTGCTCCGTACTCATTGACCTTCAGGATCACCCGCTTCGGGAGAGACGCCAACGCGGCACGCTCCGAAGGTGTGAGCCGGATCGGCTCGATGCCGGTGCGCGGATCGCAGAAGCTGCTGGTGAGCCCCAAGAAGCCGCCAGCGCATCCTCCCAGAAGCGCGCAACCGACAACAACCATTACGCACGTCAACCTTTTCGATCCCATTTCCCTAACTCCTCATCGACCTTGTCATCCGGCAGCGCGTCGATGCGCTTGCTGTTCTTCTCCGCGCGCTCCACTTCCTTCGCGGTCTGCTTCTTGGCCACTTCGATCTGCTCAGCCTTTCCGGCTGCGCGACCTTTGAAGAAAATGACCAAGCCGGTCAGGATCAGGCCGCCAACAAAAGCGAGCGCGCGACCGATTTTCGTTTGGGTGAAGAATGCGAGGATGGTGGGACCGAAGCCAAGGAAGATCAGCGCGCCAAGAATGACGCCACCCAAGCCAAATGTTCCAATGGCCCACCACAGGATCGCAGTTGTGCTCACTGGTCGCCTTCTTCCTTGACAACCCCGCCAGCAGTGATCCGTTCCTTGTAGCGCCGGAAGGCTTCGACTGCCACACCCTGAACGAACAGGACGATGAACAGTGCGATGATCTGGCCACGCGTGAAGCCACCCGCGCCAGCGAGCGTGATGAGTGGCGCCCAACTCATCCCGGCGAGCGCTGCGAGGATCAGCCCCAGCAGCGACCACAAGCGCCCAAGCAGCAGCGTGTGAACGCCACCCTTGAACGCGAGCAATGACTTGATCATCTCCATTCGACTTCTCCCTAGGCTGGTGTGCGCTGCTTGAGGATGACCCCTCGATTGCGCCACACGAAAGACGCGACCAGAGCGACCGCGCCGATGATGAGTGCCCACTTGCCAATCGTCAGGAGCGTTGGCATATCGAGCCACGAGGCATCGGGCGCACTCTCCGCTCCACCGATGCCGATGCCGCCACCGCCCGTCGCAACCGTTCCGACCTGCTTGTGCTGGAGCGCTTCAACGGCGCGGTTGAGAGCGGCGCGTGTCGCCGGTCCAACAACACCGTCAATCTTCAGATCGGACTTCGATTGGAAGTTGACGACAGCGACCTTGCTTGACGGCTCCAGACCGTCGATGGGGCCAGCGTACATCCCCAGCTTCTGGAGTTGCTGCTGGTACACCTTCACTTCTTCCGAAGTCTGCGAGACGGACGGTGGCACAGCTGCCTTCGCGTTGCCATAGTCCGCGAACTCGATCAGCCGCGCTTCCTCCCCGCGACGGCGCTTGAGCCCAGCAATGGGCTTCCCTGCCGCAGTGACGCGCGTCGTGCGAAGAAAGGCAGCAGCCTCTGCGATCTTCCCGGCTGCGAGCGAGTTGGCCCACCGATCCTTGAGCGTGCCAGCGCCGCAGTTGAACACCGGCGACGTGGAGCCATCGAACTGGTGCTGCTGAAGGTTGCGGCCGAAGCGCTTGATGACGGGTGGTGCGTATTCCTCTGCGATGAGACGGCGCAAGACTTCGTTCGCTTCCTCCCGCGTCATGGTGTCGCCCATGCGGAGCGCGTGGCCATGCTTCTCCATCCAGTAGGAAGCGAACACCCGGCTCAGCATTGTGAAGCCGATACCGATGGTGATCACGCCTCCACTGTCGCGATAAGCTTTCGAGACGAAGCCTTCATGCGCCTCGATGAAGCCCAAGCCCAAGTCTGAGCAAACGTCAACCATTGGCTTTCGCCTTCCTTCTGAGGGTTGCAGGGACGGTCTAGGGCTGGTTTCTTCACGGACCCGGCTAGATCGGTCGCCGGGGAGGGGTGGAAGCCTCTCCCGGCCAGCCCTAGGCACCGCGCCGGGGTGTTTCGGCCCACCCGGAAAGGGTCCGGGAAGGTGCGGCGCGCTGGGAGCGCCAAGCGCCGGGAGGGTTCACGGCTTCGGACGCGCTTCCGGGCGGGTCCGCCGTGAACAGCCTTCCCCGGCCATCGCTAAACAGTGGCGTCCGCCAGATCGCCAGACAGCACCCAATCGTCCGCTCCGATCTTCCGGAGAGAGACGACTGACCATTGTGTCCGGGTCAGCGGAGACTTGTCAGCGGGCCAGTGAAGGTTGACCCCGGTCACAGCTTCGAAGCCGATCCCAGAAACGTCTGCCTGAACGAAGGTCACTTCACCGCCTTGGCGGAACGGGGCATTTGCTTCAAGGTCGATTGTGACGGACGTTGGGCCTTCCGTCTCCGACCCATAGAACTTCTTCGTGCGGCCATCGTCTGCCGTCTCGACAATGTAGCCGAACTCGATTTCATCTGCGTTGTCCTGCGGCGTCAAGTCCGGCAGCAGCAACTCGTAAAGCGGCTGTCCACCTTCCGTCGCATCCGGATCGAAGCCGATGGTTTCGCCCGCGCTCTCATGCGTCTTGAGGACAAGGTAAATCCCCAAGCCGGAAACGCGCACCACATCGAGGATGACGTATGGCGTGGCAGGCAACCAATCGTCGCGCCACTTGAAGGCGGCATAGGGGAGCGCCACAATGTCCGTTGTTGCGTCCGTGTATGTGATCGTCATCTGCGAACCGGCCGAAGTGATCGACGCAATCGAGCGCGTGACTGATCCTTCCACCGTCACAAGGCGCGACAGCAACTCCCAGAAGTTCAGGTCAACTTCCTGTGGCGTCAGGTTGGCGCCCTTGCCGGTGCCCCAGCGTCCGCCATCATTGGTGCGAAAGACGATGCCTGTGCTCATCACATTGTTCCTTTGTGGGTGCGGCCGTTGAGGATCAGCGTTCCAATCTCGCCGCCACCGCTGTACCAAATTTCAGGAGTGTTTGGGGGAGGAAGCGCAACGGTGATCTTCCCTCCGCCGCCATGCTTCTGTGTCCCTCCAGCGCCGACGCTGTACACTGGATCGAACTCAACCGACACTGTCACGCTTTCCGGATTGCCACCGCCTTCTCCGCCAGCGAGGAAGCCATTGCGGTAAACTGATCCAAGGAAATGAATGGTGGCATCGACCGGCTCCACATTCGATCCGCGCACCAATTCGAGGATGGCTTCAGTCTGAATGAAGAACTGCGTTCCACCGCCTTGAATGTAGGCGTTCGGTTCGCCGCTCTCAATTGTCATTGGTGGGCCAAATCCGGAAGCTGTTGTGATGCCTCCAATGCGTGTGACCTCCCGGAAGCCTTCAACATAGGCGAACAGGTCAGCATTGAAATCATACGCATGACCGCCAGAAGGTCCGGGAGGATTGGGCGGCTTTCCGGAGACTGTGTACTGAACAATGATCTCTCCACCGCCTGACCAACCGACAGAGACGATGCGCGTGAAAGGATCAAGAGACTTCGAAACCATCGCTCACCCCGGCGGATAAAGATCAAGCTGAACCATGTTCCCGTCCGGAGTGCGGAACAGGATCGCGGTGACGCGCCTCACCATGACGTACTGAGAACTGTCTTCCGGGTTTTCGATCCGCACCTCATCTTCTGTGCGGCCCAACTCACGCCAATGGAACACGCGCACTGGCGGGCGGTTCGGATCGGGCGGCTCATCTGGATCGTCCGGATCATCTTCGCGCGGTTCCGGAGACGCACCACCGCCCGTTGTGTAGCCCGTCTCAAATGTCGGCTCAGTACGCTGTTGCTTCTCCGGGGTGTTGTCAACGACCTTGAAGCGAGACGCTGAGCCCCAAGACGTGAAGGCATCTTCACTGTCGCCGCGCTCCGGCCGAACCACATTGATGACTATGTGGGTGTTCTGCCGCAGCGCAATCTCTGCTGGGTCCCAACCCTTCTCATAAACGATCTGGGTGTAGTCGGTCAGCCCGGTCCACTTGTTGCGGCCGTAGTGCGCATGCGGCGGAAGCGGGTGAGCGTCCTCATATGCGCCCATCACGCAGCCTCCAAGTCAATCGTCTTTGGAACAGAAAGGTCCGAAGCCGTCATTTCGTATTCCGTTGTGAATGGCCCGCGCGTCAGCGGCACGAGATTGAGATTGACGGTTGTGTAGCCAGTGTTCAAGGCAGAGATGATTGCCTGAACGTCCTGACCGCCTTCTGTGAGGATCGCACGCTGCGCCGTCTCCCCAAACAGCACCTCAATTCCGGGGAACGATCCGAAGCTGTTCTCATACGGCTTGAGAACTCGCTCTGGGGTCATGCGTGTGAAGTCAACCCCGTCATCGTTCGGCTCGATGCCTTGCGGCGGAACGAAGGTGATCTCACCGGCGAGTGGCATGACATCAAATCCGA
>Ga0068859_100000197_pt1 | contig 58973 bp, 49 predicted proteins | sample KBSSwiS22_FD_66585 | JGI IMG/M metagenome (GOLD analysis project Ga0068859, IMG submission 66585) | Switchgrass rhizosphere microbial communities from Kellogg Biological Station, Michigan, USA - KBS Switchgrass S2-2 | ecosystem: Host-associated > Plants > Roots > Rhizosphere > Soil ...
AGCAACCGAGCTGGGTGCGTAGGCGTGCCTCCGCGGAGGCCCGGCCCACGAGCGAAGCGACGTGGGTTGGGCCGCAGCGGAGGTCGCCGGAGCACCCGTGAGCGGAGGAGGACGCCGCGCGGAGGTCCCTTGCGAGCGAAGCGAGTAAGGGGCCGGAGCGCGGCGCCCGGACGGAGCGAACCAGCAACACGGAGCGAACCAGCAACAAGGTCCCCGCCGGCTCGCGCTCGCACCGTAATGGGCGGTCTGGAGGTGACGGTCCGCGAACCGACGGGGACGTCTGGGCAGGCCTGCGCGCTGGCAGGCCTCGCCTGGCAGGCCGGTGCCGGGCGCCCTCCCGCGCGTCCGGCACCCGATCCCGGTTACACCAGTTCCGCTAGCCGCAGGTCCAGATCACGGGCGGCGGGGACGGCGGCGTGGCGGCGTAGCCGGCGGCGGACCTCGTCGGCGCGGCGGGCGTTGCGCCGGGACCGGGTGGCCAGCAGGAGCGGCACGGCCTCGTTGGCGAGGGCGCAGCCGGCGTCGAGGTCGCCGAGGTCGATCTGGACCCCTGCGCGGCGCAGCAGGTAGGTCGCGTGGTCGCGGACCTTGTTGGCCGGGTGGCAGGCGAGCGCGTTGCCGAGCCACCGGTTGGCGGAGGGCAGATGGCCGAGGTCGATGTAGCAGCAGCCGACCTGGGCCTGGAACTCGGCCTCGTCGAAGTAGACCGCCCACGGCGGCTCCTGCGGTCGGGCCTTGCTGAACGCGGCTTCGGCGACGGCGAGTTCGCGGGTGCAGGCGACCTGGTCGCCGAGCGCGGCGTGCGCCCGGGCTTTGCGCATGTGCAGCATCGCGCCGACCCGGCCGGTGGTGGCGCCGGCGGTGCGTACCGCGGCGTCGGCCAGTTCGATGGCCTCGGCCGGCCGGGAGAAGTCGATGCACTGCAGCGACATGTTCTTCAGCACGTTCGCGCCGAGCAGCTGGTCGCCGCCGACGTGCGCGGCGTGCAGGGCGGTCACCCAGTAGCGCTGGGCGGTGGTCTGGTAGCCGGCGTCGAACGACACCCAGCCGGCGAAGCGGGCGAGCTCGGCGGCGACGACGTGCAGCTCGCGGCCGATCTTCTCCGGGTAGCGGCCACGGGAGAGGAGTTCGGCGACCACGCCCAGTTCGGCGTCGACCAGGCGGCGGACGCTCTCGCCGCCGAGACGGTCGTCCATCACGCGCAGGCCGGGGATGTTGTGCGCGATCCGGTGCACGATCTGCTCGTCGACCAGGCCGCCGTCCAGTGCGCCGGCCAGGTGGGCTGGTTCCAGGCCGAGCCATTCGCTGGCCAGGCTCGCGACGCCGGAGCCGCTGATGGTGAGGAAGCCCCGGCGGTCGGTCAGCGCGTCCTGGACGACGTCGGTGAGTGCGGACAGGCTGCCGGCCTGTGTCCAGGGGTAGTCGGTGCGCACGTTGTCGCCGGTGGGGAGCCACGACGGCCAGGGGTGGGATTCCAACCGCTCGGTGGGCACTCCGAGCTCGGTGGCGAGCGCCAGCTGGGATACCCGGTCGGGGACGACGCCGCGGTGCTCCCAGCGCCACACCTTCTGCCGCTCCGCGGCCATGTTCGCCACACCCAGATCACGGGCCCGTTTGGCGACGACTCGGGCGAGTTTCTGGTAGGACCACCCTCGCTGGGCGCGGACAAAGGCCAATGGATGTGCGCAGGCCTGAGCGTTCTCCGTCAGCATCGACGATCTCCTCGGAAGTGCGTACACGGGTATCCCCGCGGCGACAGCGGACCAAGGGGAGGGAGGACGCCATTGGCCTGTCCGCTCCCGCAACCATCCGAAGCTCTGCGTGCGCGCGCTCCGTGCCAGTCGCAGTCTGTCGCCCGATGGACGTTTCGTAGGCGCATGGCAACGCTATGTCGCGACATCTGCTATCGATAGCGTCGAGCGGGGTGCGATGCGTGCACTGGTGTCACAGGAAGCCCACTCGGAGTCGGGAATTGCACACCCCCGACCGAGGGGTGTCAGGCACCTGGCCGACCGAGGAGGGCGGCCAGGGTCGCTGACTGGGCAAAACGTTGCAACGGTTGGCCTTGCTGGGCGGTGGTCAACGACGCGGCGAGGTGGTGCAGTCGGCCGGCATCACTGCACGGGGCCAAAAGACCTGCTTGACCTTGACGTCGGGACCACCAGCACTCGCGTGCTACCAGCGGGTTCTCGGAGATTATCTGAAGTTCTTCCGTTGTTTCGACCGTCGTGCTGGCGCCAGGCTCCGCGCTTCCTGGTCGCGGGCCGTCAGCGCAGAAGGTGGCCGGCGGGACGGTCCGGGCGCACCGGGCCGGAGTCGGGGTCGATCTGGGCGGCGATCGCCTGCCCGTCCGGGTCGGTGACGACGAGGGCCGTCTCATCCGGCACGGTGCGCTTGAGCATCGCCAGCGCGATGGGGCCCAGCTCCGCGTGCGGCCGGGACGAGCCTACGAACCCGACCTGGCGGCCCGCCGCCGTCACCGCGGACCCGGGCGCGGCCAGCGCGCCGTCCAGGTGCAGCAGGACCAGCCGGCGTGGCGGGCGGCCGAGGTTGTGGACCCGGGCCACGGTCTCCTGGCCCCGGTAGCAGCCCTTGTCGAGGTGGACCGCGCTGGTGAGCCAGCCGACCTCGTGCGGGATCGTGCGATGGTCGGTGTCCGCTCCGAGCCGCGGCCGGTGCGCCGCGATCCGCCAGGCCTCGAACGCGTCGATACCGGCCGGCGGCACGCCGGCGGCGCGCAGCTGGTCCGCGACCTCGCCGAGCCGGGCCCGCTCCACCAGCAGATCCACGCCGTACGGCATCCGCCTGGCCAGGACGGCCGGACCGAACCGAGCCAACGGGTACGGCCCGGCCTCCGCGGGCAGGCCGGCGGAGCCCTCGGCGGGCGGCGCAGCCCAGTCCGGCGGCAGCTCACCGTCCGCCGCCGGACCGCCAGGCACGGTCGCGACCGCGGGGTCGCGCAGCGCATCCGCGACCGCCTCGGCGGCGCGCGGGCCGAGGACCGAGAGCACGGCCATCGTCGCGGTCACGTCCGCGGGCTCGACCCGCAGCAGGAAGCGCATCGACTCCAGGAACGCCAGCAGGGAGGCGGCGCCGCCCGTGACGCCAGAGGCGGCCGTGGTGCCTGAGCCGCCGGAGGCCGCCGGCCCGGGCTCCACGTCGATCCAGGTGGTGGAGCCGTCGTCGGCGATCACCAGGTGGTGCTCGACGTGGCCGTGCGGGGACAGCAGCAGCGCCTCGGTGCCGCGCATCGGGCGCAGCGCGCTCAGATGCTGCGAGGTTAGGCTGTGCAGCCAGGTCAGCCGGTCGACGCCGTCGATGCGCAACACACCCCGGTGCGAGCGGTCCACCAGCGCGGCACCGTCGGCTGCCCGCCGCTGCTCGCGCAGCGGGTCGCCGTAGTGCGCGGCGACGCCGGCGTCCAGGCCGTCCGCGGCCACGGCTCCCGGCAGGTCCAGCAGCGGGGAGCGGTAGCCGGTGGCCTCCGTCGCGGCGGGGGCGGAGGTGGTGGCGTCCGGGGTCTGGACCGGGGAGCTGCTCATGTACGTAGTCAACCGCCGGCGCGCGCGGAACAGTCCGCACAGCGGCCGGCGAGTGCGACGTGGTCGACGTTCACGGTGAACCCGAACTCCGCGCGCAGCGCCTCGACCAGGTCGGCGAGCCGGTCGGGGGACAGCTCGCTGATCGCCCCGCAGGCGCCGCACACCAGGTGGATATGCCGGTCCTGGCCGGTGACGTGGTAGGTCGGCGCGCCGTGGGTGAGATGGGCGTGGGAGACGAGCCCGAGCTCCTCGAGCAGGTCCAGCGTGCGGTAGACGGTCGAGATGTTGACGGCGGTCGCGGTCCGGCGGACCTCGGTGACGATCGCCTCCGGGGTGGCGTGCCCCAGCTTGGCGACTGCCTCCAGCACGAGCTGGCGCTGCGGCGTCAGCCGGTACCCACGGTCACGCAGACGCGTCTGCCAGCCTTCGCGGCCGTCCAGGCCGGGACGCTCGGCTGACGAGTCGGGCGCCGGCGTCGGATGGCTGCGCCCCGTTGCCGCATGGCTGTGCTCCGCGACATGGCTGTGCTCCGCGACATGGCTGTGCTCCGCGACATGGCCGTGCGCTGCCGCATGGCTGTGCTCTGTTGTCGCATCGCGGTGCGCTGCCGACGGCTGGTAGACCTTCGCGGTCATGCCGTCAAGTCTAGACGGGTGCCGTCGCGTCGATCGCTAGGACGACGGCGGCGGTCGGGCCGGCGCGGCGCCGTCCCACGCGGGATGGGTGCGGGATGGCATGGTCTGCCGCTTCCCGGCCGGTCTCGCCGGGGACAGCGGTCTCCTGGGGCGAGAAAAGGCGTTGCTCTCCCGCCTTGGACGCGCGTAGCGTCAGCGGTACACGGGAAGGGAGGTGGTCCAACGTTGTGTAGTACTTGGACTCGTGAGGTGACTGTCAGCTAGCCGGTCTCGTGGTTCTCACCGAGCGGGACGAAGTCCCGATCCGGGCGCCATGAGCCCCGGCCGGCGAGTACCAGACAGTTACCGGGCCCCCGGGTGTCGTCGTAGTCCCGACGACCCACGTCGCGTGTCGTATGCACCGATGTGGAAGTACCCGGGGGTTTTCCATGTCTCTGGTTCGCTCGTCCGGGCGCCGCGCTCCAGCCCCGTACTCCCGACCTCCGAAATCGGCTCCGCAAGCTCCGCCGATTTCGCAGGGACCCCGTTCGCTTCATTCAGTGACCGGGCCTCCGCGGAGGCGCGCCTCCGGGCCAGCTCGGTTGCGTGGCGCTTGAACGTCGAGATGTGATCTTTGGCGGTGCGGGCGGGGGGCGTTGTCCGCGGAATCGGCACCAGGCAGGATCGTGGCCATGCCGACCCTCGTCCTGCTCCGCCATGGCGAAAGCACCTGGAACCAGAAGAACCTGTTCACCGGTTGGGTGGACGTCGACCTGTCCGAGAAGGGCGTCAAGGAGGCCACGCGCGGCGGCGAGCTGCTGCGCGAGGCCGGCGTGCTGCCGGACGTCGTGCACACCTCCGTGCTGACCAGGGCGATGCGGACCGCCTGGATCGCCCTGGACGCCGCCGGGCGGCTGTGGATCCCGGTCCGCCGCAGCTGGCGGCTCAACGAGCGGCACTATGGCGGCCTGCAGGGCCTCGACAAGGCCGAGACGCTGCAGAAGTACGGCGACGAACAGTTCATGCTCTGGCGCCGTTCCTACGACACCCCGCCGCCGGAGATCGCCGACGGCCAGGAGAGCGGGGTCGACGACCGGTACGCCGAGCTCGCGCCGGACCTCGTCCCCAAGACCGAGTGCCTGAAGGATGTCGTCGTCCGGATGTTGCCCTACTGGTACGACGCGATCGTGCCGGACCTGCGGGCCGGGCGGACCGTGCTGGTCGCCGCCCACGGCAACTCGCTGCGCGCGCTCGTCAAGCATCTCGACGGCATCAGCGACGCGGACATCGCCGGACTCAACATCCCGACCGGCATACCGCTGCGCTATGAGCTGGACGACGACCTGAAGGTGGTCTCGTCCGCCTACCTCGACCCCGACGCCGCCGAGCTGGCCGCCGCCGCCGTCGCGGCCCAGGGCAAGAAGAAGTAGGACATCAGACGCCCGGCGGCGGGGCGCCGGTGCCGGCTGGGCGCTGGGGCGCGGGGCGCCCCAGCGCTCCCAGTCCTATTCCTTCTCGCCGGTGACCAGGTAGACGACGCGGCGAGCGACGGAGACCGCGTGGTCGGCGTAACGCTCGTAGAAGCGGCCGCACAGGGTGAGGTCGATCGCGGCCTCCATGCCGTGCAGCCAAGGCCGCTCCAGCAGGATGTGGAACAGCTGGCGGTGCAGGTGGTCCATCGCGTCGTCGTCGGCCTCGAGCTCGCGGGCGAGGTCCGTGTCGCGGCTGGCGATGACAGAGCCGGCCTTGGCGACGATCCGCTGGGCTACCTGGCCCATCTCGGTCATGGTGCCCCGCAGCTCCGGCGGGACGGCCTTGCCTGGGTATCGGCGCCGCGCCACCTTCGCCACATGTAGCGCCAGGTCGCCCATCCGCTCGAGGTCGGCGACGATGCGCAGCGTGGTGACAATCATCCGGGCGTCCGTCGCGACCGGAGCCTGGCGGGCCAGGACGTCGAAGGCACGCTCCTCGATCTCGTTGCGCAGGAGATCGACGGTCTCGTCGGCGGTGATGACCTGCTCGGCCAGACTGAGGTCGGCGTCCAGCAGCGCCGTGGTCGCGCGCGCCATCGCGGACGCGACCAGGCCTGCCATCTCGACGAGGGAACCTGTGATGCCTTCAAGTTCCTCGTGGAAATCATCCCGCACCGGCGGACTCCTCTTCATGATCTATGTCGTCACGGTCGTTCGGGTCCGGGCGCCATCCCGGCGCGCCGCGTCCTGCCGCCCAGCGTGGTGACCGGTGCAGCCGCCGTCCGCGGCGACACCGGAACCCACGGCCGCGCGCCGTGGCACAGCCCGGGACTCGTCGACCCGAGATCTCTGCTCTTCGGATGGGTCGAAGATGCGGGGACGCCATCGCGGACCGGTGAACGTTGACGTTAGCGGGGATGAACACCTGGCGACGAACCACCGAGTAGAACCGTTCGGCGGCCCCGGGACGGCCGGGCGGCACCTAGCATTCGGCGCGTGGGCGACAGGTCGGTGAATGACGTGACAAGCATGCTACGGTACGCATTCTCGCTGGTACCGACTCGTTGCGTGCTGCCGGTAGCCGGTGCGTCGGCGGGGGTGCCGGGTGGCGTCCGCGGCCTCGGCGCGGCCGGGTGGCGTGCGGCGGTGCCCGGATGACATCACCTACGCCGCCGTCCCTGGGCCCGGCCCGCCAGTCGGACCCGCAGCCCGCGAAGCTGCGGCCCTACGCCACCGAGCGGGCCGGTGAACCCGACGCCACGTTGCCGGTCGGTGAACTGCGCCGGCTGGTCTCCGCGCTGCCGTCCGGGGTGCTCGTGCTGACCGGGGACGACGAGGTCGCGATGGCGAACCCGGCCGCGCACGCGATGGGTGTGGTCGCCGGTAGCAAGGTCGCCGTGACGTCGGTCCTGGACCTCGTGCGGCGCACCCGCGAGGCGGGTGTCGGGTTCGACGGGGAGCTGGACCTGCCGCCGGTCCCGCCACCCCCGCTGACGCGGCCGCGGCCCGACCAGGAAGCGCTTGCGGTGCGGGCTCGCAGCCGGCCGTTGGGTGACAACGGTCACATAGCCGTCATCCTTGATGACGTCACCGAGTCCCGGCGGGTCGAGGCGGTCCGGCGGGACTTCGTGGCCAACGTGAGTCACGAGCTCAAGACGCCGGTCGGCGCGCTGCACGTGCTCGCGGAGGCCGTGCACGCGGCCAGCGAGGACCCGGTTGCGGTGCGCCGGTTCGCCGACCGGATGACGCACGAGTCGGCCCGGCTCGCCCGCCTGGTCCAGGAGATCATTCATCTCTCCCGGCTGCAGGGCGCCGACCCGTTGCCGAGGATGCAGCCCGTCGCGGTCGGCAACGTGGTGGCCGAGGCGGTGGATCGCAACCGGTTGGCGGCCCAGAGCATGGGAATCTCCGTGGCCGTCATCGGGCAGACCGACGCCGGGGTGCTCGGGGACGAGTCCCAGCTGGTCACCGCGGTGGCGAACCTGCTGGAGAACGCGGTGAACTACTCGCCGCGGGGCACGAGGGTGGGCCTCGGGGTGCGCTGCGTCGGCGGGACGGTGGAGATCTCCGTGGCGGACGAGGGCATCGGGATTGCGGAGAAGGACCTTGAGCGGGTCTTCGAGCGGTTCTACCGGGCCGATCCGGCGCGTTCACGAGAAACGGGCGGCACTGGGCTGGGTCTCGCGATCGTCAAGCACATCGTGACCAACCATGGCGGTTCCGTCGGGGTCTGGAGTGCCGAAGGGGCTGGCTCGACCTTCACCCTTCGTTTGCCCACATACCTCGATGACCAGGTCGACGGCGCGGACTCAGACACGGACGTGGACCTCGACGAAGTCGCGGAGCCCACTCAGTGGAGCGGAGCGGAACCCGGTGCCAGTGGGCCGAAGGCGCCGACAAATACGGAGTCGCCGGCCGCGACGGATGAGATCGAGGGTCGGGTCGCCGTGACGGCGGACGACCACACGGACCCGGTGGACCCGGCGGCCGGCGAGTCGGGCGAATCGCCCGTCGGTGCCATCGTTGGGCTGGGGACCACCCAAGGGTTGGGAACAAGGGGAAAAAGCCGCGAGCGGCCCCCGGACGCGTAACAATCAGTTAACGGACGGCTCAACGGTGAACGTCCGTCCATAGATCCAGCAAGCCTTCGAGCAGTAACCACCAAAGACCTCGGGCTGTCCGCGGCGCGGCAGATGTGGCCACGCCGCCGACGGCTCGCGAAAGGAAGAGTGACCGGTGACTCGCCTGCTCGTGGTGGAAGATGAGGAGTCCTTCTCGGAGGCCCTGTCCTTCATGTTGGAGCGCGAGGGTTTCGACGTCGCCGTGGCGGCGGACGGACACACCGCGCTGTCGGACTTCGAGCGACACGGAGCCGACCTCGTACTGCTCGATGTCATGCTGCCCGGGCTGTCTGGCACCGAGGTGTGCCGGGCACTGCGGCAGAAGTCCTCGGTGCCAGTGATCATGCTGACCGCCAAGGACAGCGAGATCGACAAGGTGCTCGGCCTGGAGCTCGGCGCGGACGACTACGTCACCAAGCCGTTCTCCGCGCGGGAGCTCGTCGCGCGGATCCGGGCGGTGCTGCGCCGCCGTGGCAGCGAGCCGGACGAGGCCGCGCCGGTCACGTTGGAGGCCGGCGGTGTCCGCATGGACGTGGAGCGGCACGTCGTGACCGTGCACGGCTCGGCGGTCGCCCTGCCGCTCAAGGAGTTCGAGCTGCTGGAGATGTTCCTGCGCAACACCGGCCGGGTACTGACCCGAGGGCAGCTGATCGACCGGGTTTGGGGGTCGGACTACGTCGGTGACACCAAGACGCTCGACGTCCACGTCAAGCGTCTGCGGGCGAAGGTCGAGTCCGAGCCTGGCAACCCTCGCCACCTCGTGACCGTCAGAGGACTTGGTTACAAGTTCGAGCCCTGATCCGGGGCCACCCGCCGTCGGCGGCCGCCATGGCCGGGCGCGTACCGTCGTACGTTGCCCGGCGCTCGGATCAGTGGCGACGAGCGTGCGGTGGCGACGCGGCCAGGGCGACCTGGCCGCCTGGCGGGCGAAGGGGCGTGCGGAGTGATCTTCCTTCCGTGTGCCCGGTGGCCGTCGTCCGAAGGATCACTGGGTTCCGGCGGTGGACGGCCGCATGGCGATGAGGGGAACGAGCTATGCGGCTGAGATTCTCGCCGGCAGCCAAGACCGTGGGCGGCAGGGCCGCACAGGCGCGCGCCACCGACGCGGGCGACGCGCCATTGGTGACCTCCGCAGACGCCGCGGCGGCGGCCGGCGGTCCGGCGGTCGCCGCCGCGGCGGCCGCGGCCCCGATACCCAGCTCGGCGTCGCCAGGCCAGGCATCCGGCGCGGTCGTCGTGCCCGGCGCGGTGGTGTCGCGCCGGTCCGTCGCGGCGGCGTCGCTGGTGTCCGTCGGGCCGTCCGCGAACGGGTCGGCGGTGCCGGCGCGCCCTGGTCTGCCGGTTCCGCTCGGCGCCGGTGTGCCAGTCAGGAGACGACTGACGGCAGTTGCCCTGCCGGCGCCGCCGGCGCAGCCGATGCGGCTCGGCGTGCTCGACATTGGCTCGAACACCGTCCATCTGCTGGTGGTCGACGCCCACCATGGCGCCGCTCCGCGTCCGGCGGCGAGCGTGCGGGTGCCGCTGCGGCTCGTCGAACTGCTCGACGGCGACGGGGCGCTCTCGGTGAGCGGTGAGCACGCGCTCGTCGACTGCATCCATGACCTGCGCCAGCAGGCCGAGGAGCTCGCCGTCTTCGACTTGGTGGCGTTCGCCACCTCCGCCCTGCGTGACGCGACGAACAGTGACGAAGTTCTCGCCCGGCTGCGGTCGGTGACGGGGGTGGCGGTCGAGGTCCTGCCGGGGGAGGACGAGGCCCGACTGACCTTCCTCGCGGTGCGCCGCTGGTTCGGCTGGAGCGCGGGGCGGCTGCTGGCGATGGACATCGGTGGCGGCTCGCTGGAGATCGGCGCCGGGATGGACGAGGAGCCGGACGTCGTCGCCTCGCTGCCACTCGGCGCGAGCCGGCTCACCAGAGACTGGCTGCCGGGCGATCCGCCGACCGGGCGGCAGCTGGCCGAGCTGCGCCGCTACGTGCGTGCCCAGATCGCCCCGGTGGTCGGCAGCCTGTACCACGTGGGCGAGCCGACCAGGGCCGTCGCCACCTCGAAGACGTTCCGCTCGCTGGCGCGGGTAGCCGGCGCCGAGCCCTACAGCCGCGGCCCCTACGTGCGCCGGGTGCTGCGCCGGACCGACCTGGAGGCCGCGGCCAAGGTGGTCTGCCGGATGCCGTCGAGCGAGCGGGCTTCGCTGCCCGGGGTGTCGGCCTCGCGGGCCGGCCAGCTCGCCGCCGGGGCCGTGGTCGCGGTGGAGACGATGGACCTGCTCTCGGTCGACGAGGTCGAGATCTGTCCGTGGGCGCTGCGCGAAGGCATCATCCTGCGCCGGCTGGACACCCTGAGCTTCGGCTGACCTGCCCCACTGGGGTCGCTAGGTGGCCGAGCGAGCGCGCTTCGTTTCATGGCCTAGCCTGAGACGCGGGCCAGTCGCGCGACGGCGGCTCATCGCGCCACTGACGGTGCGCGATGGGGTCGACGGCGCGCGAGGGTGGACGCGCGGGGGGCGCGGTCGCGGGGCTTGCGAAGGGAAGAGGGTGTTCGGGTGCGGTTGATACGCGGCCTTGGACAGGAGGCCGCCCAGACGGCGGCCATGGGCCACGCGGACGGTGCTGGTGACGCCTCGGCGGCGCACGGTCCGGCGGCCAGCGCGTCGGACGGCCGAAGGCCGCGAGCCGTCGTCACCGCCCGTGACCGGGTGGAACGGGCCGCGCGCATCCCGACGGCGAAGATCGCCCTGTCCACCGCGTCGACCTATCCCGAGTCGACGCCGGCCGCCTTCGAGATGGCCGCCCGGCTCGGCTACGACGGCATCGAGATCATGGTGTGGACGGACCCGGTCAGCCAGGACCCCCAGGCGCTGCGCCGGCTGGTCGACTACCACGGCATCCCGGTGCTCGCGATCCACTCGCCGTGCCTGCTGCTCACCCAGCGGGTCTGGGGCACCGACCCGTGGGGGAAGCTCGTACGCGCCCGCGCCGCGGCGGAGGCCCTCGACGCGCCCACCGTGGTCGTCCACCCGCCGTTTCGCTGGCAGCGTGACTACGGCAAGGAGTTCATCGCCGGCATCGAGCGGATGGCGCAGGAGACGGACGTCCGCTTCGCGGTGGAGAACATGTTCCCGTTGCGGGCCCGCGGCCGCGAGGTCTCCGCGTACGTGCCGGACTGGTCGCCGATCGAGGACGGCTACCGGCACGTGACGCTCGATCTTTCCCACACCTCCGTCTCCCGCTCCGACGCGCTCGCGATGGCCGACGCGCTCGGTGACCGGCTGGCTCACATTCACCTCGCGGACGGTTCCGGCTCGGCGAAGGACGAGCACCTGGTGCCGGGCCGAGGCAGCCAGCCGTGCGCGCAGCTGCTCGAGCGGCTGGCGACGAAGGGCTTCGACGGCACGGTCGTCGTCGAGATCAACACCCGCCGTGCCGAGACCCGTGCCGGGCGGGAGGCGGACCTCGCCGAGGCGCTGGCCTTCACCCGGCTCAACCTCGCCGCCCCCGCGACCAGTGCTTCGGGCGTCGCGACGTCCTGAACTGTCCGTCCTGAGCTGTCCGTCCTGAACTGTCCGGCGTGGTCGTCGCGGTCCCAGTGATCCGGCCGTGGGCGGCACGCACCAGCACGCGCGGGCGGGGCTGACCGCCGCTCGCGCGGGCGTGGCCGTCTTTGGCTGGTAGTGCCACGATCGCGGCATGGGTTCACGTTCGCTGTTCGATCCGTTGGTCGACGCCTACGACGCGGCACGGCCCACCTACCCGAACACCCTGTTCGACGACCTCGCCCGGCTCGCCGGCCGCCCGCTCGCCGGTGCCGACGTCGTCGAGGTCGGCGCTGGTACCGGCATCGCGACCAGGCGCCTGCTCGATCGTGGCGCGCGGGTCATCCCCTGCGACCTCGGCCCGGCGATGCTCACGCGGCTGCGGGAACGCACGCCGGGGATCCCCGCGGTGCTCGGTGACGCGGAGGCGCTGCCGCTGCGCTCCGGCGTGGCCGATCTCGTCTGCTACGCGCAGGCCTGGCACTGGGTGCGGGTGCCGGTCGCGGCGGCGGAGGCGGCGCGGGTGCTGCGCCCCGGTGGGGCGCTCGCCGTGTGGTGGAACGACGTCGACGCCCAGGACGAGCGCTGGTGGCAGCGTCAGCAGGACCGGCTGGAGGCGATGAATCCCACCTACCAGCGGAGCTATCGCAGCCGGCCCTATGCCGACGAGCTGCGCTGGACCGGCCACTTCGCCGAGGTCGTCACGCTCTCCGGCCGGTGGGTGCGCCGGATCGACATCGACCTGTATCTGACGTGGCTGCGCTCGAAGTCCTATGTCGCCGCGATCGGCGACCGGCTGGAGGACTTCCTGGACGCCGAACGCCGCTCGATGCTGCGCGCCTTCCCTGACGGGATCATCGAGGAGCCGTTCCGCACCCTGCTGGTGGTCGCCCGCCGCCCCTAGAAATCCAAGATCATATACAGGATCCTCGCTGCCCGCCCGACTGTCATCGCCTTCGCGATCACCGACCGCGGCCGTGGTCTGGCAGGCTCTACCACGGCCAGGTGCGTCAGGTGGAGGAACAGGCATGACTGTGGCGATCGTGGGCGTGGGGCGGCTGGGAGAGGCGCTCCTCGCGGGGCTGGTGCGCTCCGGCGTCGAACCGAAGGACATCGTCGTCGCCGAGAAGGATCCGGCCAGGGCGGCGGCGGTATCGGACCAGCATGGCGTCGCGGCGGCCGCGCCGAAGGAGGCGGCGGCCGGCGCCGACGTGGTCGTCGTAGCCGTCAAGCCACCCGACATGGCTGGACTGCTGGCGGATCTCGGCCCCGCCCTCGCGCCGGGCGCGCTGGTCGTGTCGCTGGCGGCGGGAATTACGCTGGCCGCCTTGCAGAACGTGCTGCCGGAGGGGACCCCGGTCGTGCGAGTCATGACGAACACGCCGCTGCTGGTCGGCGAGGCGATGTCGGCGGTGTGCGCCGGGCGGCACGCCGGCGACGGGCACCTGGACCAGGCCGAGGCGCTGCTCGGCGCGGTCGGCCGGGTGGTCCGGGTGCCGGAGGGGCAGCTGGACGCCATCACCGCGCTGTCCGGCAGCGGCCCGGCGTACTTCTTCTACCTGCTGGACGCCATGATCGAAGCGGGGGTGCTGCTGGGGCTGCCGAGGCCGCTCGCGGCCGAGCTCATGGTGCAGACCGCGCTCGGTTCCGCCCGGATGCTGCGGGAGACCGGCGAGCACCCGGCGCTGCTGCGCGAGGCGGTCACGTCGCCGGCCGGCACCACCGCCGCCGCGCTGCTGGAGTTCGACCGCCGTGCCGTGCGCGCCGCGGTCCTCGACGCGCTCACCGCCGCCCGCGACCGATCCGCGGAGCTCGGCCGCCCCCGCCAGTGATCCTTGGAGCACGCCCGCCGGGCGCGGGCGGCCCGATCTTTCCCGGTCCGTCGGCCTTTCGGGGTCCGTCGGCGGGCTCGGCCGTCCTCCCGCCGCTCCCTCGACCGGTGGTACCGTCCGACCACCGCGTGCCGTGCCGAGGCGGCCACCCATCCACGCGGGTGCTGGGCGGTAGGCTCACCCGGTAGCTCTCCTCCACACAGATCGGTTGTCTTCGTGGGTTCTGTCATCAAGAAGCGTCGCAAGCGGATGGCCAAGAAGAAGCACCGCAAACTCCTCAAGCGGACCCGCGTGCAGCGTCGCAACAAGAAGTAGGCCGGGCGCCTGGGCGGGCGCGCAGCGCCCTCCCAGACCTCCACCCCTGAGGCATGTATCGGGCTCGTTTCCTAGCGGCAGTCTTCGCGGTAAGGACGCTGGCGCTGTGGGAGGCTGGCTGGCGGGTGGCAACGGGGCCGCCCTGCGGCGGTTCGGGAGTCGAGAGATGACGTCGGCCGGGGTCATGACGGACACGGGCGCGGTCGGCGGCGCCGCGGCGCGGCCCACCGGGTGGATCAGCTTCCTCTCCGACTACGGGCTTGAAGACACCTGTGTCGGCGTGTGTCACGGGGTCATCGCCCGGCATGCGCCGCAGGTACGCGTTCTTGACGTCTGCCATGTGGTCGCCGCCCAGGACATCGAACACGGTGCGGGCCTGCTCGCCGACAGCGTCGGTTACCTGCCCGTCGGGGTACACCTGGCCGTCGTCGAACGGCTGGACCCCGCAGGCTCGCCGGAGCGCGGCGCCACTGCCGCTACCACCGCCACTGCCGCTACCACCGCTACGACTGCCACTGCCGCTACCACTGCCGCTACCACCGCCGCCGCTCGGGAGCGGGACGACCCGGCGGCGGTCACGTCGGCGGCGCGCGGCGTCGCCATCCGCGTGGCCGACGGGTCGACGTTCGTCGCGCCGGACAACGGGCTCACCTCACTCGCATGGGACGTGCTCGGCGGCGTGACGGCCGCGCACGAGATCTCCAACCCGGCGCTGTGGCTGCCGTTGCCGAGCGCGGTGTTCCGGGGACGCGACGTCTACGCCCCGGTCGCCGCCCGGCTCGCGGCGGGACTCGCCCTCGCCGAGGTCGGCCCGCGGATCGACACCGACTCGCTGGTGCGGATCACCCGGCCCGCGTGCGTCGTGGATGACGACCATGTGCACGCCCAGGTGCTCGCCGTCGATCACTTCGGTAACTTGTCACTCAACGTGACAAGAGGGGACTTGGAAGCTGCCGGCATGCTGCTCGGCGACTGGGTCGAGATCCGCGCCGCCGGCCGGGAGACGACCCTCTCCTTCACCTACACCTACGGCGATGTTCCGGTCGGTCAGCCGGCGCTCTGCGAGGACTCGCTTCGCCGGGTGATGCTTGCGGTCAACTGCGGCAGGGCAAGCGATCTGCTCAGGCTGCGGCGCGGGGACGCGGTCGTGATCGGCCAGCCGCCGCGTGAGCCGGACCGGGACGCCGCAGCGGGAGCCACCGCCGTCGTGCGGCTGCCCGCGCTGACCTGACCGGCTGGCGTGGCATCCGGGTGACGCGGGGACGACGGCCGGAAGGCTGGTAACGCTACGCAGCGGAACTGCCTCTGGGTAGGCGTAGGATGACCATACGGACCGCAGCCGACCGGCGTCCCGGGAGCCCTCATGAGACCCCGCCCATGAAACATGGTCGCGTGCTCGTCACCGGGGTTTCCCGTCCCCTGGGTGCCGATGTGGCGCGGGCGCTTGCGGCGAGCCCCAGCGTCGAGACGGTGATCGGGGTCGACACGGTACCCCCGAGCGACGACCTTGGCCGGACGAAGTTCGTCCGCGCGGACATCCGCAACCCGCTGATCGCCAAGGTGATCACCACCGCCGAGATCGACACGGTGCTGCACCTCAACCTCATCGCGAACCCGGTCGCGGCCGGCGGCCGGACCGCGATGAAGGAAATCAACGTCATCGGGACCATGCAGCTGCTCGCGGCCTGCCAGAAGTCCGACACGGTCTCCCGGCTGGTGGTCCGGTCGACGACGACGATCTACGGCTCGTCGCCGCGGGACCCGGCGCTGTTCACCGAGGACATGGAGCCCCGTTCGCTGCCGCGCGGTGGCTACGGCAAGGACGCCGTCGAAGTCGAGGGCTACGTGCGCGGTTTTAGCCGCCGCCGACCGGATATCGCGGTCACCGTGCTGCGGTTCGCGAACATCCTCGGTCCCGGCGTCGACAGCCCGCTCGCCCGTTACTTCGAGTTCCCCGTCGTGCCGACCGTGCTTGGCTTCGACCCACGTATCCAGCTGCTGCATTCCAGCGACGCGCTCGCGGTGCTGCTGCGCGCCGCCGCGGGCGGGCACGCCGGCACCTTCAACGTCGCCGGCGACGGGATTCTCCTGCTATCGCAGGCGATCCGCCGGGCCGGCCGGCCGCCGGTGCCGGTGCCGTTCCCGGCGGTCAGCTCGCTGTCCCGACTCGCGAGCCGCATGCGGATCGTGGACTTCCCGCCCGAGCAGGTCGGCTTTCTCGCGCATGGCCGCGCGGTCGACACGACCAGGCTGCGCGAGGTCTTCGGCTACACCCCCCGCTACACCACGGCCGCCGCGTTCGACAGCTTCGTGCGCGAACGCGGGCTGCATCCCACGATCGATCCCGAACGGGTCGTCGCGGCCGAGCGTGCTCTGCTCGGCCTGCTGGCTCGTCGTCGTCTGGTGAGTGCCTCATGACCACCGCCGAACCTCCGCCGGGCGAGGCCCGGATCATCCCGTTGGCGCGGCCTGCCCGGCGGGCCGCGGCAGCCGCCCGTTCCGGCGCGGCCAGGCCGGTCGCGTCCCCGGGCGCGGCCGACGGGTCCGGCCACGACGGGTCCGGCCACGACGAGACGGCGCCGACGAAGCACCCGACTGGCGCGTCGTCGGCCCAGGAGGCTCCGGCTCCCGCCCGCCAGGACCCGGCGCCCAGCGCCGGCAGTACGACGGCCAAGGGCGCGACGACCAGGCGGGCAGCCACGAAGAGCGGGTCACGCCCGGGCACCGGCCGGCAGACGTCCGCCCGGCAGACGTCCGCCCGGCAGACGTCCGCCCGGCAGGCATCCCTCCGGCAGGCGTCCGCCGAGCCCGCCGCGGCCGAACCGGTTGCCGCCAAGCCACTCGTCGCCAAGCCGAGCGCCGCGAAGTCAGGTGCCGCGAAGGCGCGTACCGACAAACCGGGCAGCGACAACCCGGGCACCGGCGAACCGAGCGCCGCGGAGCCAGGCACGGGCAAGCCGGCTACGGGCAAGCCGGTTACAGACAAGTCAGCTACCGGCCAGGCAGCTGGCGTACGGGCTGGCAGGTCCGGCACCGGCCAGGGCCGGTCGTCGGCCCGGGCGCGGGCGACGCCGCAGCCCGAACAGCCCGAGGACCGGGCTGAGCGGCTGCTTGGGCGCGCGGCCGGGCAGCTTCGGGGCGACGAGGTCACGCCCGACGAGGACGACGTCACCGGCGGCCCGGCCGGGGAGGCCCCCGCGGCGCCGATGGCACAGCCCGCGGGTCTGGAACGGGCGCTCGCCGGGATGCTTGCCTTCCTGCGTCGGCGGATCACCGGCGACTACGAGGTCGACGAGCTCGGCTTCGACGCCGACCTGACCGAGCACGTCGTCGCTCCACTGCTGCGGCCGGTCTATCGGAACTACTTCCGGGTGGAGACCCGCGGGCTGGAGAACGTGCCCGACACCGGCGGCGCCCTGGTCGTGGCGAACCACTCCGGGACGCTGCCGATCGACGCGCTGATGACGGCCGTCGCGCTGCTCGACCATCACCCGTCGCACCGCTACCTGCGGATGCTCGCCGCCGACCTGGTGTTCTCGCTGCCGTTCATCGCGCCGATCGCCCGTAAGACCGGCAACACCATGGCCTGTCAGCCCGACGCCGAGCGCCTGCTTGGCAAGGGCGAGCTGGTCGGCGTCTGGCCGGAAGGCTTCAAGGGCGTCGGCAAGCCGTTCAGCGAGCGCTACAAGCTGCAGCGGTTCGGCCGGGGTGGCTTCGTCTCGGCGGCGCTGCGCACCGGGGTGCCGATCATCCCGTGCACGATCGTCGGCGCCGAGGAGATCTACCCGATGCTCGGCAACGCCAAGGCCGTCGCCCGGCTGCTCGGCCTGCCGTACTTCCCGCTGACCCCGACGTTCCCGTGGTTCGGCGCGCTCGGCATGATCCCCTTGCCGTCCAAGTGGCTCATCGAGTTCGGCGAGCCGGTGGAGACGGCATCGCTGACCCCGGCCGCCGCCGAGGACCCGATGCTGGTCTTCGAGCTCACCGACCGCATCCGCGAGACCATCCAGCACACCCTTTACGGCCTGCTCATGCAACGCCGTTCGGTGTTCTTCTAGGCACCGCCACTCTTTGCCGGGGCGGCTGAGGCCGCGTTCGGTGGATCGGTGCCGTCGAGCCTCCGCTGCCTGGCCTGGAACGGATGCTTGCGACGGAAACCGCGATCGAGCTGCGATGGTTACCTTTGGTAACCATCGGCCGATCTTCCTCCTGGCCTGGCGGAGCCGTTCTCACCTGTTCCAGCCGTACCGGCGCGGGCATCAGAGAGTCGACCGAACTCGCGAATAGGTTGATCCTCTGTGAGGCGGCTGCTACAGTGACGAACTGTGTGATTGCCAATCGCATTCGGCTGACTTCTATAAGTTCCCCTGGGCTGAACGTGAGCGCGTTGGATGTCGGCCGCGCATGCGGGTGAAAGGCTCCGATGCTAGCGGCTGCTGCTGCTCGCGGGCCGATGACTTCGGCTCCGCGCGCGTTGCGGGCGCCGGTTCTGCGGCGTAGACGCATTCATATGCGTCATCGGTCGCGATCTCCTCGATGACCTGACGACTCTATCTTCGAAGATTCGACCGTCGCCGCCGGATGAGAATGTCCGAAAATGGTCGAGTGCGAACCACGGATGGATTTTGACCCACGGCGCGCTGACCCTGCTGCGACGTTCGAAGGGCCATGAATGGTGCGTTTTCCGTCCGGTCGTCGCCCCAGCCGTGAGGTCGGCGTGGCACGGGGAGAGGACGCTCGGTGACCAGACATGTCGAGTTCCAACGTCTGTACAATTTTCGAGACCTGGGGGGCTATCGGACGGCTGACGGCCGGGCGGTGCGCTGGGGACGGCTTTTCCGCTCCGACTCGCTGGGCAAGCTGCGGGACCAGGACTGGCATCGTTTCCTCGCGCTGGGTGTCCGCACCGTGGTCGACCTTCGCTATCCCTGGGAGGTGGCGCGCAGCGGACGCGTCCCGCACCATCCAGGGCTGGCTTACCACAACCTGAGCATCGAGCATCGGCCTTACAATCAGGCCGGCTTGGACTCGGACGTCGACCCCGCTCGTTTCCTTGCCGACAGGTACCTGGAAGTCGCGCACGACGGTGTCCAGGAGATCAGGTGCGCGCTGGAGATCGTCGCGGACGACACGGGGCCGCTGGTCTTCCACTGCCACTCGGGCAAGGACCGCACCGGAGTTCTGGCAATGCTCATCCTCGCGCTGCTGGGAGTCGACGAGGACACCATCGTCGCCGACTTCGCCCTGACCAGGCTGGCCACCGAGCGCCTCGTCGCCGAGTGGCACGCCAGCTATCCGGACCGGGACCTGAAATGGCCCGCGTACGGCCACGCGCCGGGCGAGATCATGCGGCTCTTCCTCGCCGACCTGACCACCCAGTACGGCTCGATCCACGGCTACGCCGCTGAGCAGCTCCAGGTTGACAACACGCTGGTAGCCGCGCTCCGCGGCAGGCTGCTACAACCGGAACCCGTCCCTGCCCAGCGAGAAGGCGGCGTCCGAGCCAGTCTCGACCACACCACTGACGACTGACGACTCCTGAGCTTTCCGCATCTTGCTGGGCCAGCGCCAGCACCGGCCCGCCCTGATCGGTGCAGATGGCCGGAGCGCAACGGCTCCACATCCCGGTGAGGAGAGCTTCTCGCGTCAGAACTCCGCCCTCACAGGGAACGGTCTCCGGCAATCCGCGCACCACCCGTGCGAACGTCTGGGCATGGTGCATGCCGACAGCGTCGCCGAGGCACCGTGCCACGATCGCAGAGCCCAGCCGTCTGGTTCGCCAGGGACCGGAGCACTACATGATCGTTTCCAGAACCGGTTTAAGAGGGGTAGGCGGCGTCGGCGTAGCGGCGTTTGAGGGCCATGCCGGCGGCTACGCCGCCCGCCAGCGCGCCGAGGCCGGCGGCGGTCGGTATGCCAACCTTGGCGGCCTTGCGGGCGGTTCGGAAATCCTTGACCGCCCACTCTCGGTCCCTGGCCGCCGCCTTCAGGTCGGGGTCCGGGTTCACCGCGACGGGGTTGCCCACCAGGGACAGCATCGGCAAGTCGTTGATCGAGTCCGAGTAGGCCCAGCAGCGGGCCAGGTCCAGGTGCTCGCGCTCCGCGAGGGCCCGCACGGCCGCCGCCTTGCCGGGGCCGTGCAGCGGGTCGCCGACCAGGTGGCCGGTATAGCGGCCGTCGACCACCTCGGAGACCGTGCCGAGCGCGCCGGTCAGCCCGAGCCGGCGAGCGATGATCGACGCCAGCTCCACCGGGGTCGCGGTGACCAGCCACACCCGGTGGCCGGCGTCGAGGTGCTGCTGGGCGAGGGCGAGAGTGCCGGAGTAGATCTGCTCGGCCATCCGCTCGTCGTAGATCTCCTCGCCGTAGCGGACGATCTCGCTGACCTCCCGGCCGGCCACGAAGGCAAGCGCGGCCTCCTTGGCGTTGTGCATGCCGTTCGGGTCTTCCATGCCTCGCAGCCGGTAGCTGACGTGCTGCCAGCCGAACTTCAACAGATCGCGGGAGTCGAAGAAGTCGCGGGCGGCGAGCCCGCGGGCGAAGTAGAAGATCGACGCGCCGGCCATCATCGTGTTGTCCACGTCGAAGAACGCGGCTGCTGTCGGGTCCGGCGGCGGCTTAGGCGCCGATTCCGCGGCCGCCTTCAGCGCGGCCGTCGCGGCGGCGTCGGCGGCTGCGGCGTCCGTCTCGCTCGGTTCATCCTTGCGTGGTCGCAACCACATCTCATCTCCCGGCTGTCCACGGCGCGTCGTGACCATGGTCGCGTATGTCCACGGTGGCCACGAGTATCGCGGCTGGCGCGCGACGTGCCGCGCGTCACCCCGGGGCGGCATGCACCGTCCGTCATCCGGCCACCCGGACGCTGGTCCTGCCGGGTCGATCCAAGCAGGCCCGACGGCCAGGACGCCGGTCGATGCCGGCCCCTTCTGGGTCCGTCCGCCACCCAGCCCGCTCACCGCTCGGGCGTGTGGCGTGAGGACATGGGCACTGAGCCTACGGCGCCAGCGCCTGCCCGCGTCGCAGGACGGCTTGTCCGCCCCGACGGTAGTGACCGGGCTGACGCCGCGGCTGGTGCTGGCCGGCCGGGTCGGGAACGCTTCGGGCGAACGAGAGCGTGCGAACGAGAGCGTGAGAAGGTGGGAGGATGGGCACGGCGGAGGCAAACGGCGAGGCGGCCGGCGGCGCGCCTCGGATCACCCTGCTGACCAGGGTTGGCTGCCATCTGTGTGACGACGCGCGGGCCGCCGTCGTACGGGTGGCGCAGCAGGCCGGTGTCGGCTGGCATGAGCTGGACGTCGACGCCGATCCCGCCCGTGCCGACGAGTACGGCGACCGGGTGCCGGTCGTCCTGGTCGACGGCCGGGAGCACGGGTACTGGCGAGTCGAGGAGGACCGGCTGCGCGACGCCCTCGCCGGCCGCCGCTGGTCACTGCGCTGACCGGCACCGACGTCGGTGCCGGTCACCGGGTGACCGTCCCCTGGCGTGTCCCCTTCTCTCCTCCTCGGGGTGGCACGCCACCGTTCGGATGAGCGGGGTTTCCGTCATGGATGGCACCGCCGGGGACGTGGCTTTCGTCCGGCGACCAAAGGTCTTTCGGGTGGGATTTCTGGTCTTGGTCCCCGATGTTGTGGGTGCAATGGATGCGTCTGGCATGCCTGGTGGCGCACACTTTGTGAAGCCGTTCACGAAGTCGTAGACTCGATAGATCACCAGCCCGCCCGGGTTGCTAGGAGCCGCGCGTCATGAGCAAGCCCCGGCGCACGGCCCGGGAGAACCGGGCCCGCGTTGCAGTCCCGGAGGCGACCGTCGCCCGCCTTCCGCTCTACCTGCGAGTGCTCACCTCGCTGGGTGACGAGGGCGTCTCGACCGTGTCGTCCGACACGCTCGCGGCGGCCGCGGGGGTGACGCCGGCAAAGGTCCGCAAGGACCTCTCCTACCTGGGTTCCTACGGAACCAGGGGAGTCGGCTACGACGTCGGCGTGCTGCTCGACCGCATCTCCGCTCGGCTGGGCCTCACCGAGGACCGGGCCGTGATGTTGGTTGGAGTAGGTAACCTCGGGCACGCGCTCGCGCGTTATGGAGGATTCCCAGCTCGCGGGTTCCGGATCGTCGCGCTCGTCGACGCCGACCCAGCGCGGGTCGGCGAGGTCATCGGTGGCGTACCGATCCATCCGGTGGACGAGCTGGAAAGGCTGATCGAGGACGTTCAGGTGACGATCGGTGTGATCTGCACCCCTGCTGGGGCGGCGCAGCGGGTCTGCGACCGGCTGGTCGCGGCCGGCGTCACCAGCATCCTCAACTTCGCGCCGGTTGTCCTGTCCGTGCCCGAAGGGGTCGACGTGCGTAAGGTCGATCTGGCCGTGGAGCTGCAGATCCTGTCCTTCCACGAGGCGCGTAAACGGCCCGCCCGGGGCGGGCGTGTCCGGCCGGTCGCTGGGGGGACGCTGCCAGTGGGAACGGTTCCCGAGGTACGCGCCGGTGCCGACCAGACCGGGACAGACGAGTACGACGAGGACGAGTACGGCAAGGACGAGTACGAGGCCGATCAGGACGATGACGCCTCGTCGGCGGTGGACGGGATCGTGCGCATGCAACGGATCGCAACGGTGCGGCGGGAAGAGCCCCGTGCGGGGGAAGGGCCCGGCGCCGACGGCGGCACCGCGCCGCCCGCCACGCCGACGGGAGTTCGGGCCAGGGTCGGCCGCCGCGTCCAGGGTGTGGTGAGCGGCGCTGGCGCGCCACTGGGCCCGGGGGGTGAGGGCTCGTGAGCCTGCTCGCGGTTGGCCTGAACCACCGGACGGCGCCGAACTCGTTACTGGAGCTCGCCGCGGTCTCGGGCGACGACGTCCCGAAGGTGCTCGGCCACCTGGTCCAGGCCGACCACGTGCTCGAGGCGGTGGTGCTGTCCACCTGCAACCGCACCGAGATCTACGCCGAGGTCGACACCTTCCACGGCGGCCTGGCCGACATCTCCGACCAGCTGTCCCGGGTCTGCGGCGTCCAGCTCGGCGAACTGTCACCCCACCTGTACGTCCACCACGAGGCGCGCGCCGTCGGGCACCTGTTCGGCGTCGTCTGCGGGCTGGACTCGATGCTCGTCGGCGAGAGCCAGATCCTCGGGCAGGTCCGGACGGCGTTTCGCGGTGCCCAGACCGTCGGTGCCGCCGGCGGGTCACTTGCCGCCCTGTTCCAGACGGCGCTGCGGGTCGGCAAACGGGCGCACAGCGAGACGTCGATCGACGCGGCCGGAGCCTCGATCGTCTCGGTCGGCCTCCAGATCGCGGCCGGCAGCCTCGACGTCCGGCGTCCGCAGCGGCTGTCCACGGACGCTACCTCCCTGACCGCCGAACCGCTCGCCAGCCCGGACTCCGCGCCCGGCGGAGCCGGCTCTGCCGGCAGAACCGGCTCCGCCGGGCCTGCGGCCGAGACGGTGGCGGCGGATCTGCCGCTGGCCGGCTGCCGGGTACTGATGATCGGCGCCGGCGCGGTCGGCGGCCTGACGGCGGCGACCGTCCGGCGGGCCGGCGCGACGGACCTGGTGGTCGCCAACCGCACGCCCGCCCGGGCGGCCGCGATCGCCGAGAACCACGGCGCCCAGGTGGTCGGTCTCGCCGACCTGCCGCACGAGGTCGGACTGGCAGACCTGGTCGTGTCCTCCACCGGCGCGACCGGGCTGGTGGTCACCTTCGAGATGGTCGAGGAGGCGCTGGCCGCCAGGCCGGGCCGGCCGCTGGTGTTCCTCGACCTGGCGCTGCCGCACGACATCGACCCGGCCGTGCGCGAGCTGCCCGGCGTGGTGCTCGTCGACCTGGAGTCGCTGCGGGCCGCGCTCGAGGGCGCGCAGGTCTCGCACGACGTCGAGGCGGTGCGGTCGCTGGTCGCCGCCGAGGTGACCGGCTTCCTCAACCGGCGCGGCGCGGTGCGGGTCGCGCCGACCGTGGTGGCGCTGCGCGCCCAGGCCGCCGGGATAGTGCAGGACGAGCTCGACCGGCTACGGGGTCGGCTGCCCGGTCTGGATGCCCGCGAGTGGGAGATGGTGACCGGTACCGTCCGCCGCGTGGTCGACAAGCTGTTGCACGCCCCCACGGTGCGGGTGCAGCAGCTGGCGGGCGGTCCCGGCGGTGACTCCTACGCAGAGGCGCTGCGTGAGTTGTTCGACCTCCCACGGGAGGTTCCGGCCGTCGTCTCGGCCCCTGACCTGCTGGAGCAGCCGTGACCTTCTCTACCCTGTCGTCGCTCGCCTCGCTCACATCGGGGGCGCTGGTCGCGCCGGCGCCTGACGGGTCGTCGGTGCCCGGCCGGCCGCCCGCCCGGCTGCGGCTGGGCACGCGGCGCTCCGCGCTCGCGCTCGCGCAGTCGGGAATGATGGCCGCCGAGCTGCGCGCCCGGCTCGGCGTCGAGGTCGAGCTGGTGCACATCGTGACCGAGGGTGATCGGAACCGGGCTGAGATCAGCCAGCTGGGCGGCACCGGGGTGTTCGTGAGCGCGCTGCGTGACGCCCTGCTCGCCGGTGAGGTCGACCTCGCCGTGCACTCGCTCAAGGACCTGCCCACGGCCGCGCCGGAAGGGATCGCGCTGGCCGCCATCCCGCCGCGTGAGGACGTCCGCGACGTGTTGGTCTCGCCGAGCGGGCGGCGCCTGGCCGAGCTCGGCCCGGGCGCGCGGGTCGGCACGGGTTCCCCGCGGCGGGCCGCGCAGCTGCGCGCGCTCGGCCTCGGCCTGGAAGTGGTGTCCATTCGTGGGAACGTGGAGACCCGGATCAAGAAGGCGATCGACGGCGAGGTCGACGCCGTCGTGCTTGCCCGCGCCGGTCTCGCCCGTCTCGACCGGCTCGACGCGGTGACCGAGGTCCTCGAGCCGGAGGTGATGCTTCCGGCGCCGGGGCAGGGTGCGCTCGCGATCGAGTGCCTGGCCGCGGCGGCGGTTCCGGTGGGTGTGACGACGGGTTGTCCGGTGGTTCCGGATGGCGATGTGACGGCCATGGGCGGGTCGGCCACGGATGTAAACGGAGTTGGGGCTCCGCTTGCTGGGCTGCTACGGTTTGTGCTCGACGATGCACCGTCGTCCATGGCGGTCAGGGCGGAACGTGCCTTTCTGGCGGCGATCGAGGCGGGTTGCACCGCGCCGGTCGGCGCGTTGGCACTGGTTCTTCCCGCGGCGAGTGGCACCGCGCCTGTTCGTGGGCAGATATCTGCTGACGAACGAAGCCCGCGGCTCGTGGGCGGGAGCGGCAGCGGCAGCGGCCAGGGTGACGGCACCGTCGGCGCCGGCGAGATTCGCCTGCGCGCGGTGGTCGCGTCGCCGGACGGTGGAACCGTTCTGCGCCGCGAGCTCACCGGCCCGACCGCCGACCCGGAGGCGCTCGGCAGGCGCCTCGCGGACGACCTGCTGTCCGCCGGAGCACACACGCTGATGGGAACCCGCTGACGTCATGGCCACTCGACGAACGAAAAAGCCCGTGTCCCCGGTTGCCCTCGTGGGCGCCGGGCCCCGTGACCCCGGCCTGCTGACCGTGCTGGCCGTCGAGACCCTCCAAAGCGCCGACGTCGTCGTCGCCGACCCGGACGTCGCCCCCGCCATCCTCGAGCCGCTGACCGCCGAGGTGCTGCGGATCGGCGACCTGGACGCGCCCAAGCCGATCAGAGACGCGGAGGCCGCCACCGCCGCCGTCGTCAGCCGGGCACGCGCCGGCGACAAGGTCGTCCGGCTCTACGCGTCCGACCCGTGGCTCACCCGGATCGGCGCGAACGACGCGCAGTCGCTCGCGAAGGCGAAGATCCCATACAAGGTCGTCCCCGGTGTCGCGACCGGTGCCGCCGTCTCCACCTACGCGGGGGTCGCCCCCGGCCTCCCGGTGACGTTCGCGAGCACCAGCGGGGTGTTCTCGTCCAGCGGTGAGCTGCCGGTGGCCTCGCCCTTCGGGCCGGATGCCGTCGGCCTCGGCTCGTCCCCGTTCGGGTCGTCGCGCGGGCTGATCGGCCGCCCGCTCGGTGGCACCCTGGGCGGCGGGCTGGGCGGTGGCCTGGGCAGCGGCCTGGGCTCCGGTGGCCTGGGCGGCGGGCTCGGCGGGAGTCTGGGCGGCGGCCTCGGCCTCGGCGCCGGGTTCGGTGGCCTGGGCGGGGGAACCATCGCGGGCCTGTCCGACGTGGACTGGGCCGGCCTCGCTCAGACGCCGGGCACGCTGGTGATCACCGCGGCGCCGAACGAGATCGGCAAGGTGGCCACGGCACTGGTCGAGCACGGCCGGCCGGGCGACACGCCGACGGCCGTCACCGTCGACGGCACCACCACCGACCAGCGCACCGTCGGCTCCACCCTCGACCGGATCGAGGCTGACAGCGCGCCGCTGCTGGCCAACTCGAGCCAGCCACCGGCCCAGGTCGTCCTGTCGATCGGGCCGGTCGTCGCCACCCGCACCAAGCTGTCCTGGTGGGAGACCCGGTCACTGTTCGGCTGGACCGTCCTGGTGCCGCGGACCAAGGAGCAGGCCGAGATCCTGTCGGACCTGCTGCGCTCGCATGGCGCGAGCCCGCTGGAGGTGCCGACGATCGCCGTCGAGCCGCCGCGTACCGCCGCCCCGATGGAGCGCGCGATCACCGGCCTGGTCTCCGGCCGCTACCAGTGGGTGGCGTTCACCTCCGTCAACGCCGTCAAGGCCGTGCAGGAGAAGGTCGAGGAGCGCAGCCTGGACGCCAGGTCGTTCGCCGGCGTGAAGGTCGCCGCGATCGGCGAGGCGACGGCGGACGCGCTGCGCGCCTTCGGTATCCGGCCGGACATGGTGCCCGCCGGCCAGCAGTCCAGCGAGGGCCTGCTCGCCGACTGGCCGCCGTACGACAGCTCGCTCGACCTGCTCGACCGGGTGCTGCTGCCCCGGGCCGACATCGCGACCGAGATCCTGGAGGCCGGGCTCAAGGAGCGCGGCTGGCAGGTCGACGACGTGACCGCCTACCGGACGGTGCGCGCCGCGCCGCCGCCCGCGCCGATCCGCGAGGCGCTCAAGGGGGGCCGGGTCGACGCCGTCGTCTTCACCTCGTCCTCCACGGTGCGCAACCTGGTCGGCATCGCTGGTAAGCCGCACGAGACGACCGTCATCGCCTGCATCGGCCCGAAGACCGCCGAGACGGCGCAGGAGCTCGGCCTGCGGGTCGACGTCCAGGCGCCGGAGGCGACGATCGCGGCGCTGGTCGGCGCGCTCGCCGAGTTCGCCGCCGAGCACCGTGAGGAGCTCGGCAAGGTCGGCCCGCTGGCCGCCCGGCTGCCGAAGCCGCGGCGGGGCCGGCGATGAATCCTATGGTTGCCCTGCGTCGTGCCGTTCCCGTTGGGCTGTTGGCCGGCTTCTACGGCCTCCTTGCGATCGGTTCGGGTCTGGCTGTCGGGTTCCGGTCGCGTCGTGGTCGGGTTGCCTGGCGGCCGGGGGCTGGCGGAAATTCCTCTTCGGTTGGGCTGTCGAGGGGCGACCGGTGAGCGCCGCGGCCGGGCTGGGCGGCGGCGCCGGTTTCCCGCTGGCCCGGCCGCGCCGGCTGCGGCGCACGCCGGCGCTGCGCCGCCTCGTCTCGGACGTCCGGCTGCATCCGGCGGACCTGGTCCTGCCGGTGTTCGTCAAGGAGGGCCTGGCCGAGCCTGCGCCGATCGGGTCCATGCCGGGCGTCGTCCAGCACACCCGCGACTCGTTGCGCAAAACCGCCATCGAGGCCGTCGAAGCCGGCGTCGGCGGGATCATCCTGTTCGGCGTGCCCGCGGTGAAGGACGGCCGCGGGTCCGCCGCCGACGACCCGGACGGGATCGTGCAGCTCGCGATCGCCGACCTGGTCGCCGAGGTCGGCGGCTCGATCGCGATCATGGCCGACCTGTGCCTTGACGAGTACACCGACCACGGCCACTGCGGACTGCTCACCGAGACCGGCGACGTCGACAACGACGCCACGCTCCAGCGGTACGCGTCCATCGCGGTCGCGCAGGCGAACGCGGGCGTCGAGGTGGTCGCGCCGAGCGGGATGATGGACGGCCAGGTCGGCGCGATCCGAGCCGCCCTGGATGGCGCCGGCTACCGCGACCTGCCGATCCTGGCGTACTCGGCGAAGTACGCGTCGGCCTTCTACGGCCCGTTCCGCGAGGCGGCCGAGTGCGCGCCCCAGTTCGGTGACCGGGCCGGCTACCAGCAGGACCCGGCCCGCTCGGCGGCCGAGGCGTTGCGCGAGGTGGCGCTGGACCTGGCCGAGGGCGCGGACGCGGTGATGGTCAAGCCGGCGCTGGCCTATCTGGACGTCCTGCGGGCGGTCGCCGACACCGTCGACGTGCCTGTCGCCGCCTACCAGGTCTCCGGTGAGTACTCGATGGTCGAGGCGGCCGCCGCGAACGGCTGGGTCGACCGCGACCGAATCATCGCCGAGACGCTGACCGCGATCCACCGCGCCGGCGCGGACATCATCCTCACCTACTGGGCCACCGAGGTCGCCACCAGGCTTCGGCAGGCGTAGCGCCACACCGGCCCGCCGGCCGGTTCTTTCCTGGACGTACCTCCTTCTTCTCGCTTCTTGATCGACTCTGACGGCGGCCTCGGCGAACCTTCACCGAGGCCGCCGTCGTCTTCGTCTTTGTCTTTCGCCCGGTTCGTCCAGCGGAGGGCGACCTTGCACTCGATTCAGGGCAACCTCTTCTGGGCGTTCGCGTACAACGTCGCGGCGCTCCCGGTTGCGGCGCTCGGACTGCTCAATCCCATGATTGCCGGCGCCGCGATGGCAGCCAGTTCTCTGTTCGTCGTCTCGAACAGCCTGCGTCTACGCCGTTTCGTCCGCCGTCCCGCCAATCCAGGCGCCGCCTGATGGCAGGAAGCGGTCAAGGCGTGCCCTGGTCATCGTCTTGACCCCTGTCGTTGCACACGCACCAGTACAGTCAAATGTCGCGACGTAGTCCGAGGTGGCGCTTCTGCTGCGGTCCGTAACGGGATCGACATACTTCGGTCGGGATCGACGGAGCGGGCCGCTGCCCGCGCCGATCAGGGGGCGCCGGGTCGGCCGTCGGGCCGGTCCGCCGAGCGGAGGATCACCGAGACGCGGCCATGAGCAAAACCCAACGGGCACGCAGACCCGCGCCACCGAAGCAAGCGTCAGCTTCGCCGGCTGAGCCGGAACCACCCGCCGACCCCACGGATTCCGACTCGCCGTCGAGCGCTTTGGCCGTCTCCGAGGCCGAGCAGTCGGCCGCCACGGATTCGGCGGAGTCGGCCGCCATCGCGTCGGACGCTTCGGCCGGCACGGATCCTGAGCCGTCGGCCGCCAGCGAGTCCGCACCGCCAGTTGGGAGCGAGCGCGAGGAAGCGGCCGTCATCGCGCCCGAGAAGTCGGTGGCCGTCGACCAGCCGACGCCACCCGATCCGCCTCGCGCCGAGGAGTCCGCGGCGGTGGTCGAACCGGGTGGGGCCGACGGCGGCGAGCTGGCCGAGGCCGACCAGGCGGTTCCGATCGCGGTGCCGCTGGCCGCGGTCGAACTCGGCGGCATCGGCGACGCCGCGACGGCCTGGGCGATCGACGCGCGCGAACTGGTCAAGACCTACCGGGGACGGCGGCGCGGCGACCCGCCGGTCGAGGCCGTCCGCGGTCTGAGTCTGCAGGTTCCCCCCGGCACGATCTTCGGCCTGCTCGGCCCGAACGGTGCCGGCAAGTCGACCACGGTGCGCATGCTCGCCACCCTGTCCCGACCGGACAGCGGATCGGCCATCGTTGCCGGCCATGACCTGTTGCGCCGCCCGTGGGACGTCCGCCGCTCGATCGGGATCGTCCCGCAGAAGACCGGTGCCGACCTCGACGCCACCGGGCGGGAGAACCTGCTGCTCCAGGGCCGGCTCTACGGCCTGGGCGGCGCGGGGCTCGCCCGGCGCGCCGACGACCTGCTCGACCGCTTCGACCTCGCCGAGGCGGGCGGCCGGCTGGCCCGCACCTACTCCGGCGGCATGCTGCGCCGCCTGGACGTGGCGATCGGCCTGGTCCAGCGTCCTACGGTGCTTTTCCTCGACGAGCCGACGACCGGCCTCGACCCGCAGGCGCGTGCCGTGATGTGGTCCGAGATCGCGGCCCTCACGGCAGACGGGCTGACCATCCTGCTCACGACGCATTACCTCGAAGAGGCAGACCGGCTCGCCTCCCGGGTCGCGATCGTCGAGGGCGGTCGGGTGGTCGTCGAAGGTTCCCCGAACGAGCTCAAGAGCGAGCTGCGTGGCGACGCCGTCGACGTCGACCTGGCCGCCGAGCCGACCGAGGACCAGGCTGAGAAGCTGCGCGCCCGGCTCGCGGCCCTCCCGGGCGTGGTCGAGGTCGCGTTCGACGGCCGCGTGGTGCGAACCCGGGTGGACGAGGGCGCCGCGTCGCTGCGGGCGATCTTCGCCGCCGTCGACGGCGCGGGTCTGGTCGCCGCGGCGGCGACCGTCGCTCGGCCGTCCCTGGACGACGTCTATCTGCGCCACGTTGGCCACCGGCTTGGCCGGCGTGAGGAGGTAGTTGCCTGATGCCGACGGCGATCGAGCCTGCCGCGGGCTCGCCAGAAGCCTCCGCGACCGGTGTGACCGGTGTGACCGGTGTGACCGGTGTGACCGGCGCGACCGGCGCGACCGGCGCGACCGCGGAGCATCTACCCGGCGTCGCGACACTGGATGCTTCCGGTGTCGCCGCGCAGAATTCGCCCGACGTGGCCGCGCGGAATGGGCCAGGTGCCACCATGCAGGATTCACCGGACTTCGGTGCGACCCTGCCGGCGGGATCCGCGGCCGAGGCCGCAGGGGCCCTGCGGCGGGCGGCGCGCAGAGCGCTTGGTGGCAACGCCGCGCGGCCGACCGGACGGCGCCAGTCCGTCGCGCTGACGGCACGTATGCTGCGCGCGCTCGTACGTAACCCGGCGTTTCTTACGATCACGCTGGTGCAGGCCGTGGTCTGGCTGCCGCTGTTCGGTTCGCTGTTCCGTGGCGTCGCGAAGATCCCCGGCTTCGGCGTGCAGGATTACATCGACTACCTGACGCCGGGCGTGGCGACGATGAGCGTGCTGTTCTCGGCCGGCTGGGCGGGACTCCGGTTCATCGTCGACATGGACACCGGGGTGATGGAGCGGGTGCTCGCGTCGCCCGCCAGACGGTGGGCCGTGGTCGGCAGCACGCTCGTCTACCAGGCGGTGCTCGTGGCGGTCCAGGTGGTGCTGGTGGCGCTGCTCGGCCTGGCCCTCGGCGCGCACTTCCGGTCCGGCGTCGCCGGGCTGCTGGTGATGATCGTCATCGCGGTCACGCTGGGCACGGTGGTCGCGGCGCTGTCTGACGCGCTCGCGCTGGTGGTGCGCCGGCAGGAGGCGCTGATCGCGGCAGCGAACTTCCTCGTCCTGCCGTTGACGTTCCTGTCGAGCGCGATGATGCCCGAGCACCTCCTGCCCGGCTGGATCCGTGTCGCGTCCCACTACAACCCTGCGAACTGGGCGGTCACCGCGTCGCGGACCGCGCTGAGCGCGGATCCTGACTGGTCATCGGTGCTGTGGCGTTTCTTCGGGCTCGTCGTCCTGGCTGGTCTCGCCTGGGCGATCGCGGTACACGCCTTTCGCGGCTACCAGCGTTCCCTCTAGTGACCTGTCCGCGAGAGTCGGCCTGGTAGCCCCGTCCGGCGGCGATCTTGATCGGCGAATGTGGACTCCGATCCGAACAGAATGCCGTTCTCCATTCGGATCTGGGTACACATCGGCCGATCTTTCCTGGTGAGGCGGGTGAACGTTGCCGGACAGCGCTCTAGCCGAGTCGTTCCGATGGCTCCGACAGCACCGCCTTTCTTTCGATAGTGCGGAGTCTCTCGACGGCGCGGCTCGTGGGTGGTGGTGACCGCTACCACCCATGGCGTGCGTGGCCGTCAGCCGTCCGAGCGGAAACCAGCCACACGTGGCACGCTACGGAGGGTGACGGGGCAGACGGCTCTGACGGTTCTGACGGACGCGGCGATCATCGCGCTGGCCTCCTGGGTGTCGCTCGCGACCTGCTGGGGCGGGTACTGGCGGACCGATCAACGCCTGCCATCCCGGCGCACGCCGGCCAAGTGGCCGCCGGTCGCGATCGTCGTCCCCGCCCGGGACGAGGCGGCGGTGCTGCCGCTCACGCTGCCGACCCTGCTCGCCCAGGACTACCCGGGCCCGGTGACGCTGGTGCTCGTCGACGACGCGAGCACCGACGGCACCTCCCAGACCGCGCGAGACCTTGCCGCGCAGGAGCTCGCGCGCCGCGCCGCGGCACGTGACGCCGGTGACACGGCGGCGCTCGGCGGCGTCGGGCTCACCGTGCTCTCTTCCACCCCGCCGCCGGCCGGCTGGACCGGCAAGCTGTGGGCGCTCCAGCACGGCGTCGAGTTCGCGGGCGAGGCCGAGTTCGTGTTGCTCACCGACGCCGACATCGCGCACCGGCCGGGCTCGTTGCGGGCGCTCGTCGAGGCGGCCACGACGCACCGGCTCGACATGGTCTCCCAGATGGCCCGGCTGAACGTCGCCACCCGCTGGGAGCGCCTCATCGTGCCGGCATTCGTGTACTTCTTCGCGATGCTCTACCCGTTCCGCTGGTCGAACCGGCCACGGTCGGTGATCGCGGCGGCGGCCGGCGGCTGCTCGCTCGTGCGTCGGCAGGCCCTTCGGGAGGCTGGTGGGCTCGCAGCCGTGCGCGGCGCCGTCATCGACGACGTGGCGATAGCCAGGCTGGTCAAGAAGGCCGGCGGGCGGACCTGGCTTGGCCTCGCCGAGCGAGTCGACAGCGTGCGGCCCTATCCGGCGCTTGCCGACCTGTGGAACATGGTCGCCCGTACCGCCTACACCCAGCTGAGGAATTCCGTGGCGCTGCTCGCCGCGACCACCGCCGGCATGCTGCTGCTTTTCGCGGTGCCGGTGGCGGCGACGGCGACCGGGCTCGCGGCGGGCGAACCGGTGCTGGCGGTGCTCGGCGCGGCCGGCTGGCTGCTGCTCGCCGGAACGTACCTGCCGATGATCCGCTACTACCGCCAGCCGCCGGCCGCGGCGCTGCTGTTGCCGGTGACGGCGATGTTCTACCTGGCGATGACCCTCGACTCGGCGCGGCGCCACCGCGCCGGCCGCGGCGCCGCCTGGAAGGGCCGTACCTACGGCTCCCGGCCGGCCTCTTCGGCAGCCGAGCTCGTCGACGCACCGCGTCGGCTCGTGCTGCCGGAACAGGCAGCCGCCGGCGACCGCTACACCCGCGGCCGCGACACCCGCGGCCGCGACACCCGCGGCCGCGACACCCGCGGCCGCGACACCCGCGGCCGCGACACCCGCGGCGGCGACACCCACGGCCGTGGCACCGGTGCCCAGGGCCAGGTCCCGGGTGCCGTTGCGAGCCAGCATGACCCCATTCACGGGAGCCCGGAGCCCACCTCGCCCGCCCCCGGCCACGACCTCCGATAGCGCTGGTTTTCGCTCGCCTGAGCCACTGGGCGTGGGCCGCTGGCGCACAGGGATCGGCAAGCCGGTACTTTCCAGGAAAGGTCGCGACCCAGGCGCGCCCGGCCGCCGTCACCCGATCGGCAACCTTGCTGGCACGTAGGCGCCCAGTCGGTCACGTCCTGTCTGGATGGGGGCGGCGAAGCCACGTGAACAGCAATCCTGGCGATCCTTCGCAGGCTGGCCAGCCGACGGACTGGACCTGGCCGCAGGCCACGCCCGCCACCGGGGTTCCTCCTCGCTCGGCGGAGCGATTCGGCGCGGCCAACGATCCTCAAACTGAGGGCTTCCCGCCACAGGCTGGTCCGCCCGTGGCTGGAATGACCGCTGGGCCGATGGGACCCTTCGCGCCTGCCCCGCCTGCCCCGCTGCCACCAGCCCCGCCGCCGGCCGGCCCTCCGCCCAGGCCCGCTGTTCCCTTCGCACCCGTCCCCCCTGCTGGGGGCCCGCCGCCTGGGGCGCCTGTCGTGGGCCCCCCACCGGGGGTGCCTGTCTCGGGTCCACCGCCGGGGGCGCCCGGGGGCCCCGCGGCGCGGGGTGGGCCGCCCCCGGCGCCCGCGCACTGGGCGCACGTGCGGGGCCGAGTCGTGTTCGACAGCACGTGGAGCCCGCTACGGGAGGGGAAGACCAGCGGTTTCTCGATGATGGGCAGCCGCCAGCTGCTCCTCACCGACCTACCGGCGGTGTACGTGCACGACACCGGCGGATTCAGCGCCGCGGTCCTCAGCACGTTGGAGCCGGCCTTCGACCCGGTGGCCACGGTCGCGCTCGTCGAGGGCAGCACCCGGCTCGCCGTCGACGTCGCGTTCCCCGACGGGCGTACCTACCAGGCCGTGACCGTCAGCCCGCTGCCGCCGGAGCTGCTCATCTCAATCACCGGCCTGTTCGGCCGGCTGATGCCAGACGCCGCCCAGTCGCCGTTCGTCAGTCCTTGCGCCGTGTCCGTCACGCCGCACCACGAGCGGGACGCGGCTGCCGACGCCGCCGCCGGGTCCCCACCGGCCTCCGGCCCGACGCCGCGCCCGGCCCCGGCGCCGCCCTCGGCTACGGCCACGGCGCCGCCCACTGCGGGCGCCGCCGGGACGATCTCCTCGACCACCTTCAAGAGCGCGGCGGCCAAGGTCGCGGCCGCCGCCCGCGGCCCCGCGGCGGCTGGGGGGCAGGGACCGGCGCCGGCGGGCCTCGCCGGCCCCACTGACGGGGAGCTCACCGCCTACGTCGTCGTGAAGGACGGCCGGCTCGAGCTGCGCTCGTGGGGACGGACGATCATCGACTGGCCGCTCAACCGGGTCGCCGTCGAACCGGTCGGCCCCACGAGCGCCGCGGTGCGAGGCGGCGCCGTGCTCGACGGCCGGTTCCTCACCGGCGTGACGCTGCACCTGGCCACCCCGGACGTGCTCGCCGCCTTCCTGACGATCGCGCGCGCCGAGCGGCGCGAGGCCGAGCCCACGGCCATCGGCACGTCCGCGCCGGTCTGGGTGGGCGGGCTCGGCGGCGACGCGGCGCGCAGCCGGGCGGACTGTGTGCTCGGTGACACCGTGCTGGAGCTGCAGGCCCGTGCCGGCGCCACGACGCTGGCCCGCTTCGAGCTGACCGATTCGCGGCTGCGGGTCGCCGGGTCGGCGCAACGGTTCGTCATCTTCGACCCGGAGCACGGCCCGGTGGCCGTCGAGAGCGACTCGGAGGCGTTCGGCCAGCGGGTCGCCGCGCATCCCGGTGTGCGGGCGGCCGCCGAGCGGACGCTGGCGATGGGTCCCTACCCGGTCGAGCTGGCCGACGGCGGACCGGTCGCGTGCGCGGTCGCGGCGGGCTCGCTGCGGGTGAAGGGGCCTGGGGTCGACCTGCGCGTGCCGTTCCCGATCATCCAGTCCGTCGAGGGTGCCGCGGACGAGGCGCGCGCCAGCCTGCGGGTCGCGGCGCAGGACGGGGCCGTGACGGTCGTCGGCCAGCTCGAGGTGGTCCGCGCGCTGCACATCGACATCGCCGCCGGCAACTACGCCACCGAGGACCCCCAGCACCTGCCCGACATGCTGCGGGCGGCCGCGGGCCTCGAGGACGACTACTTCCTCTATACGATCTTCGGCCCGTTCTACGAGCTGCACGCCGCCCTGCTCGGCGACGCCGGCGCGGGCGGCCTGGCCGACGAGGTGGCGCTGCCGGCGGACGACGAAGGCCGGCTGCGTACGGCGGCGGCGCTCTCCGAGGGGCTCGACGAGCTGCGCCGCCACCTGGACCAGGTCGGCTCGGTCCTGCCCGCCTTCATCCGGCACCGGGACGCGTTGCTGCTCGGCCCGGTCATCGGTGGGCGGGTGGAGCCGGAGTGGCTGAAGACGCAGGAGGCCCGGCTGCGCTCGGCGCTCGCTCCCGCCCAGCGCGCGGCGGCTGAGACGGGCGCGCTGTCGGCGCAGGTGCAGCGCCTCATGGACCTCGACCCGTCCGCTCTGCCGAAGGCCAACTACGCGGGTGCCGCCCTCGCCCTCGGAGCGGGACTGCTGAACCCGGTGTTCCTCGTCTCCGGCGCGACGCAGGCCTTCAACCAGTACAACCAGAAGGCGCAGCGGTCAGCGCTGATGAGCACGCAGGCGGCGAGCGGCTGGGCGAGCGCTCTCGACCGGTGGAACACGTTGGTCAACGCCACGCTTCCGGTGCTCGGCTACGTGCTTACCGAGAACCTGTTCGCGCTGCGCTGGGAGACCGCGCGCCGGCTCACCGAGGAGCTGCGACGCGCGGCGCCGGCTGCGAGAGGGCCCGTGATGGGCGGCGTCGCCCGGCGGCTCGCCCGGCTCGACGTACTGCGCCGCTACCCGGCCAACACCGGCATCAAGCTCACCCGTGGCGAGATCGCGCACCATCTGCGCGCGGCGCGCGACTCGGTCAGCACCCCCCGGTTCGTCGATTTCTGATTCCCTTAGATGAACCGCGAGGGAGCCTCGATGTCCATTTTCGCGAGCCAGTTCGACCGTGCTCGGGTCTATACGGGCATGTACACCGGCCAGGCCGACGACACGGCCTGGCGGACGACCCGTGGCGCCGCGACGGGTCGCGGCGGGCTTTTCGCCGGCGCCGCGGTCGTGGCGCTCGCCGCGGGTGGGGTGGGTGCCGGCGTCGCCGCGGCGGCCGCCATCGACGCGTTCTTCGACGGCGACACCGGCGCGGACGCCCATCACGCCGCCCCGCAGGAGGGCCCGGCCGACCCGCACGCCCACGGTCAAGGTCAAGGTCACGGTCACCTGGACGGTCACCTGGACGGCCATGCGGCCGGGGCGCACGCCGGCATGGTGAGCGCGCCGGCACCCGAGGCGGGTGGCGTCGGGTCGCCAGGCGATGGCGGGGTGGCGGCCCACGGGCATGCCGATGCCTGGGGCGCGAACTGGGGTACCGGCTGGGATGACGGCTGGGACGCCGAGTCCAGCCACCGGCTGGCGGCCGGCGGCCACGCCGAGACCGCGGCCGCCGGTCACGAGTCGGACCGCTTCGGCGGCGTGGCCGACCGGACGGCCCATCAGATGTTCGCCGAGTCGACGGGAACCGAGCCGGCCCACGCCGACCATGGCCAGGCCGAGTCGGGCCCCGCTCCGGGACACCCCGCCACCGTCCATCTCGACCAGGAGCACCTTGACCGGGGGGGCCACGAGAAGCCGTCGTCCGACGGGCCTGGCTATGACGGCCCGGGTCATGACGGCCCGGGTTACGACGAGCACGGCGCCACCGACCACTACGTCAACACCGGCCACGAGGAAGCCTGGGCGCACGGCGCCGACCACGCCGGCTTCGGCGGCGACGGGGACGGCTCCGCCTTTCACGTCTCCTGACGGCCGGCGATACGACCGGTCGACCGAACCCCAAAACCGGCGCGCCTCACCGCACCGGATGTCCTCCTGCGGCGGGTGTCCCACTGCGGCACCGATGCCGAGGGCGAGCCGCCGGTCGGTGGCGAGTGCCGTCGTCAGCGCCTGCTGGGCGAGCACGACCGAATGACGCGGGTACGTCGGCACCTCGGCCGTGCCTACCTCGATGCCGGCACCTGGCTGCCGACGAGCGCCAGCGCCGTCAGCGCGTCGAGACCGAAGATGGTCGTCGCCCAGGCGGATGCCATCCCGTCGTCGGCGGCCTGGGCGAGCACGTCCCGCAGCTTCGCGAGCGCGTCCGGCCCGGTCGGGTCCGGAAGCAGGGTTCCGATGCGCATGGCTACTCCGATCGTCCGGCCCCGTGCGAAGCGGCACGAGGCGACGCCTGGGCGCCTGGCGCCCGGAATGGGGGCGGTGATTCACATAGTGGTGGCGATGATGGTGGTGCCTGCCGCTATCTCGGACCGGCCGGTGTGCCGCCATGATCATCGGTCCGATGGCGATGACTGACTGTGAGTTGGCTCACGTACCGGTGGTCGAATAAGGGCGAGCAGATCGCGAGCCGCGCCCGGTGGACCTGCGAGGATCGAGGCATGCGCGTTCCAGCGGCCGGCACGGTCACCCCGTCCGCGGCACCAGCCTCCGAGCATCTGTTCGCCCGCGCCGGCCGGGTCGTCCCCGGCGGCGTCAACTCCCCGGTCCGGGCCTTCCGCGCGGTCGGGGGCGTGCCGCGGTTCATGGTGTCCGGCAAGGGGGCCTACCTGACGGACGCGGACGGCCGGCACTACGTCGACCTGGTCTGCTCATGGGGGCCGATGATCCTGGGGCACGCGCACCCGGACGTCGTCGACGCGCTGGGCCGGGCCGCCGCCGCCGGGACCAGCTTCGGCACCCCGACCCCGGGCGAGGTCGAGCTCGCCGAGACGCTCGTCGACCGGGTGGCCCCGCTGGAGCAGGTACGCCTGGTCAACTCGGGCACCGAGGCGACGATGAGCGCGATCCGGCTGGCCCGCGGGTTCACCGGCCGATCGAAGATCGTGAAGTTCGCGGGCTGCTACCACGGCCACGTCGACGCGCTGCTGGCCGCCGCCGGGTCCGGCATCGCCACCCTCGGGCTGCCCGACACCCCAGGGGTGACCGGCGCGGCCGCCGCCGACACCATCGTCCTGCCGTACAACGACCTGGCTCTGGTCGAGGCGGCGTTCTCGGAGCACGGCGACACGATCGCGGCCGTGATCACGGAGGCGGTGGCGGCGAACATGGGCGTCGTCCCGCCGCTGCCCGGGTTCAACGCAGGCCTTCGCCGGCTGTGCGACCAGTACGGCGCGCTGTTCATCCTCGACGAGGTCATGACCGGTTTCCGGGTCTCCCGCGCCGGCTGGTGGGGGATAGAAGGCGCAGCCGAGGGCTGGGCGCCGGACCTGTTCACCTTCGGCAAGGTCATGGGCGGCGGGCTGCCCGCCGCGGCGTTCGGCGGCCGCGCCGACGTGATGGGCCGGCTGGCCCCGGCCGGCCCCGTCTACCAGGCCGGCACCCTGTCCGGTAACCCGCTGGCGGTCGCCGCCGGGCTCGCCACACTGCGGGCCTGCACCGACGACGTCTACGCGACCGTCGACGCCCGCGCCGCGGACGTCGCCGGCATCGTGTCCACCGCGCTGACCGAAGCCGGCGTCGCACACCTGCCCGCCAACGCCGGCAACCTGTTCAGCTTCTTCTTCACCGACGCCGCCGCCGTCATCGACTACGCCGGCGCCGCCGCGCAGCACACCGCCCGCTACGCCGCCTTCTTCCACAGCATGCTCGACGCCGGGATCTACCTGCCACCGTCGGCCTTCGAGGCCTGGTTTGTCTCCGCGGCCCACGACGACGAAGCCGTCCAACGGATCGCCGACGCCGCCCCCGCCGCGGCGCGGGCCGCCGCATCGGTCGCGGACCCCCCGATCGCCGCCGGCGCCCATGGTGGGGCGGTGGCACCGTGACCGAGCCCCAGCCCGGGCCGGCGAGCTCACCGGCCGCCGCAGGCGAGGAGCTCCCCGGCGCCGACGGTGAGCTCCTCGCCGACGCGGTACCGCCGGCCAGCGCGGTACCGCCGGCCAGCGCGGTACCGCCGGCCAGCGCGGTACCGCGGGCCGTCGCCGCGCCGCGGGTCGCGGACCAGGCGGACGAAGAGGGGACGACGACCGTCCACCTGGTCCGCCACGGCGAGGTGTTCAACCCGGAGAAGATCCTCTACGGCCGGCTGCCGAACTATCGCCTCTCGGAGGCGGGGGAGCGGCAGGCCAAGGTCACCGCCGAGTTCCTCGCCGGCCTCGACGTCGCCGCGGTTGTCGCGAGCCCGCTGCTGCGTGCCCAGCAGACGGCCGCGCCGATCGCCGCCGCCCACCGGCTGTCCGTGGTCGCCGACCACCGGCTGATCGAGAGCCGCAACTTCTTCGAGGGCAGGGCTTTCGAGGCGAGCCCCCGGCTGCTGCGCGACCCGAAGATGTGGTCGGTGATGCGCAACCCGCTGCGTCCATCGTGGGGCGAGCCCTACACCGAGATCGCCGAGCGGATGCTGCGCGCCGCCGGCGAGTGGCGCGACGCCTTCCCCGGCCGGCACGTCGTGCTGGTCAGCCACCAGCTCCCTGTCTGGACCGCCCGGCGAGCCCTCGAGGGCCTGCGCCTCTTCCACCGCCCCGACCGCCGCCAGTGCGCCCTGGCCAGCGTCACCTCCGCCGTCTACGGTGGCGACGGCACCCTCCTGCGCGTCGACTACGCCGAGCCCAACGGCCCCACCGCCACCGGCTCGGGCTCCGTAGGCGCCTGACGCCTTTGGGCTGACTGTCCGCCGCGGCGGCGGCCAGCTCTCGGACGGCCGGCGAGCCGGCGGTCCGAACGGGCTCGGCCCGGTCAGTCCCCGAGTCGAAGTGGCACGACAGTGTCATCCGTCATACGGAAGGCGCAGGTACTGGGATACGTCTCTTCCGATTCCGATTCCGATTCCGATTCCGATTCCGATTCGGATTCGGATACAGGAGTAGTGCATTTGCTGTCATCTCCCCAGTGGGCTGTGTAATAATAGTTTTCCTCCGGCTTGGAGTCGATCACAACCTCGTCGCCTTCGCGAATTTCATAGGAGCATTCAGTAGAAGCTTCTTGGGCTTCGATCGAAATCCGATATGGAATCCCGCGGCGGTCAGGCCGGGGTGATGGGTGGGAGGAGGCCGCGTTCGAGGGCGGCGGTGACGGCGTGGGTGCGGTCGTCGACCTGGAGCTTGGCGAAGATGCGCAGCAGATGCGTCTTGACCGTGGCCTCGCCGATGTACAGCTCGCGGGCGATCTCGGCGTTGGTGCCGCCGCGGGCGACCGCGGCGAGGACCTCGGTCTCGCGGCGGGTCAGGGTGACGGGCTCGGGTGCGCGCAGCCGGGAGGCGAGGCGGGCGGCGACGGGCGGGGCGAGCACGGTCTCGCCGCGCGCGGCCGCGCGGATCGCCTCGGCCAGCGTGTCGAGCGGGGCGTCCTTGAGCAGGTAGCCGGCGGCGCCGGCCGCGACGGCGCGGATGATGTCCGCGTCGCTGTCGTAGGTGGTCAGCACGAGCACGGCTACGCCCGGATGGCTCGCGTTGATCCGCTCGATGGCGGCGACACCGTCCAGGCGCGGCATCCGCAGGTCCATCAGCACGACGTCGGGCGAGAGCTCCCCGACCTGGGCTACAGCCTGCTCGCCGTCGGCCGCGGTGCCGACCACGCGCAGGCCGGGCTCGCTGGCGAGCATGCCGACCAGCCCCGACCGCACCACCGGGTGGTCGTCGGCGACGAGGACTCCGATCGTCGCCAGGTCCCCGTCCGACATCGTCTCCGTCGGCTCCGTCATCGTCTCGTCCGCCGCCGTCTCGTCATCTCGTCATCTCGTCCGTCGCCGTCTGGCCGTCTGGCCGTCTCACCGTCTCGTCGGTGGTCGTCTCGTCGGTCGTCACGATCCCCACCTCCGTCCGCGTGCCTGGTCCAGTGCCGTCACTGTCCACGCACCACCCGCGCGACCACCTGGGTACCGGCGCCCGGCGTCGAGGTGACGACCAGCTCGCCACCGGCCTCCTCCACCCGGCGGCGCAGTCCGACGAGGCCGCTGCCGGTCTCCGCGCCCACCGCGAAGCCAATCCCGTCGTCCACGACCTGCAGCGTCACCTCACCCGACCGGGCCGAGGCCAGCGTGAGGCTCACCCTGGTCGGCGACGCGTGCCGGCGGGCGTTCGTCAGGGCCTCCTGGGCGGCCCGCAGCAGCACCAGCTCCTCGGCCGGGCGAAGGCCCGGTGACCCGGCGGCGCCGCCGACTGGCTCCGCGGCGGCGCCGCCGTTCGACCCCGCGGCGCTGCCGCCGACCGGTGCGGCGGCGCCGACCGGCTCGGCTGCGAATCGGATGTCGACCTCGATGCCGGTCTCCCGGGTGAAGCGGCCGGCGAGCTGGGCGAGCGCGTCGCGCAGGCTGGTGCCGTCCAGCTCCACCGGCGACTGGGCCGCCACCAGGGCCCGCGCCTGCGCCAGGTTCTCGCTCGCGACCTCCTCGACCAGCTCGAGGCGCTCGCGCGCGGCCGCCGGGTCCGTTCCGAGCTGGGCCAGGGCGGTACGGGCCAGCATGAGGATGCTCGTGTAGCCCTGCGCGAGCGTGTCGTGGACGTCGCGGGCCATCCGTTCGCGTTCGGCCTGCGCGCCGCGCTCCCGTTCCAGCGCCGCGACCTCGGCCCTCGCGCTCTCCAGCTTCTCGATGAGGCGAGCCTGTTCGCGGCTGCGGTCGAACAGGCTGTGCACCCAGATGCCCATCAGCAGCGCGAACGCGACGCCGACCAACTGGTTGGAGATCAGGCTGACGAGATCCGGCCGGTCTTGGGCGGGGCGCAGCGCCATCCCGACGATGCTGGCCGTGACCAGCATGAACGACCAGAAGGTGCCCGGCAGTGGCCGGTCGACGAGCGACCAGATCTGGGCGTAGACGATGAAGTAGATGAACAGCGTGTCCGGCTCGGTCCTGGCCAGCAGTCCGGTCCCGACGACGAGCACGACCAGGTAGACGACGATGAGCCTGCGGCCACGGGGGGTGACGCGGGCCGCGCTCAGGCCGAACCGGCCCGCCACCACGTAGGTGACCACGATGGCGCCGATCGCGGCCAGCGCCACCGGCCGGCACCAGGCTTCGGGCTGTGAGTTGGTCAGGATCGTGAGCGCCGCGAGTATCGACAGGATGCCGAAGGCGGCGTGCAGGCCGAGGAGCACGCTGCGCCAGACGCGTTCGCCCATGGGCGGGCCCTCGTGCGCCGAGGGGTCAGCCTGGTTGGGCAGCAGGAACGAGCCAACGCCGCGCAGGCGCCTCGCCACCGCTGCCGAGCCTGAACTCACCGCGATCTCCTTCCTCGGCTTGGTGCTCCCCGATGGTCTAACGGCTCCGGGACGAGGGTCGCGGAGTGTGCGAAGGAGAAGTATTTTCGCGCGCCCCGCGATCTTCAGGTGGATCTGTGGGGCTTAGGAGGCACGGCGCCAGCGGAAGCTGCGGGCGCAGATGGCGATGCCGACCACGACCCAGACGGCGAGGATGAGGGCTGTCCGGCCGTGTTCCCAGCTTCCGGCCACCTCGGCGCTCGCGGCCCCGTCCGGCAGGAACACCGAGCGCATCCCCTGAGTCAGCCACTTCAACGGGAAGACGCTGGCGATCGCCTGCATCCACCCGGGCAGGTCGGTGTAGACGAAGAAGACCCCGGAGAAGAACTGCAGCACGAGCGCGATCGGCACGATGATCGTGTCCGCGTTCTTCGCTGACTTCGGCAGCAGCGAGACGGCGAAGCCGAGCGCCGTCCCGGCCAGCGTGCCGAGCAGCGTCACCCAGGCGAACGTCAGCCAGTGCGCGCCGTCCACCGGGAACGGGACGTCGAAGGCGTAGCGGGCCACGACGACCAGCAGGGCCAGCTGGGCGACGGTCGTCACCAGCACCTGGGCCGCCTTGCCGGCCAGGTAGGAGATCGCCGGCGTGCCGAGCGCCTGCAGCCGGGCCAGCTCGCCGGCGTCCCGCTCGTTCGCGATCCGGATGCCGAGCTGCTGGAACGTGTTGAGGATGATGCCGGTCGCGGCGATGCCGGCGGTGAAGTACTGCACGTAGGTGACGCCGCCCGCGACCGTGCCGCCCATGTCGATCGACCCGAAGATCACCAGCATGATGATCGGGTAGAAGAAGGAGAAGACCATCGCCTGCCGGGCGCGGACATAGAGCCGAAGCTCGAGCGCGGCCCGCGCCCGGGCGATCCGGGCCGCGCTCGGTGGCGCCGCGGCCCGGCGACGGTCGGGGCCGCGGGCGGCGGCAGGTCCGGTGGCGGGTCCCGTGGCGACGGTCATGACCAGCTCCTGGTGGCAGTGCGCGGCTGGCGGGGCAGCCCGGATTCGGACGCGAGCTCGGATTCGGCTGGCAGGCCGGACTGGGACGGTGAGCTGGACTGGGACGGCGGACCGGGCTCGCGGTCGGACGCTGCCGGTCGGACGGTGTCGCCGTCGGCGGTGGCGAGCAGCTCGAGGTAGATGTCCTCGAGGGTCGGGCGGCGGATCTCCAGGTCCTCGATCTCGCCGTCTGGCGTCTCGGCCAGCAGGTCGCGGACGAGGGCCGTCGGGGTCCGCGTGGCGACCTCGTGGACCAGCCCGCCGGTGCGCCAGTGGACGGTCGCGCCGGCGCGCAGGTCGCCGCCGAACTCGGCCGTCGGCGCGACCTCCAGCAGCCGCCCGTGCGCGATCACCCCGACCCGGTCGGACAGCTTCGCCGCCTCGTCCAGGTAGTGCGTGGTGAGCAGGATCGTCGTCCCCTCGGCTCGCAGCCTCGTGACCAGCTCCCACAGCTGCCGGCGGCCCTGCGGGTCGAGGCCGGTCGTGGGCTCGTCCAGGAAGAGCAGCTCCGGCCGGCCCTGCACACCGAGCGCGACGTCGAGCCGCCGGCGCTGGCCGCCGGACAGGTCGGCGACCCGGCTGCCCGCCTTCTCGGTGAGGCCGACGGCCTCGATCAGCTCGTCGGCGGGCCGCGGCGCGCCGTGGTAGGCGGCGAAGTGGCGGATCGTCTCGGCGACGCCGAGGTCGAGCGCCGCGCCGGTGGTCTGCGCGACGACCCCGATCCGGGACCGCCATCGCCGGTCGGGCTTGGCGGGATCGTGGCCGAGGACGGCGACGTGGCCGCCGTCTCTGGAGCGAAATCCCTCCAGAATCTCGACGGTGGTCGTCTTGCCCGCCCCGTTCGGGCCGAGCAGCGCGAAGCACTCGCCGGCCTCGATGGCCAGGTCCAGGTCATGGACGACGACCCGCCCGTCGTAGATCTTGCGCAATGCCGAAATCTCGATCGCTGGCATACGTCCACGATCTCCGCCAGTGCGCCCCGCGCGGAACAACCGGGAGTTGGGTTCTAGCGTCCACCGTTTGGTGGACACCGTGTTGAGGAGCATTTGAGTGCCCTCCGGGGCTGGCGGGCGGGCGGCCCCGAGCATGGGCGCGGGCGGCGTGCGGGGCGGCGGGGGATGTCAAGACGGCGATGATCTTCACCGCACTGCGGCCCTTGGCGCGCGGCTGGGACCACCCGCGACCGTGGGCGCGAGATTGGCAGGCGACGGTCGCGGTGGGTGGGGCCGGGTGGGGCGTGTCGGATGAAGGCGACTTACTGTGGGAGGGAAGTTCTACGAGTGGTCGTAGACACGGTGTCGGGGCGGCGAGCGTGGCGCACATACTGGGTGGCGTGCTGGAGATGCGACGACGGGATGTCGGAGTGTCCGGCGGGCGCATGCTCGGTGTACCCGGGGGGCGCGCGCCGCTGGCCGGTGCGCGGCCGGTGGCCGAGCGGGCGCGCGGCAGGCTGACGGTGGTGTCCGTCACGCTGGCGCTAGCGGTGGCGGTGGGACTTGGGCTCAGCGGCTGTTCCGGGAGGGCGAACTCCGTTGACGCGACCGGCGGCGGCAGCTTCGGGTTCGTGCAGCAGGCGGCGGGGCAGGACTTCGTCCCGGCGGCCGACCGCAAGCCGGCCCCCAGGCTGGCGGGTGACACGCTGAGCGGCGACAAGCTGGACGTCGCCTCGCTGCGCGGGAAGCCCGTCGTGATCAATTTCTGGGCGAGCTGGTGCGCACCCTGCCGCGAGGAGACGCCGCATCTCGTCCAGCTCGCGGCGAAGCGGCCGGGCGTCGAGTTCGTCGGGGTGAACGAGAAGGAGCAGAGCGTCTCGCCGGGCCTGGCGTTCACCCGCGACCACGCGGTCAGCTATCCCAGCATCTTCGACAAGAACGGCATCCTCGCGGCGGGCTGGCCGATCGCGCTGGGCCTGCCGTCGACGGTCGTGCTCGACGCCAAGGGCCAGGTCGCGGCCCGGTTCACCGGCGCGGTCTCCTCCGACGCGCTCGCCGGGGTCCTCGACCAGCTGGCGGCCGAGGCATGATCGACGTGGAGCTCACCCGGTGAGCGTCGCCGGGCTGATCACTGACGGGCCCGTGCTGCTCGCGGCCCCGGTCGCGGCCGCGGCCGGTCTGCTGTCCTTCTTCTCGCCCTGCGTACTGCCGCTCGTTCCGGGCTATCTCTCCTACGTCACCGGCCTGTCCGGTGCCGATCTGGAAGGCCGGCCACGCGTCCCCGGGCGCCAGCGGCGGACCGCGTCACCGGCTTCCGGATCCGCCGACGACTCAGCCGCCGCGTCCGCCGACTCCGCTGACGCGAGGCCGGCGGCGGTGCTGGTGACCGCCGGGAACGCCGCGTCGGTGCCCGCGTCGGTGCCCGCGCAGGCACCGGGGTCGGCGTCGGCTTTGGCGCCGCCGTCGGCTCACGCGGCCGGCGTCGCGGCGGCCGTCGGGGCCAGGCCTGGTGGTTTCCGGCGGGCCGGACGGGTGACCGTCGGGACCGGGCTGTTCGTGCTCGGGTTCACGGTCGTGTTCGTGTCCTACGGCGCCGCCTTCGGCGGGCTCGGGCAGTGGCTGACGGTGCACCAGGCCGGGGTCGCCCAGGTACTCGGCGCGGTCACGATTCTCATGGGCCTGCTGTTCGCGGGCGCGTTCTCCCGGCTTTCCTGGGCCAACCGGGAGTTCCGGTTCCACCGGCTGCCCGCGCGCGGGCTTCTCGGTGCGCCCGTGCTCGGCGCGATGTTCGGCCTCGGCTGGACACCCTGCCTGGGGCCGACCCTCGCAGCCGTGCAGGGCCTGGCGGTACAGAGCGCGACCGTCGACCGGGGCGCTTTCCTGTCCGCCGTCTACTGTCTGGGTCTCGGGGTGCCGTTCCTCGTCGTCGGCCTGCTCTTCCGGCGCGCCACCGGCGCGTTGCTCGCGGTGCGGTCGCACGCCCGGCTGCTGACGGTCGTGGGCGGCGCGCTGCTCGTCGCCGTCGGGGTCCTGCAGGTGACCGGGCAGTGGGCGGACCTGGTCGCGACGCTGCGCCCCTACGCCCCCGGATTCGCGGAGACACCGCTGTGACGCCACCCTCGACGACATCCGCGCCGACGGCGCCGGCCACGACTGGGCCCGGCGCGGGCGCCGACAAGATCGTCGCCCAGCCGGACGAGTTCGCCGTCCCGGAGCTGGACACCTCCCGCAGGTCGGCCACGAAGCTGGGCACCGCGGCCGGTGCGGCCGGTGCGGCCGGCACCGACGGCACCGACGGCACCGGCGATGAGAACGAGCGCGCCGGAGGCGGCCAGCCAGGCTCGGCCCGCGGCCAGCTCGCCCGGCTGATCGACCCGCCGCGGCGGGCCTGGCGGGTGCTCACCAGCATGCGCACGGCGCTGGTCCTGCTGTTCCTGCTGGCGCTCGCCGCCGTACCGGGCTCGCTGATCCCGCAGCGCAACATCAACCCGCTGAAGGTGCAGGAGTACCGCGCCGCGCATCCGACGTGGGCGCCGATCGCGGACCGCCTCGGCCTGTTCAGTGTCTTCGGCGCGCCATGGTTCTCGGCGGTCTACCTGCTGCTGTTCATCTCGTTGATCGGCTGCCTGTGGTCGCGGGTGCGCTGGCATCTGCGGGCGCTGGTCGGGCGTCCGCCGGCGGCGCCGGCCCGGCCCGGCCGACTGGCCGGCGGCTCGTCATGGGCAGTCGCGGTCGCGCCGCAGGAGGCCGTGGCGGTCGCCGGCCAGGTGCTGCGCGGCCGGCGGTTCCGGGTCGCTGTGTCACGGCCGGGCGCCACCCGCCCGGACGGCAGCCCGGACCATTCGGTCGCCGCGGAGAAGGGCTACCTTCGGGAGACCGGAAACCTGATCTTCCACGTCGCGCTCGTCGTCGTCCTGCTCGGCGTCGGGCTCGGCTCCTGGTTCGGTTACCAGGGCACCGTCCTGGTGATCCAGGGCGACGGCTACTCGAACACGCTGATCTCCTACGACCAGTTCAGCTCCGGCCAGCTGGTCGACACCGCCAAGCTGCGGCCGTTCTCGCTCAACCTGGACGAGTTCAAGGCCAGTTATGAGGTCGGCGGTCAGCCCAAGGACTTCGCGGCGACCGTCTCCTACACCGAGGACCTGGGCGCGCCGACGAAGCGCGCCGAGATCCGGGTGAACCACCCGCTCGAGATCGGCGGCGCCAAGGTCTACCTGCTGGGACACGGCTACGCGCCGCACTTCGTGCTGCGCGACAAGAGCGGCAAGGTCGTCTGGGAGTCCTACGTACCGTGCTCCCCGCGGGACGAGATGTTCGCGTCGAGCTGCACGGTCAAGATTCCCGACACCGGTCTCCCGCCGACCGGGGGGGCGCTCAAGGTGCCCCAGCAGCTCGCGTTCCAGGGCGACTTCTTCCCGACCGGCGTGCGTGACCCGGCCAGGGGCTACATCTCGATCTATCCGGGCGCCTCGCTGCCCACCATGACGCTCACGAGCTACGTCGGCAACCTGCACCTGAACGAGGGCATCCCGCAGAACATCTACGCGCTCGACATCAGGGATCTCAAGCAATTCACGACGAACGGCCCGACCGGTGACGGTGAGATCGCCCAGGTGCTGGACCTGAAGGACCCGAAGAACCGGACCATGACGGGTCTGCCGGGCGGGCTGTCGCTGGAGGTCGACGGCGTCCGCGAGTTCGCCAGCTTCCAGACGAAGTCCGACCCGTACAAGGGCCTGGTGCTCTACGCGGCGATCGCGATCATCGCGGGGCTGGTGGCGAGCCTGCGGGTCCGCCGTCGCCGGATCTGGGTCCGCGCCCGTCCGGCCGTCGCTGGGACCGGAAGCACCGTGGAGATCGGCGGCCTGTCCCGTTCGGACGCCGAGGGATTCGCCGCTGAGCTCGCCGCGCTGACCGCCAGAGTGCGGGCGGCGACGGAGGAAGCCGCGCCGTCGACGACGGCGAGTGCGACGGGGACCTCGGCCGCGCCAGCCGGGACCCGCACCGAGACCGAGACCGGGACCGAGACCGAGACCGAGACCGAGACGGATACCGGCCGAGCGGCGCAACCGCCCACTACCGATGACAGAACAACCCCTCCGGCACCAGACGGGAGCCTTGATGGCCGTCAATGAGGGCCTCGCCCAGCTGTCCGACCACCTCTTTGGCGGCAGCATGGCGGTCTACGCGGCCGCGATGCTCGGATACGCCGCCGAGTTCGCCTTCAACCGGCTCGGCCGGACCGCCACGGACGCCGCCGGCGCGGTAGCGGTGGACGACAAGGCACCCGAGCCCGCGCTCGTCGGCGTCGCCGCCCAGACGGGCGCGGCAGCGGCAGGGACGACCAGCACGGCCGCTGGACGCGCCGCCGCAGCCGGCGGCCGTGCCGGGGACGGCGCGGCAGTGAAGGCTTCCGCGGGCTCCCGCTCGAGCTCGGGCTCGGCAGGGTCGGGTTCCGTCGACGGGGACGCGCAGTCGGCCCGGTCGCGCCTGATCGGCCGGCTGGCGGTCGTGCTCACGGTGCTCGGCTGGGGCCTGCACGCCGGCTCCATGGCGACCCGCGGCCTCGCGGCTCACCGGGTGCCCTGGGGCAACATGTACGAGTTCTCGGCGATGATCTGCCTGATCGCGGTCACGGCGTTCCTGGCGCTGATGATCCGTTATCCGGTGCGCTGGCTCGGCGTGTTCGTCGTCTTCCCGGTCCTGGTGTACATGGGCATCGCCGCGACCGTGCTCTACGTGCCCGCTGGGCCGCTGGTTCCGGCGCTGAACTCCTACTGGCTGAAGATTCATGTCGTAGCCGCGATCCTGTCCAGCGGCATCTTCCTGGTGTCGGCGGTGACCACCGTTCTCTTCCTGGTCAAGGACCGCTGGGAGCACCGGCTCGCCGAGGTCGCGGCCGGGCGGGCGTCGGTCTCGGCCGCGATGCGCAACCGCGGTGGCATCGTCATGAAGCTGCCGTCATCGAGCTCCCTCGACACCCTGACCTACCGGCTGATCGCGTTCGGCTTCCCCATCTGGACGTTCGCCGTCATCGCCGGCGCGATCTGGGCCGAGGCCGCCTGGGGCCGCTACTGGGGCTGGGACCCGAAGGAGACCTGGTCGTTCATCACCTGGGTCTGCTACGCCGCCTACCTGCACGCCCGGGCGACCGCCGGCTGGCGCGGCCGCAAGGCCGCGGCGGTCTCCCTGGTCGCCTTCAGTGCCCTCTTCGTCGACTACTACCTGGTCAACCTCGTGATCTCCGGACTGCACTCCTACGCCGGCGTCTGACCGGGCGACCGCCGGTTCACCGTCAAGAAGCCCGTCGAAGCGCTCTCGGCAGAGCGGCATCGACGTCGTCGTGGCGTCCGCCGTGCCGGCCGATGCCGTGGCAGGACGTCCTCGATCCCGGCGGCCGCCGGGGTTCGGCCGCGCCGTCAGTTCGGCGGGTCTGCCGCATCCGGCGCGGGGCGGTTGTCGTAGGCGAGCCGGGCCAGGTCGATGTCGTGGAGGTTCGCGCTCGCCCAGGCGAGAACCGGCGCGACGGTGCGCAGCAGAGTCTGCCCGAGTGGGGTGAGCGACGCCTACGGCGGCACCCGCGCCGGGTTCTCCGCCACGGCCGAGATCAGCCGCAAGGAGTTCGGGGTCAGCTTCGACGCTCCGCTGGAAGGCGGCGGTGTGCTCGTCGGCGACAAGATCACTATCTCGTTGGAGATCGAGGCCGTACTCCGGGCTCCCCAGGGGTAGGGAGCAGGCCTCCTGCGCCGCAGCCGGCAGGCGCGAGGTCGGGACAGAATATCAGCTACTTCCGCCGCTCTCTGGATCAGGTTTCCGCAGGTGTCGTCGAACACGGCCGTAGGCGCCGGCCCCACCTCGGCCGGCGGCTGCCCGTCAATAACACGGCCCTCAATGGCGCGGCCCGTCACGAGCACGGCTGCCTGATCGAACAACGTGGCCAGTCAGCCGGCTGACCCGGCCCGTCGCGGCCCTCAGAGACGAGAAGCAGGGTCGTCCGGGTCCTGCCTGCTGATGCGTTCGGTGAGCTCGCGGAGAAACTCGGGGTCGTCGTCGGGGCCACGCGGACGGTCGGACTGAGCCCTGGAACGGGGTCCGCCACGGGTGAGCCCGGCGCCGGACCGCGGCGAGGCGACGGTGTTCCATCGGCTGGTGCCGCCGTAGGCCGGATGCTGGCGGCGGCTCGAGCGCGCCCCACCCCGGCCGATGGCCGACCGGGGCCGGCCGAGGATGAGCCAGAGCGCGCACCCGATCGGGCCGAGTAGCACGACGAACAGGATCCAGATCAGCTTGGGCAGCATGCGGACGTCACTGCGCGGGGTCCGCACGATGTCCAGGATCACGTAGGCCATGGCCGAGTAGATCACCAGGTAGAGCAGGAAGACCATCGGCTCGCCGCCCCCTTTCCTGCTCCCCGTTCGTCATGCGTCGTTCACGGCCCTTGTCCACCCTATGACCCGGTGGCCCCCGCCCCGACCAGTGACCGCCGCCGTTCCGGTCGTCTGACCAGGCTCGCTTACCGCGCCCGGGGCGGCTCGCGGCGGGTAGCGGCAGGTGTCTCGTAGACGTCAGTGTGCTATGCGATGGCCGGCGCCGTCCGGTCAGTAAGTGAGAAGAACAAATGTCGCCCAACGTGTCGAGTCGACGGGGTGCCGGCTGTGTCTGGTCCCGACAGGGCGGGAGCCGACGGCGTCGCGTCTTGGGCGCTGGGAGGATGGCGACATGGCATGGGCGGATCTGCAGGCGTTTCTGCGTGACCTCGACAAGCACGGCGAGCTGCGGCGGGTGAAGGCGCCGGTGGACCCGAAGCTGGAGGTGACCGAGATCGTCCAACGGGTCGTCCGTGCCGGTGGGCCCGCCCTGCTGTTCGAGAACCCGGTCGGCTCCGACATTCCACTGGCAATCAACGTCTTCGGCACCGAGAAGCGGATGGCGCGGGCCCTGGGCGTCGAGCGGCTCGACGCCCTGGGCGACCGGATCGCCGACATGCTGCGCCCCGAGCTCCCGCATGGTTTCTCCGGCATGCGCGACGCGCTGGGCAAGGCCGCCCGGCTGACGAACATGCCGCCGAAGAAGGTCCGTACCGCGCCGTGCCAGGAGATCGTGTACAAGGGCGACGAGGTCGACCTGTTCCGGCTGCCGGCGGTCACGTCCTGGCCGGACGACGGCGGGGCGTTCCTCAACCTGGGCCTCACCCACACCCGCCATCCGGAGACGGGTGCCCGCAACCTCGGGATGTACCGGCTACAGCGGCACGACGCGCGCACCGTCGGTATGCACTGGCAGATTCACAAGGATTCCAATGCCCACCACGCGGTCGCCGAGCGGCGCGGTGAGCGGCTGCCGGTCGCAATCGCGTTCGGTTGCGACCCGGCCGTCACGTATGCCGCCTCCGCACCGCTTCCGGCAGACATCGACGAGTACCTGTTCGCCGGCTTCCTGCGCAGCGAGCGGGTCGAGCTAGTCGATTGCGTCAGCGTTCCGCTCCAGGTGCCGGCAAACGCCCAGGTGGTGCTGGAAGGCTGGCTGGAGCCGGGGGAGCGCCGGCCGGAGGGCCCGTTCGGCGACCACACCGGCTTCTACACGCCGGTCGAGCCCTTCCCCGCGCTGCACGTCGAAGTGATGACGATGCGGCAGAACCCGATCTACCAGACGATCGTCGTCGGCCGTCCGCCGCAGGAGGACGGCCCGATGGGCAAGGCGACCGAGCGTATCTTCCGGCCGCTCATCAAGATGCTGATCCCCGAGGTCGTCGACTACGACCTGCCCGAGGCAGGCGTCTTCCACAACTGCGCCATCGTCTCGATCGAGAAGCGCTACCCGAAGCAGGCACAGAAGGTCATGCACGCGGTCTGGGGCGCCGGGCTGCTGTCGCTGTCCAAACTCGTGATCGTCGTCGACGCCGACTGTGACGTGCACGACTACGCCGAGGTCGCCTGGCGGGCCTTCGGCAACGTTGACTACGCGAACGACCTGGTCACCACGGTGGGCCCCGTCGACCACCTCGACCACTCGTCCTACGAGCAGTTCTGGGGCGGCAAGGCCGGCGTCGACGCGACACGGAAGCTCCCCACCGAGGGCTACCGCCGAGCCGGCGGCTGGCCTGCCGAGTGCGTGATGGACGACGCGACCAGCGCTTTGGTCACCACCCGCTGGAAGGAGTACGGAATTTGAGGGACCTTCCGAACGGGCCTGGGACGGAACTGATGATCAAGGCTGGGTGGGTGGCGTGCGATGAGTGAGGCTGCTTCGCTGCCGGGGGTGATCGCGCGGCCGCGGGCCTTCCTGCGGCTAGTAATGATCGAACGGATCTGCCGGGCTGGCCTGGGTGGGAGTAGGCATAGCCCCGTGGATTCGAGCCGCTGGGGCGGCTCGAATCCACGGGGACCCCGATGGCCCGGGGTCAGTAGTTGGGTTTCGATGTTGGTGGGTGCGCGATGAGTGAGGCTGCTTCGCTGCCGGGGGTGATCGCGCGGCCGCGGGCCTTCCTGCGGCTAGTAATGATCGAGCATTCGGTCTTTGCGTTGCCGTTTGCGTATGTGGCGGCGCTGGCGGCCGGGTTTCGGGTGTCGCGGTCGGTGCACTGGGGCGGACTGGTGCTGGTGACCGTCGCGATGGTTGCCGCCCGGACGTTCGCTATGGCCGCGAACCGGATCATCGACCGGGAGATCGACGCCCATAACCCGCGTACCGCGCGCCGGGAGCTGGTTACCGGCGCGGTGGCCGTGCGCACGGCGGTCATCGGCGCGGGCGTGGCAATGGTCGTATTCCTCGGAGCTGCCGCGGCCCTCGGCTGGCTATGCCTGGCGCTCGCGCCGGCCGCCGTCGCCCCGCTGGTCGTCTACCCCTATGCCAAGCGGTTCACGGACTTCCCGCAGGCCATCCTCGGGATCGCGCAGGCGGTCGCGCCGATCGGCGCCTGGATCGCGATCACTGGTCACTGGTCGTGGAGCGCGGTACTGCTCGGGCTCTCAGTCGGCAGCTGGATCGGTGGCTTCGACCTGATCTACGCCTGCCAGGACGTCGAGGTGGACCGCCGGATCGGGGTGCGCTCGGTACCGGCCCGGTTCGGGGTCCGGGCCGCGCTCATCGCGTCCGCGGTCACGCACGTCGTGACATTCGTGCTGTTCGTGCTGTTCGGTCTGGCGGAGGGCTTCGGGGCCTTCTGGTGGGTAGGGCTGGGGCTGACCGCGGTGGCGTTCGGATATGAGCACGCGATCGTCACCCCGAACGACCTGTCGAAGGTCAACCGTGCGTTCTTCACCGCGAACGGCTTCATCGGCATCGCGCTGTTCGGCTTCGCGCTCCTCGACCTGATCGCGCGCGGCCTGGCCGCGTGACGACACCCGGACGGCCCCGGGACGCGGAGGCGGAGCCTTTCGGCGTCGTCCCAACGGTTCCAGCGGAGGAGCGGTGGCCGTGGGTCGTCGGGGTCAGCGGGGCGAGCGGGACGCCATACGCGGCCTCGGTGCTGCGCGGCCTGCTCGCCGCCGGCCTGCCGGTGGACCTGATGCTTTCCCGCGCCGCGCGCCTCACCCTGCTGGACGAGACCGGCATCGCCTGGCGTGACACGGCCGGCGCGTGGCCGGACGCGCTCGTGGACTGGCTGGGGACGACGCTGGCCGGCACCGAGCGTGCCGACCGCGGGCTGCTCGCCGAGCGGGCCGCCCGGCTGGTGCGGGTTCACGGCGCCGACAACCTGGCCGCCGGGCCGAGCAGCGGCTCGTACGCGACCCGCGGCATGATCGTCGTGCCGGCCAGCACGGCGTCGATCGCGGGAATCGCGCTCGGGCTGTCCAAGGACCTGTTGCAGCGCGCCGCCGACGTGACGCTGAAGGAAGGCCGGCGGCTGGTGGTCGTGCCGCGGGAGATGCCGTTCACCGGCGCCACCCTGCGCCATCTGCTCGCGCTGCACGAGGCTGGCGCGATCGTCGCCGCGGCGAGTCCCGGCTTCTACGCGGGCGCCGCGGACGCGCAGGCGCTCGTCGACTTCGTCGCGGGCCGGGTGCTCGACGCGGCTGGTGTGCCCAACACCCTGTTCCGTCGCTGGTCCGGCCAGTTGGGCTCAGCGCGTACAGACCGTCCGGGACCTGGCACAGTAGACGCAACCCCGACCGGGAACACCGGGGACACGGGGAAGATCGGCCACAACGGCTATGACGGCCATGACGGTGAGAACGACGCGGATGCTGGCGCGGGGACGGGCCGGCGCCTCGGCGGACCAAGGACTGAAGGAGATCGGGATGGCACGCGGGCGGAACCAGGGCGCCGCGGCGCAGCCGAAGGCAAGGGCGAACGCGAAGGCGACCGCCGTGCCGAGGGTGTCGGCACCCAAGACGAAGGCCGCGCCAGCGCCGAAGAAGGGGAAGAGCACTGAGTCGGCGCCCGCGCCCGACCTGAAGGCCGCGCTTCCCTACTTCCTCATCCGGATCGCGGTGTTCCTAGTGCTCACCGTGGTTCTCATCCTGGTCGGCTTCTACGTGCTGTGGGCCTTGCTGATCGGAATGATCGCCGCCTCCGTCGTCACCTGGCCGATCGCACGCATCCAGAAGCGGGTCTCTCGGCGTAACCAGGCCAAGACGGGTAAGGCAACCAAGTAGCTGGCCGCCAAGCAGGTCGGGCGGGGGCGGCCGGCGGCCGGCGGCCGGCAGCTGGCAGCTGGCTCGCGCCACATCGTCGCGTCCCTTGTGCGGGTGGTCTCGTCGTTGATGATCGCGCCGCTCGTGGGTCTAGTCTCATCGTTATGGATGCCGGGCTGAAGCGGGAGATCGAGGAGAAGGTTCACGCCGGGGAACGGCTGGACCGGGCTGACGGAGAGGCGCTCTACGCCTCTGATGACCTGGCCTGGCTCGGAGCCCTGGCGCACGAGGTGCGGGTCCGCAAGAACGGGAACCAGACGTTCTTCAACGTCAATCGCCACCTCAACCTGACGAACGTCTGCTCAGCCTCCTGCGCCTACTGCTCATTCCAACGCAAGCCTGGCGAGGCCGACGCCTACACGATGCGCATCGAGGAGGCCGTCCGGCTGGCCAAGGAGATGGAGCCCGCCGGCATCACCGAGCTGCACATCGTCAACGGCCTGCACCCGACCCTGCCGTGGCGGTACTACCCGCGCTCGCTGCGCGAGCTTCGCGCCGCTCTTCCGGGAGTCGCGCTCAAGGCGTTCACCGCGACGGAGATCCACTGGTTCGAGAAGATCAGCGGCCTGACCGCCGATGCGATCCTCGACGAGCTGATCGATGCGGGTCTGGAGTCGCTGACCGGCGGCGGCGCGGAGATCTTCGACTGGGATATCCGCCAGCACATAGTCGGTCACGAGACGCATTGGGAGGACTGGTCGCGCATCCACCGGCTGGCGCACGCCAAGGGCCTGCGTACGCCGTGCACGATGCTCTACGGCCACATCGAACAGCCGCGGCACCGCGTCGACCATGTGCTCCGGCTGCGCGAGCTGCAGGACGAGACGGGTGGCTTCTCCGTCTTCATCCCGCTGCGTTTTCAGCACGATGCCGTCGGCGATCCGCGCAACCGACTGATGAACCAGCCGATGGCCACCGGTGCCGAGGCGCTCAAGACGTTCGCCGTCTCCCGGCTGCTGTTCGACAACGTCGACCACGTCAAGTGCTTCTGGGTGATGCACGGCCTGACGACCGCCCAGCTCGCGCTGAACTTCGGTGCGGACGACCTGGACGGCTCGGTCGTCGAATACAAGATCACTCACGACGCCGACCGGTTTGGCACACCCAACACGATGACCCGGGAGGACTTGCTCGGGATCATCCGCGACGCCGGATTCCAGCCAGTCGAGCGCGACACCCGCTACCGGACGATCCGCACCTACGACGGCCCCGACCCGGCCCGCCGCGACATCCCCCAGCCGATCGACGCATGAGCCGGGCGCTGACGTGACCGACTCGGAAAGAGCCACCACCCCGGAGAGGGCCGCTGCGCAGAGCGGTAATCCGGGCCGTCCGGCTGCTCCTCCTCCGGCTGCCCGTCCTCCGGCTGGCCGTCGTCCGGGTGGCGTCGGCATTGGGTCGGTCTTCGTGCTCGCGTTCATTGTGATTCTGGTGCCAGGGATCGCGGTCTATCTGGTCACTCATGCGCTCGGCCTGGCACTTGCTCCGGCCTCGCTGCTGGGCCTTCTGACGGTCATCGTCTGTCTGGCTTGTTTTCCGACCGTGCTGGTTCGCCTGGGCTGGGTGCGAAAGCGCCCCCGTCGTCGTTAGTGATCCTGGGAACGGCGCCCGCCGAACGCGCGAGTTAAGATCATTTACCTGGAGCCGGCACACTCGAACGACCTAGCGGAGGCGTTGATGAGGAAGAGGAGCCCGAGCCTGGAGGGAAAAATCAGGCCGGTGCCGGTGAAGCCCGAGACCGACCTGGTCGCGCCGGCCAAGGAGCCGCCGGGGCTGCTCGCGATCAACCTCCGCTACTTCGCGCTGCGTGCCGTCCTCTTCGGCGCCGTGCTGACGGCCGTGCTGGTGCTCGGTGTCAACGGCTGGCTCGCGTTCTTCGCGGCCCTGGTCGTCAGCGGGATCATGAGCTTCCCGCTGGCGCTGCGCCAGCGGCGGGCCGCGCAGCGGGCGTTCGAGCTCCGCCGAGGCCAGCAGTGACATCCCATCCGGGCTCCGTCGGCGCGGACGGAGCCGGTGGTGTCAACAGTCCTTACGCCCCCGCCACCTCCGCCACCCCTGGCGGGGCCCTCGACGGCGCCGGCGGCCCACCTGCCGAGGCTGACCGGCCCGCCGACGGCCGAGATGGTGCCGACGGCCAGGATGGTCAGGATGGTCAGGCCGTTGTCCCGACCCAGGAGCGCCGGGCTCATGTCCCGAGCCGGCCGCGGGTCGGGCACATCCAGTTCCTCAACTGCCTGCCCCTCTACTGGGGCCTCGTCCACTCCGGCGCCCTCCTCGACCTGGACCTGTTCAAGGACACCCCGGACCGCCTGAACGAGGCACTCGTCGCCGGCGACCTCGACATCGGCCCGATCAGCCTGGTCGAGTACCTGCGGCACGCCGACGAGCTGGTCCTGCTGCCCGACCTCGCGGTCGGTTCGGACGGGCCGGTGCTCTCGGTAGTGCTGAGCAGCCAGGTGTCGATCGAGGCGATCCGCTCGGTGGCGCTTGGTTCCACGTCACGGACCAGCGTGCTGCTGGCCCGGATGATGCTCGAAGACCGGTTCGGGGTGCGGCCCGACTACGTCACCATGCCGCCGGACGTGCCGATGATGCTGCGCGAGGCCGACGCCGCGGTGACGATCGGCGACGTCGCACTGCGGGCCTACTACGAGCACGAGCAGGGCGGGCCGGACCACCAGCCGGCGGTGCTCGACCTGGGCGCGGCCTGGCGCGAGTGGACCGGGCTGCCGATGGTGTTCGCGGTCTGGGCCGCGCGCCTCGACTTCGCGCAGGCACACCCCGGCCTGGTCAAGGAGGTGCACGGCGCCTTCCGCGCGAGTCTCGACCTTGCGTTGCGCGAGGTCGAGACGGTCGCGGCCCAGGCGTCGCGCTGGGAGGTCTTCGACCCGGCGTCGCTCGTCCGGTACTTCACGACCCTGGACTTCCGCCTCGGCCCCCGCCAGCTGGAAGGACTCACCGAGTTCGCCCGCCGAGCCGCCGCCCGTGGCGCCATTCCTGCGCCGCAAGAGATTCTCTTCGCCGAGATCTAGACCGGGGGATGAAACGCTCTGGAGATTCCCGACGGGGGGCGTTCACGGCGCGTCGTGGTGGTGGGCAGTCGGGCGATTCGGCCCTTGACCAGCGCGGCCAGCCGGGGCGTGCTGGCTCGGCCGCCGGGGGCGGTCATCAGGTCCGCGAGGCCGCGCCACGGTGGGCTGGCCGGCTCGGTGTCGAAGAAGGCCCGCTCGGGCGAGGCGGACCGGCCGGCCGCCACCTCGTCGGCGCGGCGGACGATCGGGTCCGACGAGGCCTCGGCCGTGCCGGCTGTGGCTGCGTAGCCGATCCGATCGGGCTCGGCAGGGTAGTCGGCCAGGAAGACCGGGCCTGCCTCGGCTGGGCCAACGGCCTCGAACGAGTTGGCCTCGACCGGATTGGCAGGGCCGGCCGGCCCGATGACGTCGGCCGGGGTGACGAGCCCGGCCGTGTCGGGCCCGTGGGCCGTGGGAGTGCCTTTCCCGCCCTGACGGCGGGCGGCCGCGTCCGCCTGGCGAGCGGCTTCGTCGACCAGCCGGTTGACCGCCAGCGTCCAGGCGCGCAGCCCCTCATGGCCGGTGAGCTCGGTGAAGACCGCGGCCTCCAGACAGCACGTGCCCGCGCCGGGAAGGTCGCCCAGGTCCAGCAGCGCGATCGCGAGCAGCCCTGCCAGGTGGCCGGCGATCATATAGAGCCGGAACTGCTGGTGGGGCAACATCGGCGTGCGTAGCAGAGCGTCGACGAAGTCCTGCTGATCGA
>Ga0068859_100000199_pt1 | contig 58723 bp, 44 predicted proteins | sample KBSSwiS22_FD_66585 | JGI IMG/M metagenome (GOLD analysis project Ga0068859, IMG submission 66585) | Switchgrass rhizosphere microbial communities from Kellogg Biological Station, Michigan, USA - KBS Switchgrass S2-2 | ecosystem: Host-associated > Plants > Roots > Rhizosphere > Soil ...
CCGACGGTCCGTAAGCTCTCCTCGCCCCGGAACGAATCGGAGAGTGCAATGGAACGCAACACCGAAGTGAACGTATTGGGCTACCGGATCGATCACGTCCGCGCAGCCCGCCACGACGAGATGATCGCCAGCCGCGGCCCCGGGACGGGCATCGGCGACTGGCACGAAGTCTTGTCCCCCACCACGCACGACGTGCTCGGCCGCTTCGCCAGCCGCGCCGAAGCCGAGCGCTACATCGTCGAGCGCGAGCTCGCCAGCGCGCGCGTCGCCGTCGAACGAAACTTCGCCTAGACGAAAGCCGCTCCCCGCACGGCCGGTCTTGACCGGCAGGTCCACGCGGGGAGTCGGCGTGAACAAACTCGGCACCTTCGCGGCCGCGGTGCTCTTGGCGTGCATCGCGAGCCGGCCCGCGTTCGCGGAGCCGGCCGCGCACGATGGCGCGCGCATCGCGTGGATGCGCGACGACACGGCCGCGTTCGCCCGCGCGAAGGAAGAACATCGCTTCGTGCTCCTCTATCTCGAAGCGGTCTGGTGCCATTGGTGCCACGTCATGGACGAGAAGACGTACGGCAATGCCGTCGTTGCCGGCCTCGTCAACGCGCATTACGTACCGCTGCGCATCGATCAGGATCTGCGTCCCGATCTTTCCAATCGCTACAAAGACTACGGCTGGCCGGCGACGATCATTCTCGCCGCCGACGGCAGCGAGCTCGCCAAGCGCCAAGGCTATGTTCCTGCCGGCGAATTCGCCGAGCTCCTGCAAGCGATCGTCAAGAATCCTGTGCCCGAAACCGCAGCGCATGTCGCGACGAAGACCGCCGCGCCCACTGGAACATTGAGCGCCGCCGCGCGCGACGAGCTGATCAAGCGCCACCGCGATTCCTACGACGCGACATTCGGCGGTCTCACGACGACGCAGAAATTCCTCGATCGCGACAGCGTCGAATACGCGCTGATCGCCGGCCAGCGAGGCGATGCTGACGAAACCGCAATGGCGCGCAAAACGCTCGATGCCGCACGCGCTCTCTTCGATCCGGCCTGGGGCGGCGTGTATCAATATTCGACGCATTCGGACTGGCAGCATCCGCACTACGAGAAGCTCGCCACCGTGCAGGCGCAGTACCTTCGCATCTACGCGCTCGGCTATTCGGCGCTGCACGCCGACGAGGATCGCTCGGCGGTGCTGTCGATCCGCCGCTATCTCGATGCGTTCCTGAAAAGTCCGGACGGCGCGTTCTATGTCAGCCAGGACGCCGACCTCAAGCCCGGCGAGCACTCGGGCGACTACTTCGCACTCGACGACGCCGAGCGCCGCGCTCGCGGTGTGCCGCGCGTCGACACGCACGTCTACGCCTTGCAGAATGGCCAGATCGCCGAAGCGCTTGCGACGTGGGCCGAAGTCGGAGGCGACGCGGACGCGCTCGCCGAATCGCGGCGCGCCGCCGAGTGGATCCTCGCGCATCGCTCGTTACCGAGCTGCGGATTCCGTCACGACGAGAAAGATGCTGAGGGCCCTTATCTCGGCGATACCCTGGCGATGGGCCGCGCATTCCTCGCGCTGTATCGCGCGGGCGCCGAGCGCGTCTGGCTCGAGCGCGCGAGCGCGGCCGCGGATTTCATCGAGAAGAATTTCCGCACGACGCCGGCAGGCTACGTCAGCGCGCGCAGCAACGGTCCGATCGCGGCCTTGCCGCAGATCGAAGAAAACATCGCTCTCGCCCGCTATGCGAATCTTCTTTCGCGCTACACCGGCAAAGCCGAGCAGCGCGCGACCGCGCAACACGCGATGCGCTATCTCGCCGATCCCGCGGTCGCGCTGGCTTCGCTGACCGAACCCGGCGTGCTCATCGCCGATGCCGAGATTGCCGCGGAACCTCTGCACCTCACCGTCGTCGGCGCCAAGAGCGATGCAAGGGCAGCCGAGCTCTTCGCCGGCGTGCAGCGCGCGTTCGCGCCGTACAAGCGCATCGAATGGTGGGACCGAAGCGAAGGCCCGCTGCCGAATCCGGACGTCGCCTATCCGCCGATCAAGCAGCCGGCCGCGTTCGTCTGCACCGACCGGCGCTGCTCGCTGCCGATCCTCGATGCGGGGCGCATCGCCGAATTCCTGGTGCCCGAAACGGGGGCCGCGTCGCGATGACGAGCTCGGCGCATTGCCTGGCTCGCGCGAACCCGGCACAGTGACCTAAGGGGCATAGACACAAGGCTGGGGCCATGGACGACGTCACGATCTACCACAATCCACGCTGCTCGAAATCGCGGGCGACGCTCGATCTTCTGAACCGTCGCGGCATCGAGCCGCGCGTCATCAACTATCTCGAAACGCCGCCGAGCGCGGCCGAGATCGACGGGCTGCTGCGCCTGCTCGATGTCGAACCGCGCCAAGCGATGCGCACCGACGAAGCCGCATACGCCGAGCTCGGCTTGGCCAACGCGTCGCTGACTCGCAAACAGCTCGTCGCCGCGATCGCCGCGCACCCTCGCCTTCTGCAAAGGCCCATCGTCGTCGCCCACGGCAAGGCCGCGATCGGCCGCCCGCCCGAAAACATTCTCGCTATCCTGGACTGACGCGATGGACAAGCTGCAAGCCATGCACTTGTTCACGCGCGTCGTCGACACCGGCAGCTTCACCGCCGCGGCCGAGCAGATCGGAATCTCGCGCGCGCTCGCCAGCAAGCTGATCCAGAATCTCGAAGATACGCTCGGCGTGCGGCTCTTGAATCGCACGACGCGGCGCCTGAGCCTCACCGAATCCGGCCAGAATTATTATCAGCGCGTCAGCGACGTATTGAGCCGGCTCGCCGAAGCGGAGGCCGAAGCCACCGAGCTCCAGGTCGATCCACGCGGGCGCCTTCGCATCAGCGCGCCGATTCCGTTCTCGACCGCCCACCTCGCGCCGGCGCTGGCCGAATTCCAGCGGTTGCATCCGCGCGTCGAGCTCGAGCTCAATCTCAACGATCGTCGCGTCGATCTCGTCGACGAAGGCTTCGACATGGCGATTCGCATCTCGCAGCTCGAGGATTCGACGTTGATGGCGCGCAAGCTTGCGCCGTGCCATATGGTCGCGTTCGCATCGCCCGACTATCTCGCCGCGCACGGCGAGCCGCGCGAGCCCGCCGACCTCGCGCAGCACGAATGCCTGCGCTACACGCTGACGTCGAACAGCGAAGCTTGGGATTTCGAGCGCGACGGCGTCGTCACCGCCGTATCCGCGCGATCGCGATTGGCTACCAACAACGGCGACTTCATCGCCGCGGCCGCCGCGGCCGGAATGGGCATCGCGCGCCTGCCGACGTTCATCGTCGCCGACTATCTTCGCAGCGGCCGCCTGTGCCGCATCCTGACCGACTGGACGCTGCCGTCGATCGCCGTCTACGCCGTCTATCCGAAGACGCGCACGCTACCGGCGAAGACGCGGCGCCTGATCGATTTCCTCGCCGAGCGGTTCGGACCGGAGCCGTATTGGGATCGCGATTTGCCTTAGGGCGCGCGTCCACGTCATCGTCCCAGCGAAAGCCGCTGCAATCCACATCATCGTCATCCCGGCGAAAGCCGGGATCCAATTTGCCCTGGCACCAACAGCCAATGGATCCCGGCTTTCGCCGGGATGACAGAGTGAGAGCATCACTCGTGATCGTGCGTGCCGTCGTCGCTGCCGTGATGATCATTACCGTGATCATGCGCATCGCCGTCACCGTGATGATCGTCGCCGTGATCGTGCGCATCGTCGTCGCCGTGATGATGATCGCCGTGCTCGCCTTCGCTTTCGGCATTCGCCGTCAGCGCGCCATACTGCTCCGGCGTCATTTCCGGAAGCTTCATCACGAACGCGACGATGTTCCAGATCGCATCGTCGCTGTGCGTCTTGCCCCAGGCTGGCATGCCGCTCATCTTGATGCCGTGCTTGGTGATCCAGAACGCGATTCCCGGCGTGAGCGCGTGGACTTGCGCCAGTACCGGCGGTTTCGGATAGAGCCCGGGCCGGAATTCGTTTTCCTTCATGCCGGGCGCGAGATGGCAGCCCGTGCACATCGACTCGTAATGCTCGGCACCTTCGGCGATGCGCTTGGGATCGTTCAGATCCGAAGGCACCGCGATCGCCTCTCCGCGCATCGCGACCGAGCGTTTGCGCAGAGTCGCGAGCACGCTTTCGGTGATGCCCCAGTGCGGCGCGTCGGCACCGATGTCGTAAGCGCCCGACCAAACGAACACGCCGACTGCGACAGCGGCGGTCACGAGCGAACCAAGAATGATCCCGAGTGTTTTCATCGTGTCACCTCTCAATACCAGATGCGCAAGCCTGCGACGAGGCGCATATCGTTGACGTCCAAACCTTCCGCGCGCTCGAAGTCCGCCGTGCGTCCGAACCGCCTCGACCATTCGACGCCGATGTACGGCGCAAATTCCCGCCGGATCTCATAGCGCAAACGCACGCCAAGCTCCGCATCGGAAAGACCCGAGCCGAGGCGCGCAGCGGGATCGTCCTTCCCATACGCGTTGATCTCGATGCGCGGTTGCAGGATCCAGCGTTGCGTCAGCGACAGATCGTAGTCGACCTCGACGCGCAATGCCGAGCGGCCCGACGATCCCGCGTACGCAGTCGCGCTGACCTCGAACCAATACGGCGCGAGTCCGCGCACGCCGAACGCGGCCCAGTCGCGATCGGCGCCTTCACCGAAGTCGTGGCGTGCGCCTAGCTGCGTGTCCCAGTACGTGGCGAACGCGTGATCCCAGAGGATTTCGACATCGGCATGCTCGGTGTCGCCGTGCGCGCGCTCGCCTTCGCTGCGCAGCCAGAGCTTGTCGAAATCTTTGCCGATCCAGGCCTGCGCGCTCCACGCGGATGCGGCGCCGTTGTCCGTATCGGCGTACTCGAAGCGATCGAGCCGGAACATCGCGTACGTTGCCGCGTCGTCCATCGCCATCACGTCCATCATGCGGTCTTCGTCCATCGGTGCCATCGGATGCTCGGGCGGCGCCGGCGCGATGTGTCCGTTGCTCTGGTCGTCCTGCTGCTGCGCGAACGCAAACCCGCACGACGCAAACGCAACAGCCATCACGATGTGCCGCGATGCGCGCGCGCTCATGCGACCACCACTTCGCGGAACATGCCCGCTTCCATGTGATAGAGCAGATGACAGTGATACGCCCAGCGCCCGATCGCGTCGGCGTTGACGCGGTAACTCAGCTTCTGCGCGGGTTGCACGACGATCGTGTGCTTGCGGGCGAGGAATTCGCCGTCCGGCGTCTCGAGCTCGCTCCACATGCCGTGCAGGTGGATCGGATGCGTCATCATCGTGTCGTTGACCAGCACGACGCGCACGCGCTCGCCGTGCTTGAAGCGGAGCGGCTCAGCGTCCGAGAAACGCCGTCCGTTGAACGACCAGAGATAGCGCTCCATGTGACCGGTCAGATGCAGCTCGATCTCGCGCTCCGTATCCGGCGAGATCGGCACGCCGATCGTGTGCGTGTCGGCGTACGTCAGCACGCGTCGCCCGTTGTCGCGAAGGCCGACGCCCGGATCGTCGAGATTCGTGCGCGGCGTGTCGACGCGCATGTCGACTTCGCGTCCGTATTCGCTCGAGGAATGCTTGACCGACGACGATGCACCGTGATCCATCGAAGGCATCGAAGTGCTCCCGCCTTCCATGCCCGCCATTGAACCGTGGTCCATCGCCATCGATCCGTGATCCATGCCGGGCATCGCACCGTGATCCATCTCGCCCATCATGTCGCGCATCGACAGCAGCGGACGCGGATCGAGCGGCGGTACTTCGGCGTCCATGCCTTGCCGCGGCGCCAGCGTGCCGCGCGCATAACCGGATCGATCCATCGCCTGCGCGAAGATCGTGTACGCGCGATCATCCGAAGGCGCGACGATGACGTCGCAGGTTTCCGCCGGACCGAGGCGGAATTCGTCCACCGTGACCGGATCGATATCCTGCCCGTCGACGGCGACGACCTTGAGATCGAGCCCCGGAATGCGCACGTCGAAGAACGTCATCGACGAGCCGTTGATGACGCGAAGGCGCACACGCTCGCCCTGCGCGAACGCGGCGGTCCAGTTGCTCGCCGGCGTCGCGCCGTTCATCAGATACGTGTACGCGCAGGCAGAAACGTCGGCGAGATCGGACGGATCCATGCGCATCTGGTTCCACATGCGCCGCGACGCAAGCGCCTGCGCGACGCCTTCGCGGCTGACGTCCTTTAGGAAATCGCCCGCGGTCGGTTTGCCGAAGTTGTAGTAGTTGCTCTGCTTCTTGAGCGTCGCGTAGATGCGCTCGGGATCGGCATCGGTCCAGTCCGACAACAACACGACATGCTCGCGATCGGCCGGAAATCGCTCGCCGCCTCGCGGCTCGATCACGATCGGGCCGTACAGTCCCGTCTGTTCCTGGAAGCGCGAATGGCTGTGATACCAGTACGTGCCGGACTGGTTGACCGTGAAGCGGTAGAGATAACTCTCGCCCGGCGCGATGCCCATGAAGCTCAGGCCCGGCACGCCGTCCATGTCAGCCGGCAGGATGAGGCCGTGCCAATGGATCGAGCTTCGCTCCGGCAGCGCGTTGCGCACGCGCAGCGTGATCGTATCGCCCTGCCGCCAGCGCAGAAGCGGCGCCGGCAGTTGTCCGTTGACGACCGTCGCGCGGCGCGGTGCGCCGGTGAAATCGACCGGCAACTCGCCGATCTCGAGATCGAACTCGCGACCGCTCAGCACCGAGCGGTTCTCCTGCGCGAACGCGGGCAGCCGCGCGAAACCGAGACCCGCGGCGACACCGCCGAGCGCGAGGCCCTGCACGAAACGCCTTCGCGACGCCAGCGGCGGCGCTACGGCGCTTGAATTCCGAAACTTCATCGTCGAATCTCCGAGGCCGCGCAACGCATGCGCGAACGCGACCGGTGAACGAATGACAAGCACGCACCGATCCGGCGCGCCGCTTGCGGAGAACTAACGGACGATCAGGCGATCGGAGGTCGCAGGAAGCGTGGGGAAATCGTCGCATATGGGCGCGACGGCGGTGCAGCGGACGAATCGGCGAAAGGCGCGATCATCGCCGGCAGCACGCAAAGCGCCAGCACGTCGCCGCAGAAATGCACGCAGACGCAAGTCTTGCCGAGGCAGCACGACGATTCTGCGGCATGGCTCATCTGTGCATGCGACGCATCGTGATGCGCGCAATGCGCGTGATCCGACGCATGCGCGGCGGACACGCCGTGCGGCATCGCCGAGGGCATCGCGACCGCGAGCACGTTGGTCAGCGCCAAGGTCACGGCCATCAGATACGCCAATGCCCGCGCGCCGCGCGAACGCGCGACATCGCGGAAACGAAACGGAAAGCTGGCACAAAAACGCGTCACGACCGAGAATGGTACGCATCCGCCGGCGTTTGCGCAAAGGCCCGATACCGCGCAAGCTCTGCCGCTCGCTCGCTCGCACCGATCGACGGACGGCCCTGCATACCCTGATGCACGCAATCCGATGAACTACCGCCATGCCTTCCACGCCGGCAATTTCGCCGACGTCTTCAAGCATTCGATCCTGCTGGGTTTGCTCGAGTCGCTGAAGAGCAAGCACACGGCATTCTGCTATTTCGATACGCACGCTGGCCGCGGCCGCTACGATCTTCGCAGCGAAGAAGCGGCGAAGACGCGCGAGTACGCGGGCGGCGTGCAGCGGCTCTTGTCGAGCGCACGGCTGCCGGCGCTCTTGCACATCTACGTCAATCTCGTGCGCGCACTCAACAACGGACAAGCCAGCGAGCTCGCGGTGTACCCGGGATCGCCGTACCTCGCGAGCCTGGTCATGCGCAAGCAAGATCGCGCGATACTGTGCGAGCTGCAGGAAGGCGAAGCGAGTGCGCTGAAGACGCTCTTCCGCGGCGACGGACGCTTCGCCGTGCATCAGCGCGACGGTTACGAAGCCTTGAAAGCGCTGACGCCTCCCGCGCAGAAGCGTGGCCTCGTGCTCATCGATCCGCCGTTCGAAGCGCAGGCGAGCGAATTCCTGCAGATCGAAGGCGCGCTCGCCGGCGCGCTCGCGCGATGGCCGACGGCGATCCACGCGGTCTGGTATCCGATCAAGCTGCGCCAGCACATCGTGCCGTTCCATCGCTGGCTCGGCGAGCGCTGCGCCGCGCCGCGCGTGCTGGCGGCGGAGTTGCTGCTGCATCCGGACAACTCTTCGCTGCGCCTCAACGGCTGCGGCATGGTCATCCTGAATCCGCCGTGGAAATTCGATCGCCAGCTCGACGAGCTGCTGCCGGTTCTGCGCGATCTGCTCGCGCAAAGCCGCTACGGCACCTACAAGCTCGAGTGGCTCAAAGCCGAATGAGTCGACGGTGGGCCGAAGCCCACCGCGTCTTCACTGCACCGTGAGATGAACCGGAACGATCACGCGCGGATGCGCGTTGTCGTTGCTGTCGATGCAAAGATCGGCCGAGTAGGTTCCCGCAGCGAGCGATGCCGCATCGAGCGACACCGAGACGCTCGTCGATGCGCCTGCCTCCGTCGAGCCGCCAGCGAGATCGACGCCGAGCCACGCGACGTCGTCTTGCGCCGTGCAAGGTCCGATCGTCGCGATCGCGAATGCGCTGAGCGCGTTCGAGCGCCCGTCGGCGCCGACCGGCGCGATCGGCGTCGCAAGTCCGGTATTCGTATCGACGGTGTAGGTGCTTTCCATCTGCTGGTCGCCGTCACCCGCGAGGAGATAGAGCGTGCCCGTCGCATCGTCGAAATCCATGTCCGCGCCGGCAAGCCGGAAGCCGAGCGGTCCGACGATGCTCGCCTGCGCGGTGTTGCGGTCGATCGCGATCAGGTTGCTGCCGACCGCTTCGACGCCGTAAATCAGGCCTTCGGGACTGACCGCGATCGCCTGCACCTGCGTGCCGAATTGCGGATCGTCGATGCCGCCGATGGCGCCGACGACGGTCGATGCGCCGGTCGCGCGATCGATCGTCAGAAGATGCGAAGTGCGCCGCTGCAATCCGCCGTACGAAAGCCCGTAGAAGCGCCCACTGGTCGCGTCGTAGTGCATGCCGAGCCATTCCTCGTCTTGCGCCGGCGGTGTCCAGCCGATGTGCACGAACTGATCGACGCAGCCGCAATCGGTCGTCTGCACGGCGAGGAGCTCCTGCTGCCAGTAGTCGATGGCGTACAGCGTGTCGAAATCGTTGTCGGCGAAATCGGCGCCTGCGATGCGCCGCGCGCCGGAGAAGATCGGCGTGATCACGTCGGGATGCAGCACGTCGAACGAAACCAGCGGCGGGAAATCCGGCAGCTGATCGAACGCATATGCCGGCACGACGGAGCCAAGCGGCTGCGCGATTGCGCTCTTCGCGGCATGCGCGCGCTTGATGAGCCGCGACGCGGCGGCCGGCGCTTCCGCGATCGTCCAATCGAGCGGCAGCGTGCCGCTGTTGCCGATTGCGAGCGGCGCGCTCGACGACGCGCCGGCAGCGACGGTCGCGTCCAGAACCGGCGGATCGACTCCGATGACCGGCTTGCCGACGGTGACCGAAACCTGCGCGCTCGCGCTCCACGACGGCGCGGGCGTCGGCGTGAAACGCACGATCTCGCTGTCTTCGAGCGAAGCGGAGTTGCGCGAATACTGCACGGCGAAATCGGCACCCGAATTGAGCCCGACCGTGGCCCATAGCCCGTGGTCGTATTGCGGATCGCCGAACAGCGTGTCTTGATACTGAAAATCGACGGCGTTGGTGCCTTCGTGCAGCACCAGCTCGAACGTCACGCCGTCCGGAGTCGCCGGGAAACGGATATTGTCCTGCCACTCGACGACGAAGCTGCGATTCGGCGCGTCGCCGATCGTCTGCGCGTACACCGCACCGGGCGAATCGAAGAACGTGTCCCACCACGGCAGGATCGCGGGGCCGAGCGCTGTCGATGGAATCACGTCCGGCGTGTAGTTGAGATAACCCGCCTCGACACCGAACAGCAATCCGCCGTTGATGCCGACGCCGACTTCGTCCGACGTGATGCCGTAATACGTGAACGGAAAACCGATCGACACTGGCGCGACGGCGTTGCTGTCGGGATCGATGTCCAGGCGCGTGCCGGTCGATGAGATGTCGATGAAGTCGTACGCCGGTGCACCAGAGCCCTGCCCGTCGAAGCCGTCCGCGAAGAGGACGTCGGGATTGTTCTGCGCAGACGCATAGCCCGGCGCATCGGCGAACGCGGTCCACGTCGTCGCGACCGTGCTCGATGCCAGCGCGGTGACGAGGCGGTTGTACTGATAGCTCGCGCCGGGGGCGAGCGTGTGCGGCTCGAGGATCTTGAAGCGGCCGATGTCGTCTTCCTCGGCGGTGAGGAAGTTCATGGTCGTGCTGCCGCTCTGGTTGGTGACGACGTAGCAATAGTTGAGCTGCGTTCCGGTCATCACGCTGAGCGCGGTCTGATCGCCGCACGCGCCGTCGGAGGTGTCGGTGCCGACGGTCAATGCGAGAGCGATGCCGCCGTCGCCGGCGAAGGCTCGGGCGCTGCTGAATACGATTGCGGTCGCGAGAGCGAGCACTGCGTGCCTGCGATGGACACCACGTCGACGACTCATTTCCACCTCTCCAAATCCAACAGTTTCATCGTTTACCGCAATCGACTCGTCACGCCGGCGAAGGCCGGGGTCCGGCTCCGCGTGAAGAAACTGGATTCCGGACTTCGCCGGAATGACGAGCGCTTTGTGCGTCTGCTTACTACGGACCATCGAAACCATCGGCAAATATGACGTCAGGATCCTGCCCGCTCACCGTCAGCGAAACATCGACCGCGATCAGCGGCCGAGTCGCATCGGAAGTGCCGACACAGACCAGCGCCGAATAGTCGCCGACCGCGAGGCCCGTCGCATCGGCCGTGACGCTCACGTCCTCGGATTCGCCCGCCGCGACGTTGCCGTCGGCCGGATCAATGCTGAGCCACGGCACGTCCGCTGGCACCGTGCAATCGGCGCCATCGCTCTCGTCGATCGAGAACGCGAGACTCGAGCCCGCATCGCCGACATTCGCGATCGTGACCGGATTCGACGCGGATGTTCCAGGGGCAAGCGCAAACGTGAGGCTCGCGGGCGAAACGTCTGCGCGTGCGACGGGCTCGGCGCCGTCGTTGCAGCCGAGCATGATCGTATCGACCCACCAGCCCGCGTGGCCGACGGTCACGTCGCTCGCCGCGCGCCAGCGCAGCTGCACCGATTGTCCGATCGCGGCCGCTGGATAATTCACGGTCGTCGTGATGAACGCGCCTGCGGTATCGCCGGTCCATGCATCGCGGCCTGCGATGGCGCTGCTGCCCTGCATCGTTTCGGGATAGCCGCCGGCAACGAAGCTGCCGCCGGCCGCGATGATGTCGGTGAACGGCGCGCCGGCGATCGAGATTTCGAGCACGCCGCCGTCGTAGGTTTCCTCGAAGTCGTAGCGATGGCGGAAGGTCAGCGTCGATCCTGCTTGCGGCACGAATGCAGGCGTATCGAGATACAGATCCGATGGGCTCGATTCATCGGGCACGAACGCGGCATTCGGCGCGCTGTCGGCAAAATCGGAAACGGTCGCCCACGGACCTGTGCCCTGCGCGGCGGTGAACGTCCAGCCGGCCGGCAGCGATGGCGTCGTCACGCCGTCGAAATTCTCGACGATCGGATTGGCGCAGGTGCCGCCGGTCGTCCGCGACGAATACACGTAAGCCGCGCCGCGCCATTCGCCGTCGACGGCGGCCGATTCGGCGCCGATGACCGCGGTGTCGCCGTCGACCGCGACGCCGATGCCGAATTCGTCGCCCATGCCCCCGTCGGAAACGAGCCACGCCTGCTGCGCCCAGTCGGAACCCTGGCGCACGAACACGTAGGCCTCGCCCTGATTTTCCTGGCCGTTCGGATTTGCGAACAGCGCGCCCGCGACTGCCGTGTCGCCCGAGAGCGCGACCGAAAATCCGAATTCGTCGGTAAAGCTGCTGTGATCGCCGACGAGCTTGGCTTGCTGGTTCCACAAGCCGCCGCCGCGAACGAACGCGTACGCAGCGCCCTGGTTCTGGTTGTTGCCGACATTGGCGTAGTGCGCGCCGACGACGGCCGTGTCGCCGTCGAGCGCGACTGCGTTGCCGAATTCATCGAACGCGCCGCCATCGTCGGCAGCGAGCTTGGCCGACGACGTCCAGGTGACGCCCGAGCGATCGAAAACGTACACCGCGCCTTGATCGGTGTTGGCGCCGATGTCCGCCGACGGCGATCCGATCAGAAGCGTGTCGGCCTTGACGGCGAGCGCGAGCCCAAAGCGATCGAAGTCCGCGGCATCGTCGGCCGCGAGCATCGCCTGCCCGGTCCAATCGGTGCCGCTGCGCGTGAACACGTAGACTTTGCCGCGACTGCTGTTGGCGAACGGCGCGCCGACGACCGCGGTGTCACCGTCTGCGGCGACGGAAAATCCGAGCTCGTCGAACGCGGCACCGTCGTCAGCTGTGAGCTTGCCCTGCGGCAACCAGTCGGTGCCCGAGCGCACGAACACGTACGCCGCGCCGGCACCGTTGACGCCGCCGATCGCCGAGAAGCGCGATCCGATCACGATCGTGTCGCCGCTGATCGCGACCGCGAATCCGAATTCGTCGCCGGCCGCGCCGTCGCTCGACGTCAGCTTGGCGGTCTGAGTCCAGGTGTCGCCCGAACGCACGAAAACATACGCCGCGCCCTGGTCCATGTTGTCGCCGACATCCGCGGCCGCCGCACCGACGACGGCCGTATCGCCGTCGATCGCGACCGAGCGGCCGAGGTAATCGCTCGCCGCGCCGTCGGCGGGAATGAGCTCGGCGCGCTCCGTCCATGGATCGGAACCTGCCACCGAACCGAGCGGCGCGCCGTGCGCGACCTCGACGAACGACATCACCAGCCAGACAGCCGCGACGAGCAGTCCACCCGCCGGCCAGCGGCGGATCGGATTCGAAGAACCCCACATCATCGGATTGAACTCCCTGAGTTGCGCGAACGGGCTCGACGGCCCGCGAGGATGGCGAGACAGCGAAACCTCGCCGCCGCGCGCCGCGCGGTCACTCCAAAGTCGTTGTTTTCCCATTACGAAATACTTTTCGTAATGGAATCAGAGGGGCATAACGCACAGCGCACGCAAAAACGCCAACACGAAACAGCCGTCAGGCCGACGGCGGATGGCGCAGGCTCTCGGGAATCTCGCGCTCGCCGGCGAGCTTCTCGGCGCGCGTCAAGGCGGCCGACCACGGCGCCGTCTGGCCGAGCGCATGGAAGAGCTCGAGCTGCAAGAGCGCGCAACGGAAATCGCGATCGGCCCAGGCCGCGAGGCGGCCGACGATCGGCTGCGCATCGGCAGCGCGATCGTGCGCGAGCAGCCATCGCGCGTAGGCGCTGGCCGCGACGACGACATGCGCCGCGACGCCGTCGGCATCCGCCCGCGCGAGCGCGGCGGCGAACTCTTTGGCGGCGGCGGCCTCGTCGTTCTTCGACGCGGCGAGCTCCGCGGCCGCGATGCGGTAGCCGGTCGCCGCGCGGCCGTCTTCGCTTTCCGCGGCGAGCGATGCATCGAACGCGCGCTGCGCCTCGTCGCGCTGGCCGGCCGCGATCATCGCGCGCTCGCGAAGACGGACCAGCCAGCCGCGCGCGATCGCATCGTTCGGCGCGGTCGTGCGCGCGAGCGCGGCGGCGGCGCGCTCAGCCGCGTGCGTGAAGTCACCGGTTGCGAACGCGAGCTCGGACTGCACGCGATCGACATCGGCCAGCGACTGCGGATCGAGCGGCGGCGGCGCGCGGTCGAACTCGGCCAGCAATGCGCCGGCTTCGACGTGGCGGCCGAGATCGACCAGAAGCTCCGCGCGCGCGACGAGAATCTGCGTGCGCAATTGCGGATCGCTGACGCGCGAGCGCAGCTCCAGCGCGCGATCGCTGGTCGCGAGCGCGGCTGCGTAGTCGAGATCGAGCCGTTCGCACTCGATGAGCATCGCCAGCGAATGCAGGCGCTCGTTGACGGCGTCGAAGCGCTCGAACGTCGCGATCGCGTGCTGCAGCATCGGTCGCGCCGCGGCTGGACGTTGGCGTTGCAGCTCCAGCTCGCCGGAAACCATGTCGAGCCGTGCGTAGCCGAGCGTGTCGCCGGCCTGTTCGAGATCGATGCGCGCGCGGCCGAGATCGTCGGCGGCTTCCGCATAACGCCACTGCGCGGCACGCGCGGCGCCGCGACCGCCGAGCGCCTGACCACGTTCGAGCGGACGCTGCCACCCGGTCAATGCGTCGATCGCTGCGCTGAAATCGTGCTCGGCGTCGGCGAAGCGGCCCATGTTGAGATGCACCGTGCCAAGACCGGTCAAGGCGCGCGCGCGCAAGAGGTTGTCTTTCGCGGCCGCGCCGTCGTCGAGCACCGACTGCAACGCGGTTTCGACTTCGCGCAGGCGGCCGGCGCGAAAATCGATCTGCGCGAGGCGATAGCGCAGTTGCGGTTCGCTGCGCACGAGATCGGGCGCGGCGAGCAGCACCGCACGCGCGACGTCGAGCTGGTTGGCGAGCATTGCCGCATCGGCGCGCTGCAAAGTTTCATCCAGGCCGTTGCCGGTGCTGCCCTGATCGGGCACGACGTGGCCGGTGCGCATCAGCAACTGATCGGCGGCGCGGCGCAGCGTCGGAAGGATGTCGCGACCATCGGCGACGGCTTCGAGTTGGGTGCCATGTGTCGGAAGCGCGACGAGCTCGGCGTGCCAGCCCTGCGGCGTCGAAGCGAGCTTGGCATGTACGACGAGCTCGGCCTGCGTCGCCTTGCGCACGACGGCGTCGGCATCGCCGCCGCTTCCGCGCCCGGCCTGGAGCGCGGCGAGCACGCTTTCGCTCGGAGGCACGCGCAAGCCCGCCGCGCGCAGGCGCCCGGCCAGCGCGTCCATGCCGCCGAGGCGTACCCAGTCTTGTTCGGGTCCCGCGGCGACGTCGACGGGAAGCACGATGAAACCGGCGTGCACGGCAGCTTCGGTCGCCGTGCGCGGGGGCCGCGCGAGCCGCACGATCAGTACGGTACCGAGCGCGATCAGAATCAGCGCGGCGACGATGCGCGGGGCCCAGCTACGCGTGCGCGCACGATACTGCTGGGTCGGCGGCGGCGCTTCAGCAACGGCGGGTGCGATGGCCGCGGCAGGAGACGGCGCTGTCGGCTCGATCGGAGCTTCAATGCCGCGCGAAGGCTCGCGATCATTGACGACTTCGGTATCGATCGCCCAGCGATAGCCGTACTTGGGCATCGTGCGGATGCAGCGCTGATCGTTGCCGTCGTCGCCGACCGCGCGGCGTGCACGCAGCACGATCTGGCCGAGCTGCGCGTCGGACACGTCGACGCGTCCCCACAGCGCGGCGACCAGCTCGTCGCGGCCGATCGCGCGATCGCGGTGCTCGATCAGGTAGACCAGGCAATCGAACACGCGCGTCGGCACCAGCACGGGCACGCCGCCGCGAAAGAGCTCGCGCGCGGAACGGTCCAGGCGGTATTCGCCGAATTGATACGAGAGCGGCTGGGTCATGCGATGCCATGCGCCGGAGTCGCGCGGTCGCGGATTATCCCGCGAATACGATCCGTTTCGCAGCCGCGTGCCTCAACGCGACAACGCATCGGCGTCGTAGCGCTCCATTACGTGCTCCGGATGCGCGAGCGGCGTGAAACCATGCTGCTCGTAAAGACCGTGCGCGTCGCGCGTAGCCAGCATGAACCTGCGTATCTGCTGAAGATCCGGATGCGCCAGTATGAACGCGACCAGGCGCTTGCCGAGGTTTTCGCCGCGCCGCTCGCCGACGACGAATACGTCGGCGAGCCACGCGAAGCCCGCGCAATCGGTGACCACGCGCGCGAACGCCAGCTGCTCGCTTCCGTCGTAGATTCCAAAACACAGCGAATGCTCGATGGCGCGCTCGACGAACTCACGGCGGATGCCGGGCACCCAGTACGATTCCTCGGCGAGGAATCGGTGAATCCGGTCGATATCCAGACGCCCGCGATCGGTGGAGAATACGATTCCGTCTTCGTTTCGCTCGTGGTGACCCTGCATGTGCAACCGCTCTCCGCTTCGATGGCTGATCGGCGCCGCGCTCATGCTGCTGGCCGGCTGCGCGACGCCCGTGTTCACCGGCGTGCACGCCGTTCCGGCGACGCCGGCCGAGGTCGCGGGCCAGCCGGAACGCTATCACGACGCCGACGTGCTCTGGGGCGGCAAGATCCTCGACGTGCGCAATCTCGAGACCACGACCGAGGTGCAGATCGTCGGCTACCCGATCGACGATGCGCAGCGGCCGGACCAGCGCGCGCAGACGATCGGCCGCTTCATCCTCGTGCTGCCGGGCTACGTGGAAGCGCTCGACTATCCGGCGGGACGCTTCGTCACCTTGCGCGGACGCGTCGACGGCACGCGCGTCGGCCATATCGACGACAGCGATTACGTGTTCCCGCTGGTCGACGATGCGAACGTGCATCTGTGGCCGGTAAATTTTCCGTACGAGCGCGGGCGCGTCAGCTTCGGCATTGGGCTCGGCGTCGGCATCCGTTAACGGATCGACGGAATTTCGCGTTGGCCGCGGGCCGACGCTGCGGCACAATCGCCGGACAGCCGGGCTGCGCCCGGCCGTTCGAGGGGAATCGCCATGCGCAATATCGTCCTCGTAGGTGCGCTGGCGCTGATGCCGGCGGTCGTGTTCGCAGGCGATCCCGGGACGCTTTTTCCGAAACTTGCCAAGATGGAACTCAAGCACGAAGGCGTGCGCATCTGGTATCCCGCCGACAAGGCGACGCCGGTGAAGACGGCGCCGGCGTATCTGAAGGAATACGACGAAGCCGGCGTGTATGCCTCGCAGCCGATCCTGCTCGATTTTGGGCACGGATTGCCCAAGCTCGCGGTCGCGTGCGATTCCGGACCGAGCGCCGATCCCGGCTGTCATCTGCTGACGAAGCCGGACGATCCGGACAGCGCGATCTTCGAGTCGGCCGGCACCGATTTCGTGTTCACGCCGGACGCCGACATCTACGTGTTCGGCCACAGCGACAATCTTTACGACCATCGTCGCCTGTTCCGCTTCGACGGCAAGCGCTTCGCGGAGGTGACGCAGCCGTTCCGCTACGTGGGTATCGAAGGCAAGACGACGGCGCCGCTCGCGCTGACCGCCGAGAAAGGCGGCGATACGAAACATCCGATCGCGACGCTGGCAGCGGATACGCCGCTGACGATCCTGCTCAACGCGGCCAGCGGCGACGACGAGAACGGACTGAATCCGGATTACCTCGTGCGGACGCGCGAAGGTCTCGTCGGCTGGGCACACATCGCGATGAAGCCCGATGGGACGACGATCGTGCAGGGCTTGCGATACGCCGGAGATTGACGCGATGCCCTGATCGCATCACGCCTTCGCCGTGGGCGTAAGCCAAGCCGCAACGGCGAGGCACAAGACAACCACGCCAGAAAAAAGCGCAGGTGCGAGGAAAAAATAGACGAGGCTCAGCGCCAGCACCGCTGCCTGCGTCGCGCAGAAGACCCAGCCGAGCGCGCCGATCGCCTCGGGTTTCTCCTTCGCTAGGTTGCCCAGATGCCATGCGACGAATGCCGCGAACAGAAAATAGACCGAAACGGTCAGCCCGAATCCGTCATAGAAACCTGCATAGGTATACGTGCCGCCGTGCGCGCCGAACGATACCTTGTGCATCGCGTCGCGCACCGCGACGCCTTCGGCCGTCGGCGGAACGAAGCGCAGAAATCCAACGGTGTGCCCAGTCGCGAAAAGAATCAGCAGGACAGAGGCGATGCGATAAAGCAGCGTCGGCTTCATGGAATCTCCGTTGCGTGGGATTTCTTCGGACCTATTTCGGCAGCGCGAACGCCATGACATAGTCGCCGCGCGTCGTGCCGAGCTTGGCGTGACCGCCCGCGGCGATCACGACATATTGCCGGCCGTTGAGCTCATAGCTCATCGGCGTCGCCTGCGCGCCCGCGGGAAGCCGCATTTTCCACACTTCCTTTCCGTTTGCCACATCGAACGCGCGCAGGAAGTTGTCGGTCGTCGCGCCGATGAAGATGAGTCCTCCCGCGGTAACGAGCGGACCGCCCATGTTCGGCGCGCCTTCGGTGTACCAGAACGGCCACGGCGCCTTGTCGCGCGACGTGCCCAGCGGTTTTTCCCAGGCGATCTTGCCGGCCGCGAGATCGACTGCGACCAATTTGCCCCAAGGCGGCGCCGTACACGGCGCGCCGAGCGGCGAATCGAGCAGCTTGCGCCGCATCGCATACGGCGTGCCGCTCTGCCGGCCGAACTCCCAATCCTTGTAAAGGCCCGAATCGTATTGCCGACCAAGCTCGTCGCGCGGAATCAGCGTGACCACGAACGGCAGATCCATGACGTTTGCGATCAGGAGATGCCGCTTCGGATCCCACGCGCCGCTGCCCCAGTTCGAACCGCCCGCGTAACCCGGACGTTGGATCGTCCCCTTGAGACTCGGCGGCGTGAAGATGCCTTCGCTATGCAGCGCGGCGATCTTGTCGCGGCACGCGGCTCGATCCCAGAACGAGAGTCCCCATGCATCGTCGGGCTTGACCGGCGCGTGCGACACGAGCGGCGGCAGCGACGAGAACGGTTGCGTCGCCGATGGCGTCTCGCCGTCGACAGCGTCTTGCGGCACGGCGCGCTCCTCGATCGGGAACACCGGCTCACCGGTCGCACGGTCGAACACGAATACTTGCCCCGTTTTCGTCAATTGCACGACGGCCGCGATCTTGGCGCCGTTGCGATCGAGATCGATCAGCATCGGCTGAGAGGCCGTGTCGTAATCCCAGAGATCGTGATGCACGAGCTGGCGCGCCCACGCGAGCTCGCCCGTCGCGCTGTGCAGTGCGACCAGCGAATCCGCCCAGCGATCCTCACCCGGACGCATGCCTCCGAAGAAATCGGGGCTCGCCGATCCGGTCGGAATGAAGACGAGCCCGCGTTCGACATCAACCGCGAACGGTGCCCATGCATTGGCAGCGCCGGTCCAATGCGCTTGCTGACTTTCGACTTCGCCGAAATCGGGATTCGCGGCATCCGCCGGCATTTTTGCCGAGCGCGGAATCGGATCCCAATGCCAGAGCTCGCGGCCGTTGTGCACGTCGAACGCGCGCACGACGCCGATTTCGATATCGGTGCCCCGATTGTCGCCGATAGAGGATCCAACGACCGCGACATCACCCGCGATCGCCGGCGGCGAGGTGATCTGATAATTGCCGAGCTGGCGCTCGATGAGACGCACGCCATGCGACAGCGCGACTTCGCCGTTCGTGCCGAAGTCCGCGCAACGCCTGCCGGTTTTCGCGTCGAGCGCGATCAACCGCGCATCGATCGTCGCGAAGAGAATACGCGCATTGCACGCTTCGTCGGCGGCCTGCGCATTGCGCCAGTAGCTGACACCGCGCGTGGTCATTTCCGAATAGTCGCGACGGCGGTCGACTTCGGCGTCGAACGTCCAGCGCGCGCCGCCGCGTACCGCATCGAGCGCGAATACCTTGCCGGTCGCCGTGCTGATGTAGAGCGTGTCGCCGATGACGAGCGGCGTCGCCTCGAATGTCAGCGCGTCGTTCGCGCGATCGAAGCCTTGGCCAAGCTCGCCGGTGCGAAAAGTCCAGGCGGGCTCCAGCTTGCCGACGTTGTCCGGCGTAATTTCGGCGCTCGGCGCATAGCGCTGGCCGCGCCCGTCGCCGCCGTAGGCGCTCCAATCGAACGACGCGGCGCGCGTCGGAATCGAAAAAACCAGCAATGTCATCAACCACGTCGCACGCATGAATACCCTCCGTTGTGCGACGCCATTCAAGGCGTTTGCCGCGTGCGAGACAATCGAAATGTGATGGGCGGGACCGGCGGGGACGCGGGCGGGACGGCGGAAAGCCGAGCCGGAACCAAGAACCGTCGCGGTACCTTGCCAGCGCCCTACCCGCTTCCTCGTGGCACTCGTCGTTGCGCCGCGGATGCGATCGGCGGGATCATGGCGACGCTGAGAACCGCGAAGGCAAACCGTGATCGAGCGGGTCAGCTGTAGCGAAAGTCGGAATCCGGGGTACGCCGATGAGCAACAGAGATCCATCCGGATCGTCGAAGGCCGTGGCGCTGCTGCGGCCCGCCGTCCTCGTCGCGATGCTCGGTTTCGCCTGGGTATTTCTGCGTGCGCAGCCGGCGCAGGACTCCGCACGCCTGCGCGCTAATCTCCCGACGCTTGGCGCCCACACGCTGCTCGGCCAGGAGGACGACAACGCCGTCAGCCCGGCGATGACATCCGCGATCACGACGCAGGAAAGCGGCAGCTCGTTCCTCATTTTCAGCGCCGGATACGCCTCGAACAACGATCCGCCGCGCGACAGCAAATCGAATACTTGGAAACAGCTGGGCGACGCTGCGGTCTATCGCGGATACGACAACCAGTTCGACGTCAAGGCGTACCTCGCGCTAGACGGCAAGGGCGGCAGCAATCATGTCGTCACCATCGACAAACCCGGAACGGCGATCGGCGAGCTGACCTTGCCGTTCATCGAGATCAGAAACGCCGATGTCCTCAAGGATGTCGCCATGAATTATCCGGCCGCAGGTTCCGCATTGACGAGCGGAACGGTCACGACCACGGGCCCGGCGACACTGGTCGCCGTCTGGTGGGGCGACGCGCCCTCTAAGGACAACAGCGCCGACCCGGGCGACGGTTTCAAGGTCGTCGAGCGATTCACGAAACTGCCTCCGGATAGCGCAGTGCAATGCGTCGTTGCCTACAAGGATGTCGATGGCGCCGGTACGTATCAGGTGACCTGGAGGAATAGTCCAGTGCAAGGTGCGCCGTTGTGGTTGCTGGCGTTTCAGTCGAGTGGTGCCGCGCCGGGACGATGAACGCACGCTACGCGCAGAGCGAAGCGGTGACCTCGAAAAGAACGAATCGTAGGCTAGAAATGTTCGAGGCCCGCATATGCGGGCCTCGTGTGTGACCTGAGAAAACGGTAGCGACGTTAGTGGCAAGCCTGAGCCGAGGTCGTACCATCGAAGCCGTTGCGCAGAAGGGTTTCCCCGATTGCCAGCACTACGAAGTTCACGTTTTCACTGGCTGTCGCCCCGCCTGGCACTGTCGTCGCTCGGAGGTTGCTCGCATAAGGCGAACCGGCGACGTCGTTGGAGCTCAGTACGCCCGTTACGACGCCCGTTGCAGCATTGACAGAGAGCGAAGGCGGTAGGCTTTGGCCACTATAGGTCAGCGTCTGGCCCTGCGGAGGCGTGAACATCATGCTGAAATCCAACAGCACGGAGTCCCCGACGTCATGCACCTGCCGCGGCAGAATGCAGTTCACCGTCGGCAGCAACTGCGAGATCGTGATCGTGACGACGGCCGCCGAGCACGCGCCGTGCGTGTCGCACGCCTCATAAGTGAATGTATCCAGCGGAACCGGATCGCTCTCGTCGTTGACATACGTGAATGTGCCGTTCGAATTCAGCGTCAGATTGCCGTGCAGTGCATCGACGATCAGGATCGCATGCAGCGGATCGCCGTCGAGGTCGATGTCATTGGCAAGTACGCTATTGGCGCCTGAGACCAAGACGTTCGCCATGCTGCCCGGAGCAACCTGGATGGCGTCGATGAGCGCTATCGGTAGCGTGTTCGTCGGCGTCTCGGTAATGCTGATCGTAACGATTCCGTTGGTACACAGATTGTCCGGATCGCACGCCTTGTACTCAAAACTATCTTCGGTGGCCGACGCATCCGTATTGTCGTAGCGGAACGTGCCGTCAGCATTGAAGGTGAGCGTTCCAGCCGTCGGCTCGGTGGCTACCGTCGCCGTGAGTGCATCATGATCGGGATCGCTGTCGTTCTCGAGGACGCTAAAAGCGCCGCCAACCAGCACCGTCGACGAGCCGCTCGGCGTTACCTGGATAGCGTCGTCGACGACGACAGGAGCGCTGTTACCGACGATGATGGTCACCTGGGCAATGTTCGAGTCGACGGTTCCGTCGTTGGCTTTGAATGTGAAGGTTTCGACACCGTTGAAGCCCGTTGGAGGGGTGTACGTCATATTGGGCGGGATGCCCGAGAGCTGACCGCCTTGATCGGGTCCTGAAACGACGGTGAAGGTCAGTGAGTCGTTGTCCGGATCCGTTGCTGTCAAGACAATGGCTAGATCCGCATCTTGCGGTGTCGCTAGTGATTGAGAAATCGCGACCGGAGCCTGGTTCCCCGTGCCTCCATTACCGACGGTAATCGTCACCGTTGCGACGTTGGAATCCAAAATGCCGTCATTGGCTCTGAACGCGAATGTCTCGATGCCATCGAAACCTGGCGACGGCGTATAGGTCACGTTGGGCGGCGTGCCGGTCAAATGGCCACCGTTGTCGGGGGATGCCACGACCGTGTATGTCAGCGGGTCGCTGTCAGGGTCGGTCGCCGTCAATGTGATTGTCAAAGGCACATCGCGCGCGGTCGCAAGCGACTGATCGTCGGCGATCGGCGCCTGGTTGCCAGCACCGCCGTTGCCGACGGTGATGGTCACAGTCGCGACGTTCGAATCGAGCGTGCCGTCTTTTGCCTTGAATGTGAAAGTATCGACGCCGTTGAAACCTGTCGCCGGCGTGTACGTCACATTCGGCGGAGAGCCTGTGAGCTGACCGCCGCTGGCTGGCACCGCTACGATCGAGTACGTCAGCGGGTCGTTTTCCGGATCCGTTGCCGTCAGCGCAATCGACAACGGCGTGTTCTGCGGCGTGGCGAAAGTTTGGGAGTCCGCTACGGGTGCCTGATTGCCACTGCCACCATTGCCGACCGTGATCGTCACCGTCGCGACATTGGAGTCGAGCTGACTGTCGTTCGCCTTGAAGGTGAACGTCTCGATACCGTTGAATCCATTCGCAGGTGTGTAGGTCATGTTCGGTGGTACGCCCGTCAGCTGACCGCCCTGATCAGGATTGGCAACGATCGCGTAGGTCAACGGATTGTTCTCCGGATCGGTCGCTGTCAACGCGATCGGAAGTGGCGTGTCTTGTTCCGTGGCTAAGGTCTGCGGGTTTGCGATCGGGGCCTGATTACCCACTCCACCATTGCCGACGGTAATCGTTACCGTCGCCGCATCGGAATCGAGTGCACCGTCATTCGCCTTGAAGGTAAACATCTCGACACCGTTGAATCCAGCTGCGGGCTTGTAGACCACGTTCGGGGGCGTGCCGGTCAGCTGACCTCCATGATCAGGATTGACGCCGATCGCATAGGTCAGCGGGTCCCCGTCGGGATCTGTCGCTGACAGCGTGATAGGGAGCGACACGTCTTGTGCCGTTGCCAAGGTCTGGGGACTCGCGGTCGGTGCCTGGTTGCCTGCTCCACCGTTGCCTACGGTGATCGTGACTATCGCGACATTCGAATCGAGCAGACTATCGCTGGCTTTGAACGTGAACGTCTCGGTGCCGTTGAATCCCGCTGCCGGCGCGTATGTCACGTTCGGCGGCGTACCGGTCAACTGGCCTCCATGGGTCGGCGCCGTCACGATCGAATACGTCAGCGGATCGTTGTCGGGATCCGTTGCGGTTAGCGTGATGGGCATCGACGTGTTCTGCGGCGTTGCCAAGGTTTGCGGGTCAGCGATCGGCGCCTGGTTACCTACTCCACCATTGCCTACGGTGATTGTGATCGTAGCGACATTGGAATCGAGCACGCTGTCGTTCGCTTTGAACGTGAACATCTCGATGCCGTTGAAGCCGACTGCCGGTGTGTAGGTCACGTTCGGCGGCGTGCCCGCCAATTGGCCACCATGATTCGGACTGGCCACAATCGCGTAGGTCAGCGAATGGTTCTCCGGATCGGTCGCCGTCAACGTGATCGGCAACGGAGTGCCTTGCGCCGTCGCTAATGCTTGAGGGTCCGCTACCGGAGGCTGATTTCCGCTTCCGCCGTTTCCAACCGTGACCGTTACTGTTGCGATGTTGGAGTCGAGCTGACCATCGTTCGCCTTGAATGTGAATGTCTCGACACCGTTGAAGCCGGAGGCTGGCGTGTAAACCATATTCGGGGCGGTGCCCGTGAGCTGACCGCCGTGGTTCGGACTCGCCACAATCGTATACGTCAGCGAATTGTTCTCTGGATCGGTCGCCGTCAGCGTGATCGGTAGCGGCGTATCCTTGGCTGTCGCCACAGTTTGCGGATTGGCGGTAGGTGCCTGGTTGCCGTCGCTGTTATCGACCGTGATCATCACCGTCGCCGCGGCACATGCACCGTGATTATCACAGGCTTCGTAAACGAAACTGTCCGTCGTTGCCAAGGGATCCGTGTTGGTATAGCTGAACGTACCGTCGGTATTGAGCGTTGCATTGCCCGCGGTTGGGTCGGTTAGTTTTTCTGCCGTGAGCGGATCGTTGTTCGGATCCTGATCATTCGCCAGCACGCTGCTATCGCCGCCGATCAGAGTAATCGCGGTGCCATTCGGCACAACGTGGAGTGCATCGTCGACTGCAATCGGCAACTGATTCAAGGGTCCTGTAGCAATGGTTACCGTGACAGTTCCAGCGACGCACGCGCCATGGTTGTCGCAGGCTTCGTAGCTAAAGCTGTCCGTTATCGCTGCCGGGTTCGTGTTCGTGTAGCTGAACGTGCCATCCGCATTGACCGTCGCGACGCCTGCGCTCGGATTGGTCAGCTTTGTCGCGGTCAGTGGATCGCCATCGGGATCGCTGTCATTCGCGAGCACGCTTGTCGCGCCGCCGATGAGCACTGTCGCGGTTCTACTCGGTTGAATTTGCACCGCGTCATCGACGACGATTGGCAGACGATTCGTCGAGCCATTCGTAATAGTGATAGTCACCAATCCGGTCGTGCAAACATCAAAGTCGTCACATGCTTGGTACTCGAAGCTATCGCTGGCCGGATTCGGTAGTTCCGTATTGACGTAACTGAATGTTCCATCGAGATTGACGGTCACCGTCCCCGAACTTGCGGGAGTCAAAAGGAGCGCGTGCAACCCATCGAGGTCCGGGTCGCTGTCGTTAGCAAGCAAAGTGTTCGCTCCGCCGACGAGGGTCGTAGCAGTGCCGCCCTCAGCAACCTGGATCGCGTCATCCACTACGACGGGCGCCACGTTGGCAGCTGGCGGGCCGATGGTGATGGTCACCGTCGCCGTATCGCACGCGAGCTGATCGTCACACGCTTCGTACGTGAAGCTATCCGTTGTCGCTGTCGGATTTGTGTTCGTATAGCTAAATGTACCGTCGCTGTTGAGCAACAGTGTGCCTGCGCTCGCGTCGATGAGTTTGGTTGCGGTCAACGGATCGAGATCGGGATCGGTGTCGTTTGCCAGCACGCTGGCTTGGCCGTTGGCCAGCGTCGTCGCCGTACCGTTTGGCACTGCATCGATCGCGTCATCGCCGGCAGTTGGCGTCTGGTTGCCGGTCCCCGCGCCGACATGGATCGTCACCGATGCCGTTGAGATCGAGAGGCCGTCCGTTGCCGAGTACTGGAACGTGTCGGATCCGGCGAACCCAGCATCAGGTGTGTATCGGAAACTGCCGTCCGAGCTGAACGCCAAATGGCCATGGTCAGGGGCATTTTTGAGTGACGCTAGTAATGTGTCGCCTTCCGGATCGACGTCATTGGCAAGTACTCCGATCGTCGCGTCGGTCGTCAGAATGTCATCGGTAGCAACTGTGTATTCATCATCGTTCGATACCGGCGGCGCACCGCCACCTTGCGGGTGCACAACGATATGGACGGTCGCCGCATTGGATGTGGAAACATCATCGGCAGCGCGGTAGGTGAACGAATCATCGCCAACGAAACCTGCGTCAGGCGTGTACCGTAGCCCGCCATCGGTGCCAAACATCAATACGCCGTGGCTAGTCGCTGTCGCGAGATTTGCAGACAACGTGTCGCCCTCGTTGTCGGTGTCGTTCGTCAGCACGCCAACCGGTGCAACAATCAGTTGCAAACCAGAAATTGCCGGATACGAATCATCGACAGCGACCGGAGGATTGCCTCCCCCGAGCGGAACGACGTCGATGAAGACTGTTGTCGGCGCGGAATCCGAAGCGCCGTCCGTCGCGAAATAGCTGAAGCTGTCTGGCCCCAGGTAACCATCGTCAGCAATGTAGGTGAAGCTGCCATCGCTGCTGAAGAAGAGCACTCCGTGGACCGGACCGCTGCCGGTGACGAGGGTACCCAAGAGCGTGTCGCCTTCGAGATCAGTGTCGTTGCCGAGCACGCCCGGTGCCGTGACTACGATCTGCTTTGTCACTGTGTACTCATCGGGTGATGCGATGGGCGCCTCGCCGCCACCCATAGGCACAACCGAAATGCTGACGGTAGCGACGTTTGAAAGCGCGAGGCCGTCGTCGACCTGATACGTGAAACTGTCCTCACCGGAGTAGCCAGGATTCGGTACGTATGAAAAGCTGCCGTCCCCGTCCAGTACTAGATTCCCGTTGAGCGCATCAGTAACAAGATGGGTTGCGAGCAGATCGCCGTCGCTGTCGACGTCGTTGCCAAGTACGCCCGGAATGCCGATCGATAGCGGAACATCCCGAATCGCCGCATAAGAATCGTCTGCGGCGATGGGAAGTGTATTTTCCTCGCCTGGACCGTTGATCACGTCGGTGACGTTGATTGTTACCGATGCCGAACTGGTCAATTCCCCGTCGAACACCTGTACGACCAATGCATAAGTTGGTCGAACTTCGAAATCGAGTGGTAGAGCAACGGACACGGTTCCGGATGCGTCTATCGCAAACTGGTGGATCGGATCGCCACCTATGATCGAATATGCCAATGTTCCAGGGGGCTGCGGCAAGCCGTCATCGTTTGCAGCGACCGTTCCGACTTGATGCCCGATGGATGCGTCTTCCGCCACCTGAGGCAAAGTCTGGTCCGAAATCTGAGGCGGCGTATTCGCCGCTTCGACCGTGATCGTCACCGTCGCAATGTTGGAATCGAATGCTCCGTCATTGGCTTTGAATGTGAACGTCTCGGTGCCGACGAAATCTTGGAATGGCGTGTACGTGACGTCCGGCGGTGTGCCTGTAAGCTGACCACCGTGGTCCGGCTGGTTGACGATCGAGTAACTCAGCGTAGCACCTGGATCGGGATCGGTTGCGGTGAGCGTGATCGCCCGTGGCGCATTTCGTTGGGCGACTACGTTCTGGCTATTCGCAACCGGCGGATTCTCGTTACCCGGGCCACCGACTACGTCGCTAATCGTGATTGTGATCGTTGCTGCGCTTGTCGACGTACCATCCGACACCTGCACCGTCAACTCATAGCTCGAATGCATTTCATAGTCGAGCGGGCTCGCGAGCGTGATGAGGCCTGACGGGCTCATCGCAAAAACAGCGTCCGGATCACCATCCATGATCGTAAATGTGAGAGTCGATCCCGGTGTGTCGGTCGCTAGAACCTGGCCCACGACCGTACCCGTCGGCCGGTTCTCCGCGAGAGAAAATTCCTGATCGACAATCGTCGGAGGCGAATTGCCTACGGTGATGGTTACCGTCGCAACGTTAAAGTTGAAAGTGCCGTCGCTCGCCTGGTAGGTAAAGGTATCGACGCCGACGAACCCCGAGTCCGGAGAATAAGTGAAACTTCCGTCGTTATTGAGTACCAGCTGGCCATGTGAGACGTCGACGCCCAAGACTGCTATCAATGCGTCATGGTCGTCGTCGTGATCGTTGGCCAGTACACCCTGCGCCGTAGCCACGTTTAGAACTTGGCCAGGATTTGTCGTGTAGTCATCATCAAGCGCGACTGGCTGCGTGTTCTGGACTGCTGTCAGCGCACCTTGTGAATTGTTGGTGGTTCTCGGATCCCCGGCAGGACTTGAGACTGAAGCCTGATTGGACAGCAGACCCGGCGATTGGGGCGCCGTCGCGTTAATCGTGATATCGAACGTCGACGCGCCTGCTCCTATCTGGGCCAAGTACGTGCACGTGACCGTTCCGTTAGATTGTGTACATGACCAGTTGGTGCCTGTCGCACTGACGAAAGCAACTCCCTCAGGCAGCACGTCCGTCACGATTACTGGTCCGCCCGCCGTACCTGGACCAAGATTTCCTGCTCTTAGCGTGTAGGTGTAGGCGGCTCCCCTAGCAACCGGAGTCGGGTACGCAGGATTGCTGACGTTGGTAATGTTGAGATCAGGCCCATTCGACGCAACGACTGTCTTGGTCGCTTGCGCGACGTTGTTCTGGGGATTGGTATCGGCGGTGCCAGTCACCCAAGCACGTACCTTGTCGGTGCCTGGCGCACCGGCCAAAACCTTGATCGTTATGTCTGGCGCCGTCACGTTTGCCGCGAGGCTGGGGCGTGTGCACGTCACCAGCATCTCGAACACGCCAAAATCGATTCCGTTCCACGAACACGCCCATCCGCTTCCCTCGACAACGTCGACGACCGTCATCGGATTGGGACCACCCACCGGAACGATTGCCTTGACCGTGACGGGGTTCGCTTCGCCGACCGGCCCGGCGTTTTTCACCGAGAGAATGTAGCTGTAAGGCGCTCCGGAGGGGATGGACGCCTGGGCAGTCGCAGTGTTTGTCAGCTGAAGGTCAGTGGCCGAAGGCACGCTCGTGACGACGACCGAATTGGTCGCGCCGTTGTTGCCAGGCGTCGAGTCGGCAGCGCTGCTAACCGTTGCGTTGTTTACGACTGTGCCGGCGGTTGCCTTGGCTAATACGTCGATCTTGATGGGCGACGACGTCCCGTTTTCAGGTGGTACCTGGGCGTCGTCATCTTGGACGCACGTCAGCTGAGGACTCGCCTCATCGCATTGCCAGCCAGCTCCCCACGCATGCAGTAGAACGATGCCTGCTGGCAGCGAATCGACAACAGACGCGTTACTCGAATCGGACACGGCGCTGCCGTTTGTGACATGGAGCGAATATCGATAAGGCGCTCCAATGCCGACTGTCGATAGGTCGGAAGATTTTGACAGGGCCAGATCCGTGGGCGAGACGGTGGTTTGTTCCGACTGGCTATCGTTGGCTGAGGAAGCGCCGCCGGGGCTGATGGTTGCCTGGGCGCTCAAGGTGCCCGCCGTCGAAGGCGCACGCATCTTGAACGTCAACACCTCCGAGAAATTTCCGTCGTACCCCTGATGAGTGCAGGTCGCCATGTTGAAAATTTGGTTGACGTTGCAAGTCCATCCGTTGCTGGAAGGCGTTTCAACGAACTGCACGCTTATCGGCGGTTTCAGGCTGACGGTAACGGGCTGCGAGGTGGGAACTGGCGAGGCCGTCAAATTCGACACAGTGAGCTGATAGTCGAAAGATCCGTGAATAGAAACAGGATCCAGCGAATCGCGAAGCGCGACAGCGAGGTCGAACGGCGCCACCGTCACAGTTGCACTGCCGGAGTTGTCCGATGTCGTCGATTCGACGCACGTGCTGCATGCGACCGTCGCCGTATTGGTGACCGATCCGTTCGACATCGGTGCCGTGACGTTGACGGTGATCAGTGGCGCCGACGCATTTGCCGAAATGCCCGAGCGTGTGCACGTTACGACGCCATTGTTTTGACCGCACGTCCATCCGGAGGTGAACACAGACGTCACGCTGACGAAGCCTACGCCGGACGGCAACGGATCGGTGACCGTTACGGTGCCGGTCGCAGAGCTCGATCCGATGTTGTTTGCCTTGAGCGTATAGGCAAATGCCGCACCAGGCGCGACATTGGTGACGTTGGCGCCGTCGGAAGTCGCTTCCTTCGTGAGCGTGAGGTTGGGCAAAGCCCAGGCACTCGACGCCGCAACCGACGAATAGAGGAGAAAGATTCCTTGCAGAACCGATCGCTTGATTCTCGCGGTATGGATTTTTCTTCCGCGATTGTTTACGTAGTTGAGCAATGCGACGCGGTTCAAAGTCATCATGTGTTCACTCCCTATCCACCGGCGAATTCGTCGGCAGCGTGTTGCAATCTGTGAACCCACCGCAGATACGGCGGGTCATATGAGTGGTACGAGAAATCCCGCCGAAATCCGCCACTTTTAGGCGATGACTTTTTCCACGGAATCCGTTTCATCGAAGGAAGGCAGCGAACGGCATCGCACAGCTGTCACGCGCGACACAACGTTGATGCGGTCTTGTTCGAGAGTGAGCGGAGCAACAGGCGGCGAGCATCCGAAGTGTTTTTTCCGACGCCCTGTTTGAAAGAGGTCGTGGATGCTCGAATGCCGCAACCACGGCGCATTGAAAAGATGCATGGCGAATTTCCAGATTCGTTGATGTGCCGTTGGATACGCGGCATCGACGCGAAGTCCGCCATTTCGCGGCGTTCTTGACCGAAACGCGCGCATGCATTTCAAACGGGATCGCAGACCGAATCGGACTCTGCGAAGAGAGCGCGGCGCGCTGGCTGTAACCGAACGAGCGTCCGCCGAGCGGGCCAGTCGTGTGGGTGGATGGCGAATTCCGACGGGCCAGGCGCATGACGTCGAATGGATCGGCTCGACGGACGCTCTGTTTCTAGATACGCGGTTCCGGCGGGGTTTCCGCCAGTCGAACATCGCGCAATCGAGTGCCGCGGCGCGGCGGTGCCTCGCACTCTCAGATCAACCCAGGCGATTCGACTCACGCCTCCGGAGCCGATCGTCCTACACGAATGTGAGAAATCGCCTACGCCGCGAAGCTGCGATCAGCGGCCGACGCGGGGCGCTCGCGCGAGGATGATTCGTATCGGTCACGGTGACGTCGTGAACGGCGCATGCGGTATCGGGATGCGCAAACGCACACGTGAATCCATCATCTTCGAGGAATCGGTCATGAGCGTGAAGAATGCAGCTAACGACGTCCTGGCGGCGGTCGCCGTCATGCAGCACGCGCGGCAGGCGTGCGCGAATCTGAGCCCGTTGGGCTTGCCGATGACGGAAGCGCAGCTCGAGCATCGTGCGCGTGTGATCGCGGCGGTGGTCCAGGCGTCGCGCAAGCTCCAGCAGCTGCGCGATCGCGCGGTGTCGCTCGAGCACGCGCTGGCACGCTTTCGCGCGCGCAAGGCGGAGCTCGCGGCATGAACGCGCGTCAGCCGGAAGGCATCTCAGGGTGGCAGGCGCTGTGCGTGATCACGGCGTGCGTCGCGGTGATGGCAGTGACGTTCCTGCTCGCGCCGCAATGAAATAGAAGCCGCGCGCGACGCGCGGCTTATGCGTTCGGATCGACTGCCGCGTGTGGCATACCGCCGCAGTCCGGGTATCCGTTGCGATTCGTTGCAATCGCGTCGATGTTTTCCTACAGACCCGAGCCCGCGTGTCGCAGAGAATGCGCGCCGCTCAGCATGCGACCCATTTCGCATGCACAGGCCTGAAATCGGGCGTTTTTCGCAAGTCGTCTTCGATTGAAGGCCGCGGCGTGCACTCGGCTTTAAGGTTTCGGGCGTTCCGCGGGACTTGAAGTCGCGCGTTCCAGTTTTCACACATTCACAAACCCCGGAGTACGCGATGGCTACGCTTCGCATCGCGGAATTTCGCTTCCCTGAGATTCAAACGATGGACTGGTTCGGCGCGTCCGTGATCGCGCCACGCTCCTATGCACCGATCGAGTTCGAGATCGCGGCGCAGACGGGCGTGCTCACGGGCTACTTCCACGATTCGATGTTCTATTCCGACGGCGAGGCCGCGGGCTATCCGCGCAAGCTCGTGCGGCGCTGGCGCTATCGCGTCGACGAAAGCGTGCCGCTCAGTGCGGAACAGACGATCGGAAAGTGACGTCGGACGAATCGGCGACGATCACGCGGCGCCGCGCGCCTTGCGGGCCTTGAACCTCTCGACCGCGTTCTCGAGGGCAACGGCACGATTGCGCAGGAGCTCGAGCTTGGCACGGGCGCGGATGACGCTGTCGACGATCTGCGCGCGCTGCTGCAGCTCGGCCAGCGTCATCGGCGATCCGAGCGGATTCAATTGGTCACACACCGAGCGCGCGTGCTTGAGCAGGTTGACGGCGGCGGCGGCGTCCAGGGTTGCGGTGCGCATCTTCATCGACAGTCTCCATGGAAAGTATAGGCTCCCTGCACAGGTACGCCCGGTGAACGGCGGCACACATCGGCGCTTGCGGGCCACGCCAAGGCGCATCGAGCTTGGCCGACGCGGGCGCCGGAATCATCGGCATGCCGTCGCGCCCTTGTGTAGGAAAACGCCGTCCGGAGCATTTTCGCGTCAGTCCCGGGTCGCATTCGTGGGCCGGCGGGGCCGGATCGGCCGCGCGGCGGCGCAGCTTGCGTCGCGCGCGAGCGGCGCGGCATGCTATACAAAGGGCGCTGCGGGGCCGCGCCGCATCGACCCGACGCCGCCTATCGGCCCCATCCACCCACCCTTCTCGCGCAGCGCATGATCGAGTTCGGACATAGCACCCACGTCGGCCTGCGCCGCGAGCACAACGAAGACACCTACTACGCCGATGCGAATCTCGGCCTGTGGCTGGTCGCCGATGGCATGGGTGGCCATGAGCACGGCGAGGTCGCGAGCGCGCTCGCGCGCGACACGCTGGTGCGCGAGGTCGGCAAGGGGACGGCGCTGATCCCGGCGATCCAGCGCGCCGACGAGGAAATCATCCGCCACTCGACGCGCCGCTCCGAGGCGCTGCCGATGGGCACGACGATCGCCGCGCTGCACATCAACGGCGAACGCGATTTCGAGGTGGCTTGGGTCGGCGACAGCCGCGTCTACATCTGGAACCAGGGTTTGAAGCAGCTCTCGCAGGATCATTCCTACGTGCAGGAGCTCATCGATCAGGGCGCGATCACCAGCGAGCAGGCGCGCAGCCATCCGCATCGCAACGTCGTCACCCAGGCGCTCGGCGTAACCGATCCGCAGTCGATGCGCATCGGCAGCGTGCGCGGCCAGCTGACTCCGGGCATGCAGCTGCTCCTGTGCAGCGACGGGCTTACCGAGGAAGTGACCGACTCTGCGATCGCATCGATCCTCGGCCGCGAGGAGCTGACGGCGCAGGAGTGCGTCGATCATCTGGTGCTGGCGGCGCTGGATCAGGGTGGCGCGGATAACGTGACGGTGATTCTCGTTCGGGCGCGGTGACAGGCGGTTCGACTCCGAGCCCCGGAACGTTTCGCTAGATTTCCCTCATCCGGCGCTCCGCGCCGACTTCTCCCGCAAGCGGGAGAAGTGAACATCGAATCACCTCTCCCGCTTGCGGGAGAGGTCGCGCCGCAGGCGCGGGTGAGGGCTCCTCAAGCCACCGCCACCGACATCGAAGCCTGCGCTTCGATGTCGATCCGCTTCCACAAGCACGCGCCCTTGCTGGCCTGGTCGATCGCATCGAGCCTTGCGACATGCGCCGCCACTTCGATCGCGAGCGCTCGTAGAACCCGCGGCCTGACGGTGATGCGGATCTCGGTGACCGCGCGGTGCGCGATATCCTCACCATCGATCTCGCCGAAGCCGAGATTGCCCTGCCCCGCTGTCATCGCGAGGTAGACCTCGGCGAGGAGCTGCGCGTCGAGCAGCGCGCCGTGCATCTCGCGATGGCTGTTGTCGACGCCCAAGCGCTTGCACAGCGCGTCAAGGCTGTTGCGCTGTCCGGGGAATTTCTCGCGGGCAAGCGCCAGAGTGTCGAGCACTCTTACGCGATCGGCGAAGCGGCCCTGCACGGTGCCGGCAAGGCCAAGCTCGGCTTCGACGAAGCCGACGTCGAACGCCGCGTTGTGCGCGATGATTTCGGCGCCTTCGACGAACTCCAAGAACTCGCCGACGATCTCGGCAAAACGCGGCTTGTCCTTGAGGAAGTCGTCGCTGATGCCGGTCACGGCGCGCGCGCCTTCGTCGATCGTTCGGTCGGGGTTGAGGTAGTAGTGGAACGTGCGGCCGGTCGGCCTTCGCTCGGCAAGCTCGACACAGCCGATCTCGATCAGGCGGTGTCCGCGCTGCACTTCGAGACCGGTGGTTTCCGTGTCGAGGACGACTTGCCTCATGCCTGCTCCTTCTCGTTCTTGATCGCCAGCGCAGCGTCGCGCGCGAGCTGGTCGACGCGTTCGTTCTCGACGTGTCCGGCGTGGCCGCGCACCCAATGCCAGCGTACCTCATGACTCGCCACTGCTGCGGCGAGACGTTCCCACAAGTCGCGATTCTTGACCGCCTTGCCATCGCTCGTGCGCCAGCCGTTGGCCTGCCAGCGCTTCATCCATTCCTCGACGCCGCGCTTGACGTATTGCGAGTCGGTCGTCAGCACGACGGCGCAGGCGCGCTTCAAGGCTTCGAGGCCGGCGATCGCGGCCATCAGCTCCATGCGGTTGTTCGTTGTGTCGGCTTCGCCGCCGGACAGCTCGCGCTCGCGCTTGCCCGCGCGCAGCAACGCGCCCCAGCCGCCGGGCCCGGGATTGCCCAGGCACGCGCCGTCGGTGAAAAGCTCGACTTCGGAAACCGCGGGTTTCGCCGTCATGCGCAGGCGCGTTGGCTCGGCGTGCCGGCGAGGCGCGAACCGAGCATCATGTTCTTGCGCGCGCGCGGGCGCAGCGGCGTCAGCACCGCGCGCTGCTTGCGCGCAGTCACGAGATAGGCGCCGCGCAACGGCGCGAGCAGCTGCGAATAGCGACTCGGCGTTGCCATCGTCGGCGCCGCGGCGCGCGGCCAGCAGGTTCCGAGATAGTCGACGCCGACAGTCGCAAGACGAAGGTGCATCAGGCGCCGGCGCAGCGCATCGGCGTGCACCGGCTGCGGCGCGCGGCCGCCGCGCGAGCGCCAATGGATCCAAGCCAGCCACGGGCTCCACGGATTGAAGCCGAACCAGAGCAGCGCGCCGCCCGGCGCCATCACTCGCGCCAGCTCCTCGATCAAGCCATTGTCGCCGGGCAGCGCGTCGCCCGCGTGCTGGGCCAGCACGAGCTGGAACGCCTCGTCCTCGAATGGGAGCGCTCGGGAAGCACAGGCGACGTCGCCACGCAGCATGTCCTCATCCGCGTGAAGGCGCGTCGCCGCGAGATGGCGCACGTCGACCGGCAGGCTACCGGCGTGCGGCTGCACGATCAGCGCGCGGCCGGCCGGCTGGCGCGCCGCATGAGCCGGCAGCAGGGCCAGCTCCTCGCGCAGCACCGGCGTCAGCTCGGGCAACGTAAACAACGTGTTGGGAGCTAAAGCCACGGAATCGGATCGGTCGAAGGCGCCTGTACGAAGTGTAACCTGCTAATGCCGGCTTAACGTCGATCGCCAAGCCCGTGGCTATAGTCGCGCCGCCCATGAGCGACGACCTTCGAATCCTCGCCGTGCCGGCGCTGTCGGACAACTACGTCTGGCTGCTCGCCGACGCGACCGGCGCCGCCATCGCAGTGGACCCGGGCGACGCCGTGCCCGTGCGCGCGGCGCTGGCGCAAGCGGGTTTGTCGCTCGCGGCGGTTCTGCTGACCCATCATCATCCCGATCACATCGGCGGCACCGCGGCGCTGATCGGCGATAAGAAGATTCCGATCTACGCGCCGCACGACGATCGCATCGATCTCGACGCGATCCGCGTCGGCGACGGCGACCGCGTGCGCCTCGCGAGCCCCGAGCTCGAATTCGAAGTCATCGGCATCCCCGGGCACACCAGCAGCCATATCGCTTACCACGGCCACGGCGTGGTCTTCTGCGGCGATACGCTGTTCAGCGTCGGCTGCGGACGCATCTTCGAAGGCACGCCGGCACAGATGCTCGAATCGCTCGACCGGCTCGCCGCGCTGCCGGGCGACACGCTGGTCTGCTGCGGCCACGAATACACGCTGGCGAACTGCGCGTTCGCGCAGACGATCGATCCTGGCAACGCCGCCCTCGCCCGCCGTGCTGCGCAGGCGCGCGCGCTGCGCGAGCGCGGCGCGCCGACATTGCCGGTCTCGCTCGCCGAGGAACACGCCTGCAATCCGTTCCTGCGCGTCGACGACGCGGCGATCGCGGCCGCGCTGCCCGAAGCGCAGACCCGCGTCGAGCGCTTCGCGGAGCTGCGCCGGCGCAAGGACGACTTTCGGGTGGCGGCCGCGTGAGACCAGCCAGCCGCGCGTGTCTTGGCATGCTTGCGGCCGCGCTGCTCGCGGCGTGCTCGGTCGAGCCGCATCGTCCGCCGGCCGTTCCGGCGCCTGAATTGCCGCAAACGCCCTTGCCGCCGTTGGCGTCGCCGACCGCGACGGCGCCCGAGCCTCCTGCTGCGACGAAACCGACAGAAGTTTCGCCTTGGCAACGCCTGCGCCAACGCTTCGCGATGCAGGGCTGCAGCTATCGTCCGCAGGTTGCGCGCTGGGCCAAGCGCTACGCGCAATCGCCACGCCGGTTCGCGGCGAGCTGGGAACATGCGCTGCCGTTCGTCCTCGTCGTGCTCGACGAGCTCGAACGGCGCGATCTTCCCGGCGAATTCGCGATGCTGCCCTACGTCGAAAGCAGCTACGACCCGGGCACGCCGCACGGCTATCGTCCGGCCGGACTCTGGCAGCTCGATTTCGACACAGCGCGCGGCCAGGGCGTTGTCATCGATGCCGATTACGACGGAAGGCTGGACGTGATCACGTCGACCACCGCGGCGCTCGACCTGATCGAAAAGTACGAACGGGAATTCGGCGACTGGCGCCTCGCCGATATGGCGTTCAACAGCGGCGAATACCGAGTCAAGGCGCTCCTGCACGGTCGCGACGCGCACACGCTCGATGCCGCGGAGCTCGGCAAGCTCGCCTTCAATCCGATCACGCACGATCATCTCGACCGGCTGCTGGCGCTGGCCTGCATCATCGAAGATCCGGCGAAGTTCAATGTCGAGCTGCCGGAACCTTCTCCGAGCGATCGGCTCGAGACGGTGGCGCTCGAAAGCGGCATGGACGTCCGGCTCGCAGCACGGCTCGCCGGCATGGATCCGGCGGACTTGAAACGATTCAACGCCGGTTACAGGCGCAACCGCATGGCGTCGAGAATGCCGTATCGGCTGGTCATGCCTTCCGATCGCGTCGAACGTTTTCGCGCGGCGTCGAAGGATATTCCGGTCGCGCTCTGGAACGATTGGCGCGAAGAACGCGCTGCGCGCACCAGCGGGCTTGCGAGTTGGGCGGCCGAGGTCGGCATTCCGGTGGCGGTGCTGGCCGCGGCGAATGCAATCGGCGCGGATACGACCGTTGGACCAACGACGCGTCTGCTGCTGCCGGGACGCGAAACGGAAACACGCTCGACTGACTCGCGCGACGACGACAAGCAACGCGCACGGGTCCATGTCGTCAAGGCGGGCGACACGCTATCGAGCATCGCGCATCGCTACGATATGCGCGTGGACGCGCTGAAGAAGCTCAATCCGAAATCACACGGCCTCTTGCACCCGGGCGACAAGCTGCGCGTCGATGCGACCGACTAGCGCGCCACGCACGCCGCCGCCCGCGTTCCATTAAACTTCCGCGTTCGGCATCCGATTTTCAGGAGGAAACATGGGCTTCCTGCACGGCAAGCGCGCCTTGATCACCGGCGTCTTGAACCATCGCTCGATCGCGTGGGGCATCGCCAATGCGATGCACCGCGAAGGCGCCGAGCTTGCGTTCACGTACGTCAACGACAAGCTGAAGTCGCGCGTCGACGAAGCGGCGGTCGCGTTCGGCTCGAATATCGTGCTGCCGTGCGACGTCACGAGCGATTCGGATATCGAGAATCTTTTCGTCGAGCTCGGCAAACATTGGGACGGCTTGGACATCGTCATCCATTCGATCGGCTTCGCGCCGGGCGATGCGCTGAGCGGACAATTCCTCGACGGCCTGACCCGACAGAATTTCGCGATCGCGCACGACATCTCGAGCTACAGCCTGGCTGCGCTCGCGAAAGCCGCGCGACCGATGATGAAGGATCGCGCCGGCGCGATTTTGACCCTGACTTATCTTGGCGCCGAGCGCGCGCTCTCGAACTACAACGTGATGGGTCTTGCCAAGGCGAGCCTCGAAGCGAACGTGCGCTATCTCGCGTTCAACCTCGGCCCCGAAGGCACGCGCGTCAACGCGATCTCGGCCGGCCCGATCAAGACGCTGGCTGCGGCGGGCATTGCGAACTTCCGCAAGATGCTCGACCACGTCGAGCAGAACGCGCCGCTGCGGCGCAGCGTGACGATCGACGAGGTCGGCAACACGGCGGCGTTCCTGTGCTCGGATCTGGCATCAGGCATCACCGGCGAAGTGACGTTCGTCGATGCGGGTTACAACATTCTCGGAATGACCGGGTTGTAGTCGCAGCGAAGCATAAAAGCCGATTTCTCGCGAAGGCGCAGAGATCGCAAAGAGAAGCACTGCTGCTTTCTCTGCGATCTGTGCGCCTCTGCGAGAGATTCGCTTCTAGGGCTGTTCGGTCAGGCGGTTCTCGGACACGACAACCTTCGATTGCCCGCGCAGCGCGGTGACGAATTCGCGCGACGCCGTCGTCGCGATGCCCTGCATCAGCGTGTTGCGCGCGGCTTCCTTGGTCTTCGCGTCCAGCGATTTCGGATCGCCATCGACGACCTTGTCGAGCTGCAGCAGCGCGTAGGCGTCGCCGCCGAGCGTGACCAGCTGGCTTTGCGGTTTACCGTCCGCCGGACGCGGCAGCGCGAACGCGGCCTTGACCAGCGCGCTGTCGACATTCGCCGCTTCGCGGCCGATGCCCTGCTGCGATTCGACTTTGAGCTTGTTCGCGCTCGCGATCTGATCCAGCGACTGGCCCTTGCCGATCTCGGCGAACAGCTCGTCGGCGTGCGCCTTGGCTTTCTTCGCGCCGCGCTCGGCGATGATCCTCGCCTTGACCTGGTCGCGCACTTCGTCGAACGGTTTGGGTGTCGCGGGTTTCCGCTCCGCGACGCGCACGACGACGATATGGTTCGGTCCGATTTCGACCGGATCGGAATTGTTGTTCTGCACCAGCACGCTGTCGGAGAACGCAGCCTTGAGCACGTTCGGATTCGACACGATGCCGGGGCCGCCGCCGATGCGCGCGAAGAGCGGCGTCTTCTGCACCGTGAGGCCGAGATCCTTCGCGGCCGAATCGAGCGACGAGGGATCCTGATACGTAAGATCGGTCAGGCGGCCGGCCTTGTCGGCGTAGATGCGATCGCGCTCACTGGTCGCATAGGCTTTCGCGAGATCGGGCTTGACCTCCTCGAACGAGCGCGTGGTTCCGGCGCGCACGTCGCGAAGATCGATGACGTGGTAGCCCTCGCTGGTCAGGATCGGATCGGAGATGTCGCCTTTCTTCATCGCGAAGAGCGCGCCTTCGAATGCTTCGTCGGTCGTGCCTTTTTCGAGCCAGCCGAGATCGCCGCCCTGGTTCTTGGAACCGAGATCTTCCGAATTCTGCTTGGCGAGCTCCGCGAAATCCTTGCCGCCCTTGGCTTCCTTGGCGATCGACTCGGCTTTCGCCAGCGCCGCTTTCTGATCGTCCGGACCGCCCTTGCCGCCGACCTTCACGAGGATGTGCGAAGCCAGACGCTGCTCGGCGCTCACGTAACGCGATTTCTCTTTCTCGTAGCGCTCTTTCAGCGTCGCGTCGTCCGCGGTCGCGGGAACGTCGAGCTTGCTCGCATCGAGCTCGAGATAATCCAACGCGACGCGCTCGGGCGTGATGAAGTCCTGCGCGTGTTCCTTGTAGTACGCCTGCAAGTCGTCGTCGCTGACGGCCGCGTCGTCCGCCGCAGGTTTTTCGAGCTTGACGTAGCGGAAGTCGCGCTGCTGATCGCGAAGGCGAAGGTAAGTATCGATGTCCGCGTCGGTGACGATGATCGTGTTGCCGACTTGCTCGGGAAGCTGGCGCGTCGCGAGCTCTTTGCGGATGCGCTCGTCGAACGAAACGGGCGTCATGTTCTGCGCGGACAGAAGCAGCTTGTATGTATCCGGATCGAACTTGCCGTCCTTCTGGAACGCGGGGATCTCGAGGATCTCGCGCTTGATGCGATCGTTCGGCACGGTGACGCCGAGCTTGGTGTTCGCATCGAGCAGCACCTGCTCGTTGATCAGCTGCTCGAGTACCTGGCGTTTGACCTCGGGCCGCTCGAAGTACGAAGCGTCGATCGCGCCTTGCGTCATCTGGATCGCGCGCTGGCGGTTTTCGTTGAGGCTCTGCTGGAAATCTTCCTGCGAGATCTCGTTGCCGTTGACCTTGGCCAGGCTGTTGTCGACGCGAGCCACGAAATACGACTCGATGCCGAAGAACGAGAAGCCGATGACGATCACGCCCAGAATGATCTTCACGAACAGACTGGATTTTTTTCCACGTAACGCTTGCAGCATGATTCGACCTGTTGTGCTGATGGGCTCGCGCGAGGCGGTCCGCTTCGAGCGGCGCCTTGTCGCGCGGGTGAACTCGACGCCGGCCGAAATCCGCTCCGGCAGAAAAACCAAGGGCGCCCGCGGGCGCCCTTTGAAGGTGGCCAGTCGGAGGCCCTATCGACCTCCTCCTTGCGTGACGCCCGCCATTCTAGTCGTTTCCGCGAGCGCCGCCTTGCCGATGTGCCGCTGAAACCTTGTTCCCGTTCCCCGCCTGCCTTGCGAACGTATCAGCCGATGGCGCGCCAGGTGTCCCTCCTACGACCTGTCCGAGCCTCGATCCTGCCGTCCGCAAACTTTTCCTTGGTGGGTGCTGAGGGTTTCGAACCCCCGACCCTCGCCTTGTAAGGGCGATGCTCTACCGCTGAGCTAAGCACCCGGCAATAGCCGCTTGCTCGAGGATACCGGCGAGCGGTTTCAAGCGCAGCATCGGCAAATCAGCCCAGGGCATCCTTCAGCGCCTTGCCGGCCTTGAACGCCGGAACCTTCGACGCCTTGATCTTGATCGTATCGCCAGTGCGCGGATTGCGGCCGGTGCGCGCGGCGCGCTTGCGCACGACGAACGTACCAAAGCCGACCAGCGAAATACTGTCGCCGGATTTCAGCGTCTTCTTGACGACCTTGAACATCGCTTCGATAGCGCGATCGGTGTCGGCCTTGGTAAGGCCCGACTGCTCGGAGATCGCAGCAACAAACTCGCCTCTATTCATTTATGACTCCCTCACGGAACAGCGACCCGCATCTGAATTTTGTCGAGTCGGGACACGCGCCCCTCGCGAGGCGGAATCTTCCCGCACGGTTGTGCCCCGATACCCCGCAATCGCCCGGACTTTTTATGTCGCCTGGATCGCGGCGCGATCTTTATACCAGTGGCCCCATGGGGGCGCAACACGAAGCGAGACGCGGTTTTGCGCGCGATAAGACGCAAATCTCTTACGCAAAAAACACGCCGCCGCTCTTGACAGAGCGGCGGATAAATTGCAGGAAAAAAGCGAACGACTAATGCGGTCGCGCGGGATTTTCCGCCGGACGCTCTTCGCGCGAGCGCACGTTGTCGCCTTCGGCGCGCGCGAGGGGACTCAGCGGACGCTCGAGCGCAATGTCGAGCACCTCGTCGATCCAGCGCACCGGTTTGATGTCGAGCGACTCGGTGACATTCTTCGGAATGTCGGCGAGATCCTTGCGGTTGTCTTCGGGAATGATCACGGTGGTGATGCCGCCGCGATGCGCCGCGAGGAGCTTCTCCTTCAATCCGCCGATCGGCAGCACGCGGCCGCGCAGCGTGATCTCGCCCGTCATCGCGACTTCCGAGCGCACCGCCACCTTGGTCAGCGCCGAGACCAGCGCGGTGCACATGGCGATGCCTGCGCTCGGGCCATCCTTTGGCGTCGCGCCCTCGGGCACGTGAATGTGCACGTCGAGCTTCTGGTGGAACTCGGGATCGATGCCCATGCGATCGGCGCGCGCGCGCACGACCGAAAGCGCGGCCTGGATCGACTCCTGCATCACGTCGCCGAGCTGGCCGGTATGGATCAGCTTGCCCTTGCCGGGAACGATCGTAGCTTCGATGCTGAGAAGATCGCCGCCGACTTCGGTCCACGCAAGGCCGGTGACGAGACCGACTTCGTTCTGCTGCTCGGCGCGCCCGTAAGTGAACTTGCGCACGCCAAGGTAATTGTCGAGATTGCGCGCACTGACGCTGATCTTGCCGCGCTTGCTGGCTTCGCCCTTCTTGGCCGCTTTCGCGGCGGCGAGGCTCAATTCCTTGACCACCTTGCGGCAGATCTTGGAAATCTCGCGCTCGAGATTGCGCACGCCGGATTCGCGCGTGTAGTAGCGGATGATGTCGCGGATCGCGCCTTCGGCGATATGGAGCTCCGACGCCTTGAGGCCGTTGCCCTTGAGCTGCTTGGGCACGAGGTAGCGCTGCGCGATGTTGATCTTCTCCGCCTCGGTGTAACCCGGGATGCGGATGACCTCCATGCGATCGGCGAGCGCCGGCGGAATGTTCAGCGAGTTGGCCGTGGCGATCCACATCACCTCGGAAAGGTCGACGTCGACCTCGAGGTAATGATCGTTGAACGTGTGGTTCTGCTCGGGATCGAGCACTTCGAGGAGCGCCGCGGACGGATCGCCGCGGAAGTCCATCGACATCTTGTCGATCTCGTCGAGCACGAACAGCGGATTCTTGGTGCCGGCCTTGGTCAGATTCTGGATGATCCTTCCGGGCATCGAACCAATATAAGTACGGCGATGACCGCGGATCTCCGCTTCATCGCGCACGCCGCCGAGCGACATGCGGATGAACTTGCGGTTGGTCGCTTTCGCGATCGACTGGCCGAGCGAAGTCTTGCCGACGCCGGGCGGACCGACGAGGCACAGGATCGGGCCCTTCATCTTGTTGACGCGCTGCTGCACGGCGAGATATTCGAGGATGCGTTCCTTGACCTTCTCGAGGCCGAAATGATCGGCATCGAGCACCTGCTGCGCCATGCGCAGGTCGCGGCGCACCTTGGTCTTCTTCTTCCACGGCACGCCGAGGAGGAAATCGACGTAGTTGCGCACGACGGTGGCCTCGGCCGACATCGGCGACATCTGCTTCAATTTGTTGAGCTCCGCGCGCGCCTTGGTCTCGATCGGCTTCGGCATGCCGGCAGCGGTGATCTTCTTGGCCAGCTCGTCCAGCTCGTTGGGCGCTTCGTCCATATCGCCCAACTCTTTCTGGATCGCCTTCATCTGCTCGTTGAGGTAGTACTCGCGCTGGCTCTTCTCCATCTGCGACTTGACGCGGCCGCGGATGCGCTTCTCGATCTGCTGCACGTCGATTTCGCCGTCGACGAGGCTGACCAAGAGTTCCTGGCGATCGGCGACGTCCGCGGTTTCGAGGACGCGCTGCTTGTCGGGCACGCGCACGGTGATGTGCGATGCGATCGTGTCGGCGAGACGCGAGGGATCGTCGATGCCGGCGAGCGTCGACATCAATTCGGGCGGAAGCTTGCGCGAGAGCTTGACCAGCTGCTCGAACAGCGTCGTCAGCGAACGGCCGATGACGCCGATCTCGCGCTCGCTGCGCGTGTACGCAGGCTCGAGCTCGCGCACGTGCGCGCTCATCAAGCCATTGCGCTCGCCGAACGAGACGATCTCGGCGCGATGCGTGCCTTCGACAAGCACCTTGATCGTGCCGTCCGGAAGCTTCAGGAGCTGCAGCACGCTGGCGATCGTGCCGATCGTATAGAGATCGCCGGCGCCGGGTTCGTCGACGTCGGGGCTGCGCTGTGCGACGAGGAGGATCTTCTTGTTTCCGTCCATCGCGATGTCGAGCGCACGCACGGATTTCTCGCGGCCGACGAACAGCGGGATGACCATGTGCGGAAACACGACGACATCGCGCAGCGGCAGGACCGGCAGCTCGATCAGATCGGTTTCGGCGGACTTGGGTGCTTTGACGGATTTATCGGTCATTTGGCTCATTCAGGCGAAGGATTGGAGCACGATGGCAGCGTGTACCTCGGCTGTCGTATCGTCAAGTGAGGACGGCACCTGCTTTTGCAAGGGAATTCACGGTGCATTGACGCGATGTCGCCAAAACGGCTTGTGCATCACGTTTCGGCAGTTAGCCGCGCGTAAGAAATATTCACGACAGCGGCTCTTCGAAGCCGGATCGGGCGATCCGGCTTCGGGGCGGAACGGACGTCTATTCGGACGCCGCTCGGGTCTGCATGTTGCCGCGATAGATGAGATACGGCTCGGCCTGACCGTTGATGACGGCTTCGTCGACGACGACCTTGCTGACGTGATCGAGCGAAGGCAGATCGAACATCGTCTCGAGCAGCACTTGTTCGAGGATCGTGCGCAGGCCGCGCGCGCCGGTCTTGCGCGCGAGCGCCTTGTGCGCGATCGCCGTCAGCGCTTCGGGACGGAACTCGAGCTCGACTCCTTCCATGTCGAAGAGTCGCTTGAACTGCTTGGTGATCGCGTTCTTGGGTTCGGTCAGGATCTTGACCAGCGCGGTCTCGTCGAGCTCTTCGAGCGTCGCCACGACCGGCAGGCGTCCGACGAATTCCGGAATCAGGCCGAACTTGATCAGGTCTTCGGGCTGCACGTCGGCGAGGAGCTTGGAGATTTCCGCATTGCGGTTCTTGCTGCGCACTTCGGCGTTGAAGCCGATGCCCACCGCTTCACTGCGCTGCTGGATGATCTTCTCGAGTCCCGCGAACGCGCCGCCGACGATGAAAAGAATATTGCGCGTGTCGACCTGCAAAAATTCCTGCTGCGGATGCTTGCGCCCGCCTTGCGGCGGCACCGAGGCGATGGTGCCTTCGATGAGCTTCAAGAGCGCCTGCTGCACGCCTTCGCCGGACACGTCGCGCGTGATCGACGGGTTCTCGCTCTTGCGCGAGATCTTGTCGATCTCGTCGATGTAGACGATACCGGTCTGCGCCTTCTCGACGTCGTAGTCGCACTTCTGCAGAAGCTTCTGGATGATGTTCTCGACGTCCTCGCCGACGTAGCCGGCTTCGGTCAGCGTCGTGGCATCGGCGATCGTGAACGGCACGTTCAAGAGGCGCGCGAGCGTATCGGCGAGCAGCGTCTTGCCCGAGCCGGTCGGACCGACCAGGAGGATGTTCGATTTGGCGAGCTCGACTTCTTCGCTGCGTCCGCGCGTTTCCAACCGCTTGTAGTGGTTGTAGACGGCGACGGCGAGCACTTTCTTCGCGCGGTTCTGCCCGATCACGTACTGATCGAGCACGTCGAGGATTTCCTTGGGCTTGGGCAGGTGACTGCGCGCGCCCGCGGCTTTTTCCTCGAGCTCCTCGCGGATGATGTCGTTGCAGAGCTCGACGCACTCATCGCAGATGAAAACCGAAGGACCCGCGATGAGTTTGCGGACCTCGTGCTGGCTCTTGCCGCAGAACGAGCAGTAAAGAATCTTTCCGCTGTCGCCCGATCGGCTCTGCCGGTCGTCTGTCATTGCTCCGCCTCGGAGATTGGCGTTGGTGCGCCTTGAGAATAGCACAAGGGGGCCGGACACCAGGCCCAGCCCCCGGATTACGAGAATTTACAAGTCGATCAAAGAGTTCGTTCAGGCGCCGACGGGCGCATCGACGGGCCGTTTCTCGAGCACGGCATCGATGAGGCCGTAGTTGCGGGCGTCCTCGCTGGACATGAACCGGTCGCGGTCCGTGTCGTGCGCGATCTGCTCAATCGGCTGGCCGGTGTGGCGCGACAGGATCTCGTTCAGGCGCTGGCGCGTGTTGATGATCTCGCGGGCGTGAATGTCGATGTCGCTGGCCTGGCCCTGGATGCCGCCGCTCCACGGCTGGTGGATCATGATGCGCGAGTGCGGCAGCGAGTAGCGTTTGCCCTTCGCGCCGGCCGCCAGGAGCAGCGAGCCCATGCTGGCGGCTTGGCCGACGCACATGGTGCTGACATCCGGCTTGAGGAACTGCATCGTGTCGTAGATCGCAAGACCTGCGCTCACCGAGCCGCCCGGGCTATTGATATAGAGGTTGATGTCCTTGTCCGGATTCTCCGACTCCAGGAACAGCAACTGCGCTACCACGACATTGGCGACGTAGTCGTCGATCGGGCCGACCAGGAACACGACGCGCTCCTTGAGGAGGCGCGAATAGATATCGTAGGCGCGCTCGCCGCGCGAAGTCTGCTCGACGACGACCGGAACGAGATTGAGACCCTGTGGTGCGTGCTGGTGCGACATCGACCTCTCCCGCGCCGGCTCGGCTTTAAGCGCCGGGGCGCATGACTTCATTGAAACTCAAGGGTTGCTCGGTCAGTTTCGCATGCTCGGCGACCCATTCCACGACCTGATCTTCGAGCACGCGGCTCTGTAGACCCTGCATCAATTGGGGATCGCGCGTGTAAAGTTCAACGACCTTCTCCGGTTCCTCATAGGTCGACGCGATCATCGCCAGCGCTTCGCTGACGCGGCGCGAATCCAGGCGCACCTCGTTCTGGCGCGCAAGCTCGGCCAAGAGGAATCCGGCGCTGACGCGACGGCGCGCCGCGGGCAGGTAGGGCACGAACGAATCTTCGCCTGAAGCTCCGGCCTGACGCGCCAATGCGCGCGCATCGTTCTCGATCATCGCCTGCGGCAGCTCGATCTCGGGATAGGCGTTGACCAGCTTCTCGGCCGTCGTCGCCTTCAGGCGCGCCATCAGCGCGCCTTTAAGTTCGCGCTCCAGATTGGCGCGGACGTCCTCGCGGAACTTGGAGATGCCGCCTTCCTTGATGCCGAAGCTGGCCGCGAACGCCTCGTCGATCTCCGGCAGATGCTGCTCCTGCACGCGCACGACCTTGATATCGGCATGCGCGGTCTTGCCGGCGAGCGCCGGGACGCGGAACGAAGCCGGGAACGCGACGTCGGCGGCGAACTCGTCACCGGCCTTGTGGCCGACGAGCTTTTCTTCGATCTCGGCGATGAAAGCGCCCGAGCCCAGGATCGAGCCGACGCGATCGGTGCCGGTTTCCGGATGGCGCACGCCGTCGGCGGTCGCCGAATATTCGAACAGCACCATGTCGCCGTTCTGCGCCGGACGATCGGCGACGGTGAACGTGCGGCGCTGCAGGCGCAGCGTATCGATCATCGTGTCGATGTCGGCATCGCTGACCGAAGCGGTGGGCTTGGTGATCTCGAGCCCGCCGATCTCGATCTTGCCGATCTCCGGCATGATCTCGAACGTGGCGGTGTATTCGATCTCGCCGTTGGTCGGCGTGCCGGTCGTCGAAATCGCCGGCTGCACGGCCGGACGCAGTTTTTCCTGATTGACCGCTTCCTGGAAGCTCGATCCGATCATCTCGGACAGCGCCTCGTTGCGGATCTGGCGCCCGAAACGCTGCTCGATGACCTTGGTCGGCACCTTGCCCGGACGGAAACCCTTGAGGCGCGCGCTACGGCCCATTTCCTGGATGCGCGTGCGCACGGTGTCCTCGAGACGCTCGGCGGGAAGGCGGATGGTGAGCTTGCGGCCGAGTTTGCCGACGTTTTCGATCGAAACCTGCATGTGCGTTCCTCAGTCTATCTTCATGGCCGGGAATCCGTTCGCGGCTTGGTTGATCAGGAAATGGAGCTTGGGCCGGGCGTCTGGGTTCGAAGGCTTGATCGACACCAGACGATAGCGTTTCAGGCTAGGAAGTGTTCGGATAAACGTGGTGCGAAAGGAGAGACTCGAACTCTCACGGGTCACCCCGCTGGAACCTAAATCCAGTGCGTCTACCAATTCCGCCACTTTCGCCCGGCAGGCCTTTCGTGTCGCGGGTCCCGACCGAGCACATCGAATCGATCGGGGAAAAAATGGTGGGCCGTCTAGGACTCGAACCTAGGACCAAGAGATTAAGAGTCTCCTGCTCTACCAACTGAGCTAACGGCCCCGCTGTAAAACAAATAACGCTGTCGCGCATGCGCGACGATCACTCCCCCTCGCCCGCTTGCGGGAGAGGGCAATGGCTCGGAGCAAGCCCCGAATTGTAACCAAACTGGGGTGGACGATGGGATTCGAACCCACGACAACCGGAATCACAATCCGGTACTCTAACCAACTGAGCTACGCCCACCACGAAACCCGAAAATACGGGTTTCTCGCGAAGCCCGCACTGAATCTTTGCCGCATCGACTCCCGACCGCACGACTGCTGGCGCGCCCGACAGGACTCGAACCTGCAACCGTCGGCTTAGAAGGCCGATGCTCTATCCGGTTGAGCTACGGGCGCATCGTCAGCCGGATTGTTTCGCGGACCCGTCCGCGAAACCAGCCTGCCTCTTCACGCCAAGGTGGTCGGGGTAGAGGGATTCGAACCCCCGACACCCTGCTCCCAAAGCAGGTGCGCTACCAGGCTGCGCTATACCCCGCCGCTCTTGACCCGCCGGGCGCATTCCACCGCGCCAGAAAGGGGCCGAGATACTACGAACGTGGCTCTGTTCCGTCAATCGGCACGCGCTTTGCGAAGGGACTGGCAAGACTTCGTCCAAACGCAATCGAGCGACCGGCGGAACAACGAAAAAGGGTGCCGAAGCACCCTTTTTCGTTCGCTGATATGGCGCGCCCGGAGAGATTCGAACTCCCGACCACCAAGTTCGTAGCCTGGTACTCTATCCAACTGAGCTACGGGCGCGTGAAACCGCACATTCTACATCATTGCCGGCGACGACCCGCGAAGAGCGCGGTCGGCGCGAAAGGGGCGCGATTATTCGAGTCGCGCAGGTTGGCGTCAACCCTTTTCTTCAGGGCGGATCGTTCCGCCGCTCCGGAATGCCGAGCAGTGGCGCGTCGAAGTCACCGCTCCGACAAGCCCCTTTCCGGCACGACCGCACGGCGTGTGTCGACGCCTGACCGCGATCCGAAAAAGTAGACAATTTCTAACCCATGGTGTATTTCAGCCGGGCAAGGCTTTGCATCGGATTCGACGCATTTTTTGGGGGTCGCCGAATCAGAATAGGCGCAAGCGAGCCACTCCCGAACGTGCTTGTCGAAAGCGACATAATCGGCGCGCGCCGTTGACGTGCGCCGCAGCGAAGGCACGGCGCGAAGCCGGAGCCCCTTTCGCAGGGAGCGCGCCATGGAACGCTTTCACCGACGCACGCACCACGCCGGCATCGCGCGCAAGCACGCGCTCGCCGCCGCACTCCTGATCCTTACCGTCGCCGCATTCGCGCACGCCGAAAGCGACGACGACGCGACACAGCCCGCCCGATTGAAAGAGCTCAGCCTCGAAGAGCTCAGCAACGTCGAAGTGACTTCGGTATCGCGACGCCCCGAAAAACTGTCGACGGTCGCGTCTGCAATCCAAGTCATCACGAGCGATGAGATCCGCCGCTCCGGCGCAACGAGTCTCCCCGAGGCGCTGCGGCTCGCCGATAATCTCGACGTCGCGCAGAAGAATTCGCACGACTGGGCGGTCACCGCGCGCGGATTCAACACGGCGCTCGCCAACAAGCTCCTCGTCATGATCGACGGCCGCACGGTCTATACGCCGCTTTTCTCCGGCGTCTTCTGGGACGTGCAGAACGTCCTCCTCGAAGACATCGACCGCATCGAAGTCATCAGCGGACCCGGCGGAACGCTGTGGGGCGCCAATGCCGTCAACGGCGTCATCAACATCATCACCAAGAGCTCCGCCGACACGCAGGGCGCCTACGTCGAGGCAGGCGCCGGCGATTCGCTTCGCGATTCCGTCGGTGCGCGTTATGGTGCGCGCGTCTCGCCCGACGTCACCTTGCGCGTTTACGGACAATCCTTCGACCGCGACGAGGAAGAGAAAGCCGATGGCGATCCCGCGCACGACGACTGGCGGCACAGCCAGGCCGGATTCCGCCTCGACGCCGGCGCTTCGCCGTCGAACCGGCTGACCGTTCAAGGCGACTACTACGACGGCGACGAGAACATCGTCAGCGGCGGCAAAGCACGCGTCGACGGCGCCAATCTTCTCGGACGCTGGTCGCACGTCGTCTCGGATCGCTCCGATTTCAGCCTGCAGGTCTACTACGATCGCACGCACCTGTCGGATCCGATTCCGGCGCTCGTCCTCAACGGCATCGAATTCGCGCCGGCCGGAAACCTCATCGACGATCTCGATACGTTCGACATCGATTTCCAGCAGCGCCTGCGCATCGCCGACAGCAACGAGATCGTCTGGGGCTTCGGCTATCGCCACACGCGCGACGAGGTCTCGAACGCGCCGGCCTTGGCTTTCCTGCCGACGACGCTCGATCAGAATCTCTACAGCGCGTTCATCCAAGACGAAGCGGCGCTGCGCGACAACCTCGCGCTCACGTTCGGCACCAAGCTCGAGCACAACGACTACACCGGCTTCGAGCTCGAGCCCAGCCTGCGCCTGCAATGGACATTCGCACCGAGCCAGTCGCTCTGGGCGGCGGTTTCGCGAGCCGTCCGCACGCCGTCCCGCGTCGATCGGGATCTCGTCGAGCCGGCACCGCCGCAGGCGCTCGTCATTCTCGAAGGCTCGAGCGATTTCAGCTCCGAATCGGTCGTCGCGAAGGAGCTCGGCTACCGCGCGCAGCTCGGCTCGTCGCTGGCGCTCTCGATCACGGCTTTCCATAACGATTACCATGACGTCCGCAGCACCGGCATCACCCCCGCGACCTTGTTGCCGTTCGTGTTCGAGAACAACCTCGAAGGCGCAACCTATGGCGCGGAGCTGAGTGCCGACGTGCGCCTCGCGCCGTGGTGGCGATTGCGCGCGGGCTTTGACTCCTTCGAGGAACATCTGCACGTGAAACCCGGGCAGTTCGACCTGAACGACGCGCACAACGAGACGGCCGACCCCTCGCATCGATGGTCGATCCGCTCGTCGATGGACCTCGGGCGACAGATCGAGCTGGACATTGGCCTGCGCCGCGTCGGCACGCGCGACATCAACAACGGACCGACGATCGGCGTCGTTCCGGCCTACACGGAGATGGACCTGCGCCTGGGCTGGCGTGCGACGGAACATCTCGAGCTTTCGATCGTCGGCGCCAATCTTCTGCACGAGCGCCACGTCGAATACGGCTATCCCGACGGGAACCAGGTCGAGATCGGGCGCAGCGTGTTCGGCAAGATCGCATGGCGTTACTGACGGCGCGACGCCACAGGAGTCGCTGGCAGCTCGCGCTCGGCGCGGCGCTGTCCCTGCTCGCCTGCGTGTTCGGCGCACAGGCGAAAGTCGCCGATTACCAGGTCAAGGCGGTGTTCCTGTTCAACTTCACGCAGTTCGTCGACTGGCCGCCGCAATCATTCGCCAGCGCAGCCGATCCGGTCGTGATCGGAATCCTCGGCGACGATCCTTTCGGTCCCTATCTCGACGAAACGGTGCACGGCGAGAAAATCGCTCAGCGCACGCTCGTCGTGCGGCGCTGGCACCGCGTCGAGGAAATCGACGCCTGCCATGTGCTCTTCGTGAGCCGATCCGAAGCCGGCCACCTCGACGAAATCGTCGCCGCGCTCAGGGGCCGCAGCATCCTCACGGTCGGCGACGACACCGCGTTCCTCAAGCGCGGCGGCATGGTGCGCTTCGTCAACGAGAGCGATCGCGTCAAGGTCAGGATCAACGTCGATGCCGCGCGCGCATCGGGCCTGACGATCAGCTCCAAGCTGCTGCGGGTCGCGGAAATCGTCGAAGCCGGCGGCGAGTAACGATCATGATCCTCAAAGACACGCCGATACGCCGCAAGCTGACCGCCAGCATCCTCCTGACCAGCGTCATCGTCATGGTGCTGATGCTCGGCGCATTCGTCGCCTACAACTACTTCCAGCTGCGCAAGGCGACGGTGCGCCAGTTCACCTCGATCGGCGAAATCATCGCGTCCAACGCCAGCGCCGCGCTCGCGTTCGACAACGTCGAGGACGCCACCGAAATACTCGCGGCGCTGAAGGCGCAGCGACGCATCGCCGCTGCCGCTCTCTACGATCGCGACGGCGCGCTGTTCGCGAAATATCCGCCCACGCTGGCGGATTCGGATCTGCCCGCGACGGCGGGCGAGCTCGGTTATCGGCTCGGCGACAACTCGCTGATCGGTTTCCAACCGATCGTCGAGCGCGAACGGCGCCTGGGCACGTTGTACCTGCGCCTGGACACCAGCAGCGTGATGCAAGAGTGGCTCTGGGGATCGCTGCGCATCGCGCTCGCCGTGATGTTGGTCGTGCTCGCGGTTGCGTACCTGCTTTCGCTCGCGCTCGAGAAACAGGTCTCGAATCCGATCCTCGCGCTCGCCAAGACCGCGAAAAACGTGTCGGAGAACCACGATTTCTCGGTGCGCGCGGAGAAGCACGGTGGAGATGAAATCGGCGAGCTGACCGATGCGTTCAATGGAATGCTTTCGGACATCCAGGAACGCGAAGAGGCGCTGCACGCCGTCAACGATGCGCTGCGCGCCGAAAACGTCGAGCGTCGGCGCGCCGAAGAACGCGCCGCGTGGCTCGCGTCGTTCCCCGAGCGCAATCCCAATCCGATCGTCGAGCTCGACCTTGCCACCGGCGTCGTGCACTACGCGAACCCCGCGCTGGTGCGCGTCTTTCCGGAATTTCTCGCGTCGGGCATGGAGCATCCGCTGCTGCACGGACTGAGCGAAGTCGCACCGCGCCTCCTCGGCGGCGAAACCGACGCGCTCCATCGCGAAATCGAGGCGGGCCCGTACGTCTTCTCGCAGACGCTGAACTACATCGCAGAATCGGGACGGCTTCGCGTCTACAGCACCGACATTTCCGAACGCAAGCACGCCGAAGAAGCGTTGCGCGGCGCCAAGCTCGATCTCGAAAAGAAAGTCGCGGATCGCACCGCGGAACTTCAGACCGCCAAGGAGCTCGCCGAATCGAGCGATCGCCTGAAATCGGAATTCTTGGCGAACATGAGCCACGAGCTGCGCACGCCGCTGAACGCGATCATCGGATTCACCGGCACGCTGCTGATGCGACTGCCCGGCCCGATCACGCAGGCGCAGGAAAAACAGCTGACGACGATCCAGGGCGGCGCGCGGCATCTCCTCTCGTTGATCAACGATCTGCTCGACGTCGCCAAGATCGAATCGGGCAAGCTCGACCTCAAGCTCGAATCGGTCTCGTGCACGCACGTCATCGAGGAAGTGGTGACGACGCTGCGTCCGCTGGCCGAAAAGAAAGGCCTCGATTTCCGCGCGCAGCTTCCTCTCGAAGAAAACCTCATCCGCAGCGACCGGCGCAGCCTTGGCCAGATCGTCATCAATCTCGCCAGCAACGCGATCAAGTTCACCGAGACGGGCAGCGTCGTCATCGCAGCCACGAGAGAGCAAGGCGCCGAAGGTCCGTGCACGGTGATCACGTTCAGCGATACCGGTTGCGGCATCAAACCCGAGGATCAGGTTCATCTCTTCCGCGCGTTCAGCCAGGTCGATTCGTCGACGACGCGCCGCCACGAAGGCACCGGCCTCGGTCTCCATCTTTCGCAGAAACTCGCGCAACTCCTCGGCGGCAACATCACGTTCCGGAGCGAATACGGCGCCGGCACGACATTCATCCTCACGTTGCGCGAGAACGCGTTCGATCGACACGCGTGATGACTTCCGTCCTATTCCGACTGGCACATAGCGAACGCGTTCGCAGCCGTTAGCATCGCCGCCTCGACTCCGGAGGATCATCGATGCGACTTTCCCGGCTGCTGACGGCAGCGACTTTCGTGACTTGCGTCGCGAGCATGACGAACGCAACCGCCGACGAGGCCGCCAAGCCGCAGTCGTTCACGCGACAGAGTGCGCGCGACATCCTCGCCGAATCGCGCAAGGTCGTCAGCGGTCACGGCATCGAGACGATGCAGAAGATTCCGATCAACGGCACCGAGCAGTGGATCTCGGTGCGCGGCCACGACACGCGCAACCCGATCCTCCTCTATCTGCACGGCGGCCCCGGCGCGCCCGACATGCCGCTCGCCTACACGTTTCAGACGCCTTGGGAAGATTACTTCACGGTCGTGCAATGGGATCAGCGCGGCGCCGGCAAGACGTTCGCGGCGAACGATCCGGCGGCGCTCGCATCGACGATGACGGTCGATCAGATGACCGCGGATGCCGCCGAAGTCGTTTCGTATCTTCGCCGCACGTATCACAAGCAGAAGATTTTCCTGCTCGGCCATTCCTGGGGCTCGGTGCCCGGCGTGCGTCTCGCAGAGGCGCATCCCGACTGGTTCTACGCCTACATCGGCGCTGGCCAGATCGCGAACATGCGCGAGAGCGAAGCGATCGGCTATCGCTTCGCTCTCGACGAAGCACGCAAGCAGAACAACCAGAAAGCCGTGCACGATCTCGAAGCGATCGCGCCGTATCCGCCGCCGGACGGCAAGCCGATCGACTTCGCCTCGATCGGCACGCAGCGCCAGTGGCTGCAGTACTACGGCGGCCTAGCCTGGGGCCGCACCGGTTTCGAATCGTTCGAGAACGCCGAGAAGATCTCGCCCGACTACAGCGACGAGGATTTCGCCGCGATCGACAAAGGCAGCGGCTTCACGATGAGCCACCTGCTTGGACCGTTGACCGACGCCGACTTCACCAAGACGACGCATTTCGATCTGCCGATTCTTCTCTTCCTCGGACGCCACGACTACTCCGTGTCGCACGACGTCGCCGCACGCTGGTTCAAGACGCTGAAGGCACCGGCGAAGAAACTCGTTTGGTTCGAGGATTCTGCGCACCTGATGATGCAGGAGCAGCCCGGACGGTTCTTGAAGCATCTCGTCGACGACGCGCGGCCCTACGCGGTGAAAGCCGGCGACGCGGCGCCTGACGACATCGTCGAGCGCTAGGCGACGAACACGACGACATGGAGCCGCGACTCACAAGTTGAGACGCGGCAACACGAAAGCAAACGTCACGCCCAGCACGAAGGCCAGCGATGCGCCGATATAAAGAACCCAGCTCAGCGATCGCAAACGGGTGCATGCGCGAGCGAGCGCCGGATCCCTCGGACAAGGCATGCTTCGCGCGCGCCACAGCGCTATGCCTGCCATTGCGAGCAAGGCACCCGCACTGCCGAACACGAGTCCCTTGTGCTCGCTCATCCAGACCAGCTGCGGCACGGCGCCGACGAGACCCGCAAGAGCCGCGCCTGCGCCGAGCGCGACCATGACCGCCGGCAGCACGCAGCACAACAGCGTGCCGGTGCTGGCCAGAAGCGCGGTGAACGCGAGCCAGGCGTTGCGCGTGAGCGGCGCATTCAATGGGATGCCTCCTTGAGTCGCGTGCGCACCGCGTCGAGCGACTCATCCGCTCGGCGAATGCCCGTCACCGTGTAACCGGCATCGGTCAGCGCGCGCCGCAATTCGTCGTCGGCGATGTCCTGCCCGTCCTTGGTCGAAACCGCGACGAGCCGCTCCTCGAGGCTCACGACGACGTCGGAGGTGGCGGGAAACGCACGAAGCTTCTTCTCGATGCCCTGCGCGCAGAACGCGCACACGAGACCGTTGACGTCCATCTCGATCGTTGCCGCATTGCTTGCCATCGCGACGCCGGACAGCAGCGCCGCGAGAGTTGCCTTGAAAATCTTCATGAGCGTTCTCCGCTAGAAATTGAACATGGCCATGACCTGGGGCTTGCCGTCGGCCGTGAGGCCCGCTTCGATCCAGGCACCGCCTTTGAACAGCCGGACCAGCGCAGCCCATTCGACGCCGCGTCGAATCTGGCCGGTGTAATCGCGGCCTTGGATGACGAACCACATCGCGAGCGTCGAATAGTCGTGCGCGTACGGCGCGAACCCGAGTTGCACGGTGTCGACCCGCTGCGAGAACTCAGCGCTTTCCCACAGGTCGCTTTTGACCGACGCATAGACGCGTCGAGTCTCGTAGTCGAACTGTGCGCCGACGTTGCGCGCGAGGTGCGTTCCGTCGAACGTGTTGCCGGCCGCCGAGCCGAGCCCACCCCATGCGAAGATGTTCGCCTGCGCCGAAGGCAGGTTCCATCGCTTCGCCAAGTAGTTCACGCGCAGATACGCGATCTCGCGATCGACATCGCGGATGTCGCTGTCGAAACGGACGTAGCCGCCTCCGATCGACAGCCAGTAAGCAGGCGCGTAGAACGCCTGCCCTTCGAGCATGGTGCCGGCACCGTATTCCGCCATCACGGTAGTTCCGTTGGCGAACGCGATTGGCTTCGCGACGGCCGTCGCCGATGCGCACAAGAGCACGCATGCAGCGCACGCGCGCAAACGCGCACGAATCAAATTGAACATGTGATCTCCTGGTACACACGCGCGCGAACGCGCGAGAGCGCGACCGATGGCCGCGCGGCGGACGCTGGGAGATCAGGCGATCGGAGGTCGCAAGGGCATGTCGATCGCCGCCGCGACGAGCGGAGTCCGATCGATCGAAGGCGATATCGAGTCGACGTGAAGATGGAACGTCGCCGGCACCGACGGGAGCGCCGCCACCGTCATGCACGCGTCGGCGCAACTCATGCCGAACGATTTCGCCGGACAACAGGGGCACTTGGGCGCCTGCCCGTCGTGATCCATCGACGAATGGCAGTGATGGCCGCTTGTACCCGAAGCGAAAGCCGCAGTCGCGCCGACGCCACCTTGCAGGATCAAGGCAAGCGCGATCAGGAGACGGAGGGCGATGCGGAGCATGGGCTTAGCGTAGGACGTTTTGCGTTGCAGCACAAAGGCGCCGCTTCTCTCGTCGAAAAGACCGGGAGCGAGGGCGGAAGTTCGATCGCTTTTCGACGGCTTGCCTTGAGCTGAATACCGACGCGACAGCACACGCCGGATGCCCTGCTCGATTCGTTGACACGCCGCAACGTTCGGCGCAGATTGCCTCGCACTCAAAAGCACGACGGCGCCCCAGGCATCCCGCACTCACGCGACGCCGATATTCGGGGCCCGAATGGGGACTCAACTATTCACCTCCGCTGCAGCTGCCAGGACAGGCGGCTTTTCGTGCCGCGGAGCCCCGCACGCACGCAATCCCGACGAGGACATCACATCATGAAGACTCTGCTCGGCACTCTGGCTCTCAGCGCTCTCCTGGCGATTTCATCCCTGGCAACGGCGGCCGACACGCCGGATCCGGTGGTGGGTACCTGGAAACTCGATACGGCGAAATCGACCGGCAACGTGCCGATGCCCAAGAGCGAAACGCGCACGTACGCCGCAGCGCCGGGCGGCGTCGCGCTCACCTGGACGCGCGTCGGCGCCGACGGCAAGGAAAGCACCGTCAAAACCTCGTTCAAATACGACGGCCGGGATTATCCGGTCGCCGGCTCGCCCGATTTCGACGCGTTGAGCGCGAAGCGCATCGACGCCAATACGATCGAATCGAAGCAGAAACGCGCGGGCAAGGAAGTCGGCACAACGACGCGTACCGTTTCGGCCGACGGAAAAACGTTGACGCTGGTCAGCAAGATCGTCACAGCCGCAGGCACGTCGGCGGATACGACGATGGTCTACGATCGCCAATGACGAAGGCCTATTGCGACTGATAACGCATGAGCGCGGCGAGCGCGAACGAACGCTCGCCGCGCAATGCACAAGTCGTCGTGGGACTATCGCGATTCTCGCAACAGACGAGACAAGACTTCCGCGATGAACGCCGACTTCGCGTTCGTGTAGCCCTCTCGATCCGAACCGAACCGGTCGGCAAGATCTTTCTTGAGCGTCGCATAGGCACTCGCCTCCTGCGGATTTCCGCGCAGGAAATCGCGAAACGCAATATGCCGTTTCAACTCCGGGTTGTCCGACGCGCAGACGTAGAGATGATGCGGCGGAAGATCGCGCGGTTGTTCGAACGCGTGACGGCCGTCGACCCCTTTTTCGCCTTCATAGACGTAGCCGACCTTTGACAGCGTGCCGACGACCCGCGAGATATCGGTCGCTGCAGCAACCACGACGTCGACATCTACGATTGGTTTTGCGGCCAGGCCGGGAACCGAAGTGCTTCCTATGTGAACGATATCGAGCGCGATCGGGCCCAGCGCCGAGGCCACTCTTTCTCTGATCCGTTCGAAGACTCGAGGCCAGCTCGGATCGTACGGAACCACGACAACGGGCTTGGAAATGATGCCTCCGACGGCTGTCGACTCGTCCGGCCGCGGACATTATCGCAAACCGCGAAAGCCGGTCGAAGTCACCCAGGAAGACCACGCCCTTCGACTTGCTAAAGAATTTGACAGCGGCCGTCGCGGCGCTGCGGTTTGATGCGCGCCATGTCCACAACGACGGCGCAGCCCCCCATGCATAACCTCCTCCGAATCCTCACGACCCGCTTGCGGCACGCGGCACCGCCTGTACTCGCATCGCTCCTCGGCCTCGCCGCAACCGCGCAAGCCTCCGATCACCTCGATTCCCCAAGCGTGATCGCCGATCCGCGCGCCGACATCGGCGATCTTTATGCTTGGACCTCGCCCGATGGACGCCAGCTCAACCTCGTCATGACCATCGTCGGGCACACGTTCTCGGACAAGCTCCGCTACGTCTTCCACGTCGACAGCGGAAGCCGCTTCGGCCACACGACCGCGACGACGACAATCGACTGCCATCTCGCGACCAAGACCGACATGGAATGCCGCGCCGGCTACGGCGACTACGCGCGCGGCGACGCGAGCGTGCCGGACGGACTCGAAGGCACCGGAACGCGGTTTCGCGTATTCGCGGGGCTTCGCGACGATCCGTTCTTCAACAACGTGAAGGGCACGCGCGCCGCCTACAACACGGCCGTCGCCGCGATGAAGGCAGGCGCCAAGCCCGACGACGCCGGCTGTCCGCAATTCGATCGGCCGACCTCGCTCGCGATTCTCGATCAGTGGCGACACACCGACGGCGGACCTGCGAAGAATTTCCTCGCCGGATGGACGCCCGCCTCGCTCGTCGTCTCGATCGACCTCGACGCCGTAGCCAAAGGCGGCCCGCTGCTCGCAGTCTGGGCGACGACATCGAACGCCAAGCGCCAGATCGATCGCATGGGCCGACCGCTCACCGGCAACGCGCTGCTCGGCACGATCGCGACGAGCGAGATCAGCGATCAGCTCAAGGAACGCTACAACGCCGC
>Ga0068859_100000203_pt1 | contig 58452 bp, 52 predicted proteins | sample KBSSwiS22_FD_66585 | JGI IMG/M metagenome (GOLD analysis project Ga0068859, IMG submission 66585) | Switchgrass rhizosphere microbial communities from Kellogg Biological Station, Michigan, USA - KBS Switchgrass S2-2 | ecosystem: Host-associated > Plants > Roots > Rhizosphere > Soil ...
GGGCGGATCCGCCCTGTCTGGGGCCGGACCAGCCGTGGGGCGTCAACGGGCTTACGGGACGCCGGGGGCGTCAACGGCCTACGGGACGCCGGAGGCGTCAACGGCCTACGTGACGCCACCAGCGAGGTAGCCAACCAGATAGGTGGCGCCGGCAGCCAACGCGCCGAGGCCGAGCTGGCGGGCGCCGGACAACAACGGTGACCGGCCCGTGAAACGGCTCACTACCACCCCGACGACGAACAGCGCGAGGCCAGCCAGCAGGGCGCTCGCCAGGAACGTGTCGGCGCCACACAGGTACGGCAGCACGGGAACCAGGGCTCCCACGGCGAACGCGGCGAAGGACGAGCCCGCGGCGACCAGCGCGCTCGGCAGCCGGCCGGGCGTCACGCCCAGCTCCTCCTGGCTGTGAACGGCGAGCGCGATCTCGGGATCCACGTGCAGCTGGTGGGCCACCGCCTCGGCGAGCTTCGGGTCGACGCCCTTGCGCGCGTAGGTGGCGGCGAGCTCGGCACGCTCATCGGCCGGGAAGTCCGACAGCGCGCGGCGCTCCACCTCGATCTCGGCGGCCATCGCCTCGTTCTGTGATCGAACCGACGTGTATTCGCCGGTCGCCATCGAGAACGCTCCGGAGGCAAGCCCCGCCAGCCCGGCGAGCACCGCCGTCGACCGCGACGACTCGCCGCCGGCGAAGCCAGACAGCAGCGCGACATTGCTGACCAGCCCGTCCATCACCCCGAACACCGCAGGCCGCAGCCAGCCGCCCGAGACATCTCGGTGGCTGTCCCGGTGCTGATGACCGCGCTGGGCGCCGTCCGGCTGCGCGGCGCCGCCGGCTCTGGGGCCGGGAGCAGCTGGCTCCTCCCGGTCGGCCGGGCTCGATCCCGGTGAGTGGCCAGCCTCAGGCATCGCCCCGGCCGGCACCGGCCGGGCCGTCACCGCCGCCGGCCCGCTCCGAGCGACTCGTCTTGTCCAAGCCGACCCGCGCGGCGACGGCGCCGGCCGCCACCGCGTCGGCGGGCTCTGTGGCCACGAGTTCCGGGGCCGCAGGTTCCGGGGCCACGAGTTCCGGGGCCGTGGGTTCCGGGGCCGTGGGTTCCGTGGCCGTGGGCTTCGCGTCCGCTTCCGCCGCCGTCGTCGCCTGCGCCGAGTCCGCTTCGGCGGCGGCCGGCGCGTCCGCGGCGGCGGCACCGCCACCCGTGGCCTTCGCCTCGCTGTCGCCCGCCCCGCCGGGGGGCGGCCCGGCGAGCAGCTCCCGGTTCTCGTCGACCGGCTTGCGCAGCACGAGGAACATCACGAGGGCACCGACGAAGACCACAGCGCTGACCCAGTCGTTGAGGCGCAGGCCGGCGATGTGCGTGGCGTCGTCGATGCGCAGTGCCTCGATCGCAGCCCGGCCGACCGTGTACATCATGATGTAGAGCGCCAGCAGCCGGCCACGGCCGAGGCGGTGGAAGCGGTCGATGAGCAACAGAACCAGGGCGACGACCAGGCACCACAGCGACTCGTAGAGAAACGTCGGGTGGAACGTCGCGAACTGCTCGTATCCGCCGGGCCGGTGCGTGACATCGATCTCCAGCGCCCAGGGCAGGGTGGTGGGCCGGCCGAACAGCTCCTGGTTGAAGTAGTTGCCCCACCGGCCGATCGCCTGGGCGAGGACGATGCCGGGCACGGCCGCGTCGGCGAACAGCAGGAACGAGACGCCCGACCGCCTCGTCTTGATCCACACGCCGAGGGCGCCGCCGGCGACCGCGCCCCAGATCCCCAGCCCGCCGTTCCACACCTTCAGGACGTCGACGACGTTCCCGTCCGCGCCGAAGTAGGCGTCAGGACTGGTGATGACGTGATAGAGCCTGGCCCCGACGATGCCGAACAGCACCGCCCACACGCCGGCGTCACCGGCGACATTGGGGTCGACCCCGCGGGCGCGTAGCCGCCGGCCCGTCAGCCAGACCGCGACGACGACGCCAATTATGATCATGAAAGCGTAGGCGCGCAGCGGCAGCGGGCCGAGGTGGATGACCCCACGGGACGGGCTGGGAATCGCGGCTAGTACCACGGCGCAAGGCTACCCAGGGATACCACACCCTCGTCCACCCCCTCGGCGAACAGGAGTCTGGCGGCACCCGCGCACCGATGACGGCCGGGCGGTGTGGAAGCCGGAAGCGGTCAGGCGTCGACTGCGGCGGGGGCCGGCCGGCGAACCCCCGCGGCCAGGTCCGCAGTGAGCGCCCTGATGCCTTCCAGGCCGCCAGCGAGGCCTGTGCCCGCGCGTTCGGCAGCCAGCAGGGTGCCGACCAGCGCCGAGCCGACGATCACTCCGTCGGCGAAGGCGGCAACGGTCGCCGCCTGGTCGCCGTCGCGCACGCCCAGGCCGACCGCCACCGGCAGGTCGGTCGCCGACCGCACCCGCTTGACCAGGCCCTCTGCCCCGGCGCCGACCGACTGGCGGACACCCGTCACCCCCATGAGCGACGCCGCGTAGACGAAGCCACCGGTGATGCTGGTCACCAACCGGATCCGCTCGTCGGTCGAGCTCGGCGCGACCAGGAACACCGGGTCGAGATCGTGCCTGGCCGCGGCGGCGAGCCACGGGCCGGCCTCCTCCGGCGGCAGGTCCGGGGTGATGGTGCCGGCGCCGCCGGCGGCGGCGAGGTCGGCGGCGAAACGCTCCACGCCGTAGCGCTCCACCGGATTCCAGTAGGTCATCACGAGGGTGGGCGCGCCGGTCTCGGCGACCGCCTCGACGGTGCGCAGCACGTCGGCGGTGGTGACCCCGCCGCGCAGGGCCGCGTCGACCGCCTCCTGGACGGCCGGGCCGTCGATCGTCGGGTCCGAGTACGGCAGTCCGATTTCGACCGCGTCCACACCGGCCTCGACCATGGCCCGGATCGCCTCGATGCCGTCTTCCACCGTCGGGTAGCCGGCCGGCAGGTAGCCGACCAGAACCGCGCGGCCCTCGTTGCGCGCCGCCGCGAAGGTGTCCGCGAGCCGCCCGCGCGTGCCCTGTGTCCGCACCTGCCGTCCATCTCCCGGCCGGTCCGGCCGTCGTGTCCGTGTGCCCGTTGGGGTGTCTGTCGTCTGTCGCCTGTCGCCCGCCGGCCTCCGCGCGTTCCCGGAGAAGCCTGCGCTGTCGTGCCAACATGATTTCCGGCAGGTCTCGCCGGGCCGGCGCCGTCACCTCGCCGTTACGGTGGCCGCCCACCCGGGCCGTTTCCCACCGCCGTGACATTCCGCCCTGGCATCACGCCGCGGCGCCGGGTGGCGTCCACACCGCGGCGGTCAGCCGTGGGTGGCCGGCTCGGAGTCCGTGGGGAGCACGCCGAACCAGCGGGCCGCCGTGTCGACGTCCTTGTCGCCCCGCCCCGAGCAGTTGACCAGCACGGTCGCGTCCGCGCCGAGCTCGCGGGCGACCTCGACGGCGCCGGCGAACGCGTGCGCGCTCTCGATCGCGACCAGGATCCCCTCGGTCTTCGCGACCAGGGCGAGCGCGTCCATCGCCGCCGCGTCGTCGACGACCCGGTAGGTCGCCCGGCCGGTGTCGTGCAGCCAGGCGTGCTCCGGGCCGATGCCCGGGTAGTCGAGGCCGGCGGAGATCGAGTGGGAGACCTGCGTCTGGCCGTCCTCGTCCTGCAGGAAGTACGAGCGCATGCCGTGCAGCACGCCGGAGCCGCCGCCGGCGATCGCGGCGGCGTGCCGGCCGGTGGCGAGGCCGTCACCGCCGGCCTCACAGCCGATCAGGCGGACGGAGGTGTCCGGGATGAAGCGGTGGAAGATCCCCATCGCGTTCGAGCCGCCGCCGACGCAGGCGACGACGGCGTCCGGCAGCTTCCCCGTGAGCGCCAGCACCTGCTCGCGGGCCTCGACGCCGATGATCCGCTGGAAGTCGCGCACGAGCATCGGGAACGGGTGCGGGCCCATCACCGAGCCGATGCAGTAGTGGGTGCGCTCGACGGTGGCGACCCAGTCACGCAGCGCCTCGTTGATGGCGTCCTTGAGCGTCCTGCTGCCGGAGGCGACCGGGACGACCTCGGCGCCGAGCAGGCGCATCCGGGCGACGTTGAGCGCCTGGCGGCGGGTGTCCTCCTCGCCCATGTAGACGACGCATTCCAGGCCGAACAGCGCGCAGGCCGTCGCGGTGGCGACGCCGTGCTGACCGGCGCCGGTCTCGGCGATCACCCGGGTCTTGCCCATGCGCTTCGTCAGCAGGCACTGGCCGAGGACATTGTTGATCTTGTGGGAGCCGGTGTGCGCGAGGTCCTCGCGCTTGAGCAGGATGCGGGCGCCGCCGACGTGCTCGGTGAGCCGGCGCGCCTCGGTCACCGGCGTCGGCCGACCGGCGTAGCTGGCGAGCAGGCCATCGAGCTCGGCGACGAACGCCGGGTCGGCACGCGCCTCCTCGTAGGCCGCGGTCAGCTCGTCGAGGGCCGCCATCAGCGCCTCGGGCACGAACCGCCCGCCGAAGGGCCCGAAGTGCCCCAGCGGATCCGGCACGTCCCCCCAGCCGCCGGCCTCCGCGTCCAGAAACGACGGAACAGGCGGGACGGTCGTGCCGGTGGCCCCGGCGCTGCTAGAACTCACACCGCGACTCTATCGACCGCCGCCACTCGTTTTCCGAACCCGAGCCAGCACACCCCGGACGTGAGAAGACGCTCACGCCTCGCCGAGGGGCACAAGGCGCCGTTCTGACCGCCGGTCCTAGCGGCCGACCTTGGTAGCGGGGTGCGCACCGGCGGCGACGAGGTCCGCGACCGTCTGGCGCGGGTCGGCGCCGCTGACCGCGGCCTCGCCGACGAGCACCGCGTCGGCGCCGGCCTCCGCGTAGGCGAGCAGGTCGTGTGGGCCTCGGATACCCGACTCGGCGACCTTCAGGATGCCCTGCGGAATCAGCGGTGCCAGGCGGCCGAACGTCTCGGGCCTGACGTCGAGTGTCTTGAGATCACGCGCGTTGACCCCGATCAACCTGGCGCCCGCGTCGAGGGCGCGCACCGTCTCCGCCTCGTCGTGGACCTCGACCAGTGCCGTCATGCCGAGCGACTCGGTGCGCTCCAGCAGGCCGACCAGCCGAGGCTGGTCGAGCGCCGCGACGATCAGCAGCACGAGATCCGCGCCGTGCGCCCGCGCCTCCCAGATCTGGTAGGGCGAGACGACGAAGTCCTTGCGCAGGACGGGGACGTCGACGGCCATCCGGACGGCGTCCAGGTCGGCGAGCGACCCGCCGAAGCGGCGCTGCTCGGTGAGCACGCTGACGGCGGCGGCGCCTGCCGACTCGTAGAGGCCGGCCAGCGCGCCGGGGTCCGGAATGCCGGCGAGCTCGCCCTTCGACGGGCTGCGCCGCTTCACCTCGGCGATCACTGCGACCCGCCGAGCACGGAGCACCGCGCACGCGTCGCGCGGGTCCGGAACCTTCTCGACCCGCTGCTTGAGCACATCCAGCGGGGTACGCGCCTCGCGTTCGGCCAAGTCGGCGCGGACACCGGCGATGATCTCGTCGAGGACGGTCACTGCCGGGCTCCTCTGGCTCTCGCTGCCATGGCGCCGATGGTAGGCCCACGCATCGGGAACGCACGTGGCCCCCCAAGACCGCGCCATGTCCCTGACGCTCCGTAGCTGTCTACTGGCTGTCCAGGCCGGACGTCTCTCGACGATCGCTGGCCAAACAGGTCATACCTGGCAAGGACGGCAGACTCGGCGGACACGCAGCGTCGTTGTCTCGTCGTTGGTCCAGGTGTTGGTGTTGGGCTATGTTCCCGGACGACGGGCCGCCCACACGTTCGATTCCCGCACGCCGCCGCGGCCGACGTCGGCCGTGCACCGCCAGCCGCGGACACGCGATCCGCTAGCCGGAGACGTCGGGCGACGAGGTTGGGTCATGACCGCGTTCGATGGCCTCCCAGTCGTCCATCGGGCGGTGCGCCCGCGCCTGGTAGCGGCCTCCCATGCCCGGCCAACGCGCCCCGAACAGCGCGGCCAGCAGGCCTGCGGCCACGAAGGCCAGGCCTCCGACAGCGGTGACCCACGGCGCGGCCGTGCCGCGGACCTCGCCGAGCTGCAGCCGCCCGCTGGGGACCAGCTCGACGACATGGCGCGCCGTGCGCACCGCGGGCTCGGGGGCGAACCCGATCCGCGCGGCCACCACCAGCACGCCGACGCCCGCGAGAGCCACCAGGACACCCACGACACGTCGGCCGACACCCCTCGTGGCCAGCAGCGCGACCGCCGCGGCCAGGCCGACCAGGCCGAGCGCGCTCACCGCCGGGGCGAGGTCCCCGCCGCCGAGCGCCACGTCCAGCGGGGCGCTCATCGCCTTGTCTCCGGCCGCCGTGTCGCGCACCTCGGCGTGTACCCAGGTGGCCGAGTTCGCGAACAGCGTCAGCCCCGCGCCCAGCAGACACGCGACGACCGCTGCCCCGAGGCCCCGGCGGCCGGCAAAGCGGCCCTCGGAGACCCCGTGCGCGTGCATATGCACGTCCGCCCGACCGGTCGCGTCACCGTCAGCAACGTCAGCGGCGACCGCGTCCGCCACCTCGCCCGCGCCCACCGCGTCCATCGAGTCGATACCGGCGTTCCGGTTCATGTGATCAGACAACCGATCCTGGCGACCGCAACGATTCGGCGATCTCGATCGCCCGCAGCACCGCCGCGGCCTTCGTGCGGCTCTCGCGGTCCTCCGCGTCCGGGTCCGAGTCCGCGACGATGCCGGCACCAGCCTGGACATAGGCCCGGCCGTCGCGGAGCAGCGCGGTGCGGATCGCGATCGCGGTGTCCAGGTCGCCGCCGAAGTCGAGGTAGCCGACCACCCCGCCGTACAGGCCGCGCCGGGTCGGCTCCAGCTCGTCGATGACCTCCATGGCCCGCACCTTCGGTGCGCCGGACAGCGTGCCGGCCGGGAAGGTCGCCGCGAGCACGTCGACCGCGCTGTGCTCGGGCGCCACGTCCCCGATGACGGTCGAGACGATGTGCATGATGTGCGAGTAGCGCTCGATCGTGGCGAACTCGACGACACGCACCGATCCCGGCACACACACCCGGCCCAGGTCGTTACGGACCAGGTCGACGAGCATGACGTGCTCGGCGCGTTCCTTCGGGTCAGCGAGCATGTCGGCGGCGAGCTGAGCGTCCGCCTCCGGCGTGGCACCGCGCGGGCGACTGCCCGCGATCGGGTGCAGCAGCGCCCGGTCGCCGGTGACCTTGACGTGCGCCTCGGGGGACGTGCCGACGACGTCGAAGTCCTCGAAGCGCAACAGGTACATGTAGGGGCTCGGGTTGGACGCCCGCAGCACCCGGTAGATGTCCAGCGCGTCGGCGGACGTGGCCTGCTCGAACCGCTGCGAGACCACGATCTGGAAGCACTCGCCGGCCTTGATCTCCTCGATCGAGCGCTCCACCGCCTGCTGGAACCGCCCAGGGGCCATCGCGGAGGTGAACCGGCTGATGTCCAGAGCCGGCAGCGCGCCGGTGGTGGCGACCGTCGGCTCGGTCCACTTGTGCAGCTCCGCGGTCATCAGCTCCAGCCGGGCGACCGCGTCGTCGTAAGCCGCGTCAAGCGCCGCCTCATCGAGCGCCACGGTCGGCCAGGTCCCGTCCGTGCCAGGCTCGCCGGCCGGCTCCACCGTCGACACCGCGGCAGACCCGGCCGTGGCACGGGTGAAGACATTCGCGACCAGCAGGCACGAACCGTCGGCGTGGTCGAGCACGGCGAGGTCGGTGCACAGCAGCAGGCACAGCTCGGGAGTGCGCAGGTCGTCGACGGCGTGGTCAGGCAACCGTTCGATGCGGCGAACGAAGTCGTAGGAAAGGTAGCCGACCAGGCCGCCCATCAGCGGCGGCAGATCCGGCCGCCGGGGCGCGCGCAGCGCCCGTTCCACGGCCCGCAGCACGGCCAGCGGGTCGCCGCCGGTCGGCACCCCCGGCGGCGGCGGGCCGCCGGTCCAGCTGGCCTCACCACCGGATTCCGTCAACGTCGCCGCCGCGCGCACACCGATGATCGAATAGCGCGACCGCATGCCGCTGTGCTCGGCGGACTCCAGCAGAAAGGTGCCCGGCCCGCCGCCGAGCTTGCGGTACACGCCGACGGGCGTCTCCCCGTCGGCAAGCAGCCGGCGGGTGACCGGGACGACAGCGTGGTCGCGGGCCAGCGCATGGAAATCGGCACGGTCGGGCGAGATCTCACCGGTCGTCATCGGGGGCTCCCGTGGATGTGGCCGACACCGCGGCCAGGTCAGGACGCTGGGCAGCGCGGGCGACCGAGGCAGACCTCGTCGGCCCAGCCGGCGAACCCTGCGCCGCGGGCAGCTCCCGGCCGTCGAAGCAGCTACGCGCGCCGGTGTGGCAGGCGGGGCCGACCTGGTCCACCTGGACAAGGACCGTGTCACCGTCACAGTCGAGCGCGACCGAGCGCACCCACTGCACATGACCCGACGTGTCGCCCTTGACCCAGTACTCCCGGCGACTGCGGCTCCAGTAGGTGGCCCGGCCGGTGGTCAGCGTCCGATGCAACGCCTCGTCGTCCATCCAACCGACCATCAGCACCTGCCCAGTGTCGTACTGCTGCACCACGGCCGGGAAAAGCCCGACGGCATCCCGCTTCAGCCGCCCAGCCACCACAGGATCAAGCCCAGACGAGGTCACGCTCACCGGGCAACTGTATTTCTGGTCCGCTCCGTCCGGGCACGGCCCTCCGGCCCCTTGCTCGCTTCGCTCGATGGCCGGGCCTCCGCGGAGGCACGCCTCCGGGCCAGCGCGCTTGCGTCCCGCTCGAACGTCACGAACGGAGCAAAGGCACCACCCGAGCCACTTCGCTCCGCCCGTGACCCACGATCTCCGACTTGGATTGGCGACGCTGCGGCGGCGAGCGACCACGCTGGGCGCGCAGGCGAGCCTACCGGTCAGCTCAGTCGCGTCACGCTTGACTGTTACGAACCCAGCGCATGCGGACGGGCGACGCGTAATAGGAGATAGCTCAGCTCGTGACGTGCAGCGGCAAGCAACCGAGCTGGGTGCGGAGGCGTCCTCGCGGAAGCCCGGCCATCGAGCGAAGCGACGGGGTCCCTGCGGAATCGGCGAAGCCGATTTCGGAGGTCGTGGTTGGGCCGCAGCGAGGTCGCCGGAGCACCCGTGCCCGGACGGAGCGGACCAATGTCACAGCAGCGGCCGGACGTCGCGAGCGAAGCGGCGCAGCTGCTCGTCGGTGGCGTCGTAGCTCTCGCCCGGGCCGGTCGGGAAGATCGTCAGGTTGGCCAGGCCACCCAGGTCGTCGCGCAGTCCCAGGATCGACGCGGCGACGTCCTCGGCGGTGCCGACCGCCCACACGCCCTGCTCCACGGAGTCCTCCAACGTCGGCACCCAGCCGGCCGGCGGCTTGCCGCCGTCGGGGCCGAGGTAGGCCCGGTTCCAGCCGTAGGGGCCGAGGAAGCGCCAGAACTCGTCGTGGCCGGGGCGGGCGAGCTCCATCGCCTGCTCACGGGTGTCGCCGATGCAGGTGTTGAGCACGACCGTCCGCTTCTCGCCGGGGGCGAGCACCGCGCCGCCGTGGGTGGCGGCGTACACCTGCGCGTAGCGGTCCCAGCGGGCGCGCAGCAGCGTGCGGCTGACCAGCCAGAACACGCCGCCGAAGCCCCGCGCCGGTACCGCATCGAGGGAGCCGGGGCTGCTGATCGCCTGCCACACGTCGTAGGGGTACATCGGGCGCGGGATGAGGGTGAGCGACTCGACCTCGCCGCCGCGGTCCGGGATGCCGGGCGGCGGAGCCTGGAAGTACTTGCCGCGATGGCTGAACGTCTCGTTGTCGAGGGCGGTGAGCAGCAGGTCGAGAGCTTCGTCCGTGACCTCGCGGTTGACGGTGTCGGCAGCGAGCGCGTCCGGGTTGTCGCTGGAGCCGACCGACATCCGGCCGAGGGAGAGCGGCTCCATCTCGCGGGGCACCGTGCCGCGGCCGACGCCGAGGATGCCGCGGCCGCCGGAGAGGTTGTGCAGCATCGCGAAGTCCTCGGCCAGGCGCAGCGGGTGCCACTGCCCGACGACGTTGAACATCGTGCCGATGCCGATCCGGTTCGTCCGCTCGGCGAGGAACGCGCCGAACAGCAGCCCGTTGGGCACGACCTCGTAGCCCTCGTGCTGGAAGTGATGCTCGGTCAGCCAGAAGGCGTCGTAGCCGAGCTGGTCGGCGAGCACCCCGGTGTCGAGGATCCGGCGCATCGCGGACAGGACGTCGGCCTGGGAGTAGCGGCGCGCCGTCGGCTCGGTGCCGCCGGCACCGATGGTGTCCCCCATCTCCACGGCTCCGAAGAGAAATACGCCGACCCGCATGACACTCCCCCTCACCGCAGTGTTGATGCCATCAACACTGCCGCGCGGGTGTTTCAACCTCATCACCCGCCCGTTACGCCACTCTCGCGCCTTGTACGGGCAGCGCCGCCCGCCTCCGGGGAGCACTCTGGACGCCCCGCGGCGTACGGCTACGGAGCACGCGCCGCGGTGTGCGAGCCGCGGAGCACGGGGCCGCGGTATGCGAGCCGCGCCGCTCGCCGCGATCGGGCGTGCGCCAGTAGTGGGACCATGACGTCTATGTCTACCGAGGTCCGTGATGACGGTGGGACGACCGAGGACGAGCTGCGCGACCGGCTCGGCCGGTCGATCCGCGCCCTTCGGCAGCACCAGGGGCTCACGCTGGTGCAACTGGCGGCCCGTGCCGGCCTGTCGCACCCGTTCCTCAGCCAGCTGGAGCGCGGCCTCGCACGGCCTAGCATGACCTCGCTGCACAGGATCGCCCAGGCGCTCGGGACGACCCAGCTGGAGCTGATGTCACGGGAGGACGACGACCCGGCGGCGTCGGGGGGGCAGGGGCGCAGCGTCAGCCTGGTGCCGGCCGGCACCGGCGTCCTCGTGGAGAATCCGGTCGGCGTCGCCCGCTCGCTGGTGACCGGCACCCGCGCGATGTACCCGGTGCTCTTCGAGGGCGCGCCGGCCGAGCTCGGCGACGCGTTCACCCACCCCGGCGACGAGTTCGTCTTCGTGATCGACGGCCGCATCGAGGTGGACGTCACCGGCGAGGGCCTGTTCGTCCTCGGCCCCGGCGACACCCTCTACTACCCCGGTGTCCTCCCCCACCGCTGGCGCCAGCTCCCCGGCCCCACCAGCCACGTCCTGCTCGTCCAGGAAAGCCGCACCCCAGCCCACTGACCAGCCCGCAGCCGGGTCGCACCGTCCCGGCAACGGGGTGTGTCACAGGGCGGCGATGCCGGCGGACCAGGAGGCGTGCAGGCGCTGGTAGACGCCGGGCTGGGCCACCAGGTCCCCATGGGTGCCGCGCTGGACGACGCGGCCGGCGTCGACGACGAGGACCAGATCGGCCGTCTCGGCGGTGGCCAGGCGGTGGGCGATCGTCACGGACGTGCGGCCGTGGGTCAGCTCGAGCAGCGCCTGGCCGATGCGGACCTCGGTCGCCGGGTCGACGGCGGAGGTCGCCTCGTCGAGGACGAGCAGGTCGGGGTTGGCGAGCTCGGCACGGGCGAGGGCGACGAGCTGGCGCTCGCCGGCCGACAACAGCCCGCCGGACTCGCCCACCGACGTGTGCACCCCGGCCGGCAGACCCGCCAGCCACTCGGCGAGCCCGAGCCGGTCGAAGGCGGCGACGACCTCGTCATCGGTGGCGCCAGGACGGCCGTAGCGGACGTTGTCGGCGATCGTGGTGTCGAACAGGAAGCCGTCCTGCGGCACCATCACCACCCGGCCGCGCAGCGACGCGAAACGGACGTCGGTCAGTGGCACCCCGCCGATGCGGACCTCGCCCTCGGTCGGGTCCATCAGCCGGGTCAGCAGCTTGGCGATCGTGGTCTTGCCCGACCCGGTCTCCCCGACGACGGCGACCCGGGCGCGGGCCGGGAGGTGCAGGTCGATGCCGTGCAGGACGGGCGGACCGTACCGGCCAGCGGACGTGCGATCATGCTCCTCCGTCGCACGTCCGGCGGCCGCTGGCGACACAGGATAGCGGAACGTGACCCCGTCGAAGGTCACGTCCAGCGGGCCGGCAGGCAGGTCGCGGCCGCGCGCGCCGCTAGTGCCTCCGGTGCCCCCGGTGCCTCCAGTACCGCCGGTGCCTCCAGCACCGCCGGTGATCGCGGGCTCTGCGTCGGCCGGGTCGCGGACGTCGCTGGGCGTGTCCAGGATGTCCAGGACGCGGCGCAGGCCGGCCAGCGCGTTCGCGCCGTCGTTGAGCACCTCCGTGAGCATCTGCACCGGCATGACGAACAGCGTCATCAGGAACAGGAAGGCCACCAGCCGCCCGGTCGACAGGTGCCCACCGACGCCGAGGGCGACGCCGAGCAGCACCACCCCGCCGAGCGCCACCGTGGCGACCAGCTCGCCGGCCGAGAAGACGACGGCGACCAGCACCTGCGCCCGGCTCTGCGCCGAGCGGTAGGCCTCGACGGTGTCGTCGACCCGGGTGGCGGTGCGCCGCTGGGCCCCGTAGGCGCGCACCACGTGCGCCCCGACCACCGACTCGGACACGGCGCCGAGCATCTCCCCGACCCGGCGGCGCACGATCACATACCGGGCTGCCAGCTGGCGCTGGAAGGCGCGGGTAGCGAACATCATCGGGATGAAGCAGACGTACACCAGCAGCGTCAGCGGCCAGGAGTAGACCAGCATCAGCACGGTCGCGACGACCATCTGGCCGACGGAGACGACCAGCAGCACGCCGCCGAACTGCAGGAACTGCGACATCTGGTCGACGTCGGTGGTGACCCTGGCGGTCAGCCCGCCGCGGGCCTGCGTCGCCTGGGTCAGCATCGACAGGTCGTGGATGTGCCGGAACGCGCGCACCCGCAACGTCGCGAGCGCCCCCTCTGACACCTTGTAGAGCCGCACGTTCATCACGTACGTCGCCACCGCCGTGACCACGATCGTGACGGCGGCGATGGTGACGGCGGCGCGCACGATGCCCAGGTCCACCCCGTCGGCGCCGCTGATGCCCCGGTCGAGCGTCTGCTGCACGGTCAGTGGGATGACTACCTTGCCGGCGGTGGCGACGAGGGCGAGGAACAAGGTCACGCCGATGCCGTTCGTCGCCTCGGGGGCGAGCCGGCGCAGCCGCCGCGCCGTCCCCCACAGCCCCTCACGGGCCGCGGGCGCGGGGCGGTCGGCCGTGGCGGCCGGCTGCTCGCCGCCGCGGGGGGCCGGTATGGCGGCCGTCATGACAGCACCTCCTCGTCGAGCTCGTCGCCGTGGCCGAGATCCCGCGGGTCGATGCCGCCCGGCCCGTCGAGGCCGGCGGCGGCACGCTCGTAGGCGGTGAGCAGCTCGGCGTAGCCGGGCGAGCCGACGAGCAGCTCGTCGTGCCGGCCGTGGGCGGCGACCCGGCCGCCCTCGAGGTAGACGACCTCGTCGGCGAGCGCGATCGTCGCCCGGCGGTGGGCGACGACGACCACGGTCGACGACCCGGCCGAGCCGAGCGCCCGCAGGCCGGCGAGGATCGACGCCTCGACGCGCGGGTCGACGCTGGAGGTCGCGTCGTCGAGGACCAGCAGCCGGGGACGGCGGACCAGGGCGCGGGCGAGCGCGATCCGCTGCCGCTGCCCGCCGGACAGGGTCGTGCCGCGCTCCCCCACCTCGGTGTCCAGGCCACCCGGGAGCGCCGTGACGAACCGGTCCGCCTGCGCGAGGCGCAGCGCGTCCCATACCGCATCGTCGGACAGGTCGGCGCCGAGGGTGATGTTGGCGCGGACGGTGTCGTCGAACAGGAATGCCTGTTGGGCGACGAGCGCGATCGCATTGGTCACCTCGCCGGGGGCGAGGTCGCGCAGGTCGACGCCGTCGAGGCGGACTGTGCCGGTGTCCGGGTCGACGAGGCGCGCGAGCAGGCTCACCAGCGTCGACTTCCCGGCGCCGGTGCGCCCGGTGACCGCGACGACCTTCCCGGGCGGCGCCTCGAAACCGACGTCCGTGAGCGCCGCGCCAGCCTGCGCGCCCGCCCCCGTGGCCAGCCGCTCGGCGGCCAGGTCGTCTGCGGCAGGATCGTCGCCAGCCGGGTCGTCGACCGACGTGCCGTCGACCATGCGGCCCGGGTACCGATAGCCGACGCCGTCGAAGCGGAGCGCCGCCGGGCCGGTGCCCGCCAGGCGGGCCGTCCCGAACTTCTGCTCGCCTTGCGCGGTCAGGACCGCGGACACCCGGCCCCAGCCGACCACCGACCGGGGCAGCTCGCTGATGACCCAGCCGATCGCCCGGATCGGGAAGGCGAGCAGCGTGAACAGGTACGCCACCCGGACCAGGTCGCCGACCGACAGCCCGCCCGTACCGATCCGGTGCGCGCCGACGACCAGCACGGCCAGCACCCCGAAGTTCGGCAGGGCCTCCATCAGCGGGTCGAACACCCCACGGACCCGGCCCGCGCGGACCATGGCGTCCCGCAGCTGCTCGGCCGACCTGCGGAACCGGGCGGTCTCGTCGGCCTCCCGGCCGAGCGTCTTGACGACGAGCGCGCCGTCGAACGACTCGTGCGCGACCGCGCTCGCCTCGGCGCGCAGCTCCTGCACTCGGGCGAACAGCGGCGACACCAGCCGCGAGTAGGCATAGTTGAGGAGACCGACGAGCGGGAATACGACGAAGCCGACGGCGGCCAGCAGCGGGTCGGTGGCGAGCAGCAGGGCGACGGCGGCGGCGAGCATCACGACCACGCCGACCGCGAACGGGAACGGCGCGATCGGCGCCCACAGCGCCTCGACGTCGGCGTTCGCGTTCGACAGCAGCGCGCCGGTGGAGTGCCGCTGGTGCCAGGCCAGCGGCAGCCGCAGGTACTGCCGGGTGACCCGGCGCCGGTAGTGGGCCTGCATCCGGTACTGCAGCACCCCGGCCGCGAACCGTCGGAAGAACATCCCGACGGCCCGGGCCGAGCCGACGGCGAACACCAGCAGCGCGGCGGCGACGACACTGCCCCAGGTAGCGTGCCCGTCGCGCAACGACGGGATGACGACCCGCTGGGTCACCTCGCCGAGGACATAGGAGCTGGCCACCGTCGCGAGGCCGAACAGCGCGCTGCCGAAGACCGACAGCGCGAACAGCCGTGGCTCCTCGCGCACCACCAGCAGCAGGATCCGCAGCCCACGCCCGATGACCGAGCCCGTCTCGTCGATCGCGCGCGCCGAGGCGGCGAAGCCTGGCGGGTTGAGATGGTCGACGTGCCCGGCAGGGCCGGCCGCTTCCCCTTCCCCGCTCGTCACTTCCTCCGGAGCGTCATCGGATACGGGCACCTCTCTCCTTCCACCGCCGCGTCCCGCCGCCCACCCGTCACGAGGCGCGCGAGCGTGGCCGTCAGGTGACGGACGGCACTTCGCTACAGTCCAGTGACAGGCGCGTGACATCCACCCTGCAACGCGGATGGCCGGCCGCGTACTCCCGCGGCCGAGCTGTGGCCCGCTCCTAACGAACTGGCAGGTCGGCGGCGCGCAGGGTGTCCTTGACATCGGCGATGCGCAGGTGGCCGAAATGGAAGACGCTGGCGGCCAGGACCGCGTCCGCGCCGGCGGCGATCGCGGGGGCGAAGTCGGCGAGCTGGCCGGCGCCGCCGCTGGCGATCACCGGGACGTCCACCTCCCGGCGGACGGCAGTGATCATCTCCAGGTCGTAGCCGTCGCGGGTGCCGTCGGCGTCCATCGAGTTGAGCAGGATCTCGCCGGCCCCGAGCTCGACGGCGCGGGCCGCCCAGCCGACGGCGTCGAGGCCGGTGCCACGGCGACCGCCGTGGGTGGTCACCTCGAAACGGGGGCCGTCCGGGTCGGGCGAGCGCCGCGCGTCCACGGACAGCACCACGCACTGGCTGCCGAACCGCAGCGCGCACTCGTGCAGCAGCTCGGGGCGGGCCACCGCCGCGGTGTTGACGCCGACCTTGTCCGCCCCGGCGCGCAGCAGCCGGTCCACGTCGTCGGCGGCGCGTACCCCGCCGCCGACGGTCAGCGGAATGAAGACCTGCTCGGCGGTGCGCCGGACGATGTCGTAGGTCGTCTCCCGGTTGCCGCTGGAGGCGGTGATGTCGAGGAAGGTCAGCTCGTCGGCGCCCTCGGCGTCGTAGAGGCGGGCCATCTCCACCGGGTCACCGGCGTCGCGCAGGCCGGTGAAGTTGACGCCTTTGACGACCCGGCCGGCGTCGACGTCCAGGCAGGGGATGACGCGGACCGCGACGCTCATCGCCCGGGGCCGGACGCGGCCGCGCCGCCGGCGACGGCGACGGCGAGCGCCTCGGGGAGGGTGAACGCCCCGGCGTAGAGCGCCTTGCCGATGATCGCGCCCTCGACACCGGGGACGGCCGCGATCGCGCTGAGGTCGGCGAGCGACGACACGCCGCCGCTGGCGACGACGGGCCGGTCGGTGGCCGCGGTGACGGCGGCCAGCAGGTCGAGGTTCGGGCCGGTGAGCGTGCCGTCCCTGCGGACGTCGGTGACGACGTAGCGGGCGCAGCCGTCGGCGTCCAGCCGGGCGAGCACGTCGAACAGCTCACCGCCCTCGCGCGTCCAGCCACGAGCCGCCAGCGTCGTGCCGCGCACGTCCAGCCCGACCGCGATCTTGTCGCCGACCCGGTCGATCGCGCGGCGCACCCAGTCGGGGTTCTCCAGCGCGGCGGTGCCGAGGTTGACCCGGGCGGCGCCGGTGGCCAGCGCGGCGTCCAGCGAGTCGTCGTCGCGGATCCCACCGGACAGCTCGACGGCCACGTCGAGGGAACGGACGACCTCGGCGAGCAGCTCCCGGTTCGAGCCGCGGCCGAAGGCGGCGTCCAGGTCGACGAGGTGGACCCATTCGGCGCCGTCGCGCTGCCAGGCGAGCGCGGCGTCACGCGGGTCGCCGTAGGAGGTCTCCGATCCGGCCTCGCCCTGGACCAGCCGAACGGCCAGGCCGTCGGCGACGTCCACGGCGGGCAGCAGGGTGAGCGTCACGCGACCACCCTACGGGTCCGCGGCCCGGGTCAGGACCGGCGCGGAACCCGGCGCGGGACGGGGATTGCGGCGTTCGGTGCCGGATGGACGCCGGCGGGTTCCTCGGGCCGCAGGTCAACGGACGACCCGCGAGCGGCTCGGTGGGCCGCGGCCCCGAACAGCACGACCTGACGTGCGCGGTACCACAGCAATCGCCCCAGCGGGGGCAGCACCGCCGGCGTCGCGGCCCGGACTTCCGGGCGCTCACCCCAGCTCGCGATCTCGGCCGTCGTGGGGAGCAGCCAGCGCCGGAGCATCACCCTGCGGCGCTCCGGCGGCGCGGCGCGCAGGACCTGGTGCGCACTGAGCAGCTGGCTGGTGTCCGCCAGCCACAGCCGCTGCACGAACGGCACCCGCACGGGCAGCCCCAACGTGTCCGCCAGAGCCCGGCAGGTCGGCGAGCCGGTCCGTAGCGCCGCGACCACCGCCGGCCGCGCGCCGAGCTCGTCGGCGACCCTCATCGCCTCCCTCCACGTCGCGAGCGGGATCCGCGCCACCGCCCGATCCAGGTCGCGACGTGCTGCCTGCGACCGCGCGGGCACGGAGACCGTGTGAATGACCAGGTGGCAGGCGTGTGCGGGCAGGTCGAGCGCGGCGACCACGGTCGCGCCCAGGCGGAACTCGGCGGCGTGCCGGGACAGGACCGCCCACACGCGTTCGGCGGGCACGGTCGCCACCGGCAACGTCCAGTGCAGGTCGACCGCCTGTCCGGTCGGGTGCGCGAGCATCTGGGCGTAGTGGCAGGGGTCGTAGGGACGCAGCCCGGCGGCGACGAGGACCGCTCGCGCCTCGGCGAACTGCCCCGGTTGGACGAGGAGGTCACAGTCTGCCCTGGGACGGTGCTCGCCGGGATACAGCCGACGGGCCGTCACTGGCCCCTTGAGCAGGATGGGCCGGATACCGGCGCGGTGGAGCCGCTCGATCAGCAGCGCATCCGCAGCGTCCTGAGCGAGCGCTGAGGCGGCCCGCGCGACGCGGTCCGCCGCCTGGGTGCTGGCGTGGTTCGAAGGCCAGGCTGTGGCGGGCGGGCAGGCCCGGCGCACGTCGTTCGAGTCACCATCCAGGGGGGTCGCGTCTGCCGGCGCCGACCGTCGTTTGGGCACGGACATCCCCCGCTTCCTCGCGCTTGCGCCCTCGCGGGCGACACCATCGACCACCCACAGTAACTGATTCAAAACTGTTAGCTATCTTCAGTGCCATGGCGACAGCAACACGTACCGTGCGCGGTCTGAGACTGGCACGAGCCCGCACCACCCGGTGGTGGGAACGCAGCACGAGCGGCGTCCGCCACCCGGGCCGCCACGTGGCCGCCATGGCGCTGCTGGGACTGGTCTCGGGTCTCCTGGAGTTCCTGGCCATGGCGCTCCTGATCGCCCTGGCCACCGGACCGGACCGGCTCGGCTGGGGACTGCCCGGCTGGCTCGGCTCGTCCCGCGGCACGCTCGCCGGCGCCACGCTGGCAGTCGCCGCCGGGTCGGCGGTGACGACCGTCGTCTCGGCGTGGGTCACGGCCCGCATCGGCGCGGCCGCGCTGACGTCGGTCCGCAACCGGCTGGCCCGCGGCTATCTGGCCGCGGACTGGCCCGCCCAGCGAGCCGAGCCGACCGGGCGACTGCAGGAGCTCGCGCTCGGCGACGCGGCGCAGATCTCGCTCGGCGCCCAGCGGGCCGCCGAGGCGGTGGCCGCGGCCCTTCGCCTCGGCACGTTCGCCCTGGCTGCCCTCGCCGTGAGCCCGCTCGCCACCAGCGCCCTGCTCGTCGTCGTCGCGGCCGTCACCGGATCGGTCCGCCTCGCCGGCCGGCGCACTCAGGCGGCGAACCGGCAGGCGGTCGACGCGGCGGGCGCGCTTGGCGCGGCGCTGACCGAGATGACCACGGTCGCCGCCGAGCTGCGGGTGTTCGGAGTCACCGACGCCGCGGCCGACGCGCTGGTCCGGACGGCCGGTCGCGCCGGCCGGCTGCATGGCGAGACCATGTTCCGGGCCACGGTCACCCCGCGGCTGGCCCGCGACCTCGCCATGCTGGCGCTGACCGCCGTCCTGCTGCTCGTGCTGTGGCTGGACGACCTGCCGCTGCCGACCTTGGGCCTGGTCACGCTGCTGGGTATGCGCGCGCTCGGGCAGGCGTCCGCGCTCGGCACCACCGTGCACCAGTTGCGTGAACGCCTCATCCACCTGGACCGCGTCGAGGAGCACCTGGACCGCTGGGCGCCCAGGCGTCCGCCAGGGCGGCGGCGCTGCCCGCCCGCCGGGACGGTGCGGCTGGCGGCCGTGGGGGTGACCTACGCGAGCGGGGGCCGGCCCGCCCTCGCCGACGTGGAGCTGACGTTGCGCCCGGGCGAGCGGCTCGGCGTGGTCGGCCGCAGCGGCGCCGGCAAGACGACACTCGCGGGCCTGCTGCTCGGCCTGCTCGAACCGGCCCAGGGCCGGGTCCTCGTCGGCGGCGTCGACCGCGCCGCGATCGCCCAGCGGGAGTGGTACCGCCGGGTGGCTACGGTCCCGCAGCACCCGACGCTGATCACCGGCACCGTCGCCGACAACATCCGGTTCCTGCGGGCGGGGATCGGCGACGACCAGGTCCTCGCCGCCGCGGTCGCGGCCGGGCTCGGGCCGGAGCTCGCGTCCTGGCCGGACGGCCTCGACCATTCCGCCGGACTGCACGGCGGCGCCGTCTCCGGTGGGCAACGCCAGCGCATCGCGCTGGCCAGGGCGCTCGTCCAGGTTCCCGACCTGCTGGTCCTGGACGAGCCCAGCAGCGCGCTCGACGCCCGCGCCGAGGAGGCGCTGCGGGCCGCGGTGGCGGCGATCGGACCGGCCACCACAGTCGTCATCATTGCCCACCGCATGTCCACGGTGCTCGGCTGCGACCGGGTCGCCGTGCTGGAGGACGGCCGGCTGACGGCCCTGGCGAACCCCGCCGAGCTCGCCGAGAGCGACGGCTACTTCCGCGACGCGCTGCGCCTCACGGGCGCCAGCACACCGAGTTTCACACACAAAGTGATTTGATTAGCACCCTCGGTATCCACGCTCGGTATCCGGCCTTGGCGTCGCGACGCCCTCCCAGGTAGCGACCGCGGCAGGCCGGACCCCGTCGGCTGCGCCCCGGAGGTAGCCATGCCGAACCCCAGCCACCAGACGTCCCCGCCCACGGACCGGCCCGACGATCACGACGAGATAATGATCGGACCCGGGGTGCATGACGCCGACATCGGCGGCGAGATCGTGCTGCTGCACCCCCAAGACGGCTCGTACTTCGCGCTCAACGAGACAGGTGCCCAGCTGTGGCGCGAGCTCGGTGCCACCGCCGTCCCCCGGGCGGCCGCGGTCCGCCGCGCCGCGGAGGCGATCTGCTCCCAGTGGCTGATCGGTCGCGACCAGGCCGAGCTCGACCTGCACGAGCTGCTCGACGACCTCCTGCGCCGCGGGCTCGTCGCCGTCACGCCACGGCACCGGCCGTGACCGAGAACGCGAACCTCACCGCGAGCCTCGCCGCCCCCCCGACGTCCCGGCCCGCACCATCCCTGCGGCCACCGCTGGACGGCGTCGTCGCCGCCCAGCTCTGGCTCGCCGCCGGCCTGCTTGAGGTCGCGCTCCGCCACCGGCCGCTGCCCCAGCTCACCGGGGCAGCCGGGCGGGCCGCGGCGTCCCCCGCGGGCCGGTGGTTCCCCGCCGGCCGGCGGCGGCTCACCGACGCCAGGCTCGACGAGCTGGCGGCGCGAGCTGGTGCCGCCTGGCGCGGGCCGGCCGGCTGCCTGCCACGGTCCTTCCTGCGCTGCTGGCTCGCCGCCTCCGCAGGGCGGGACGCCACCCTCGTCGTCGGCGTCCGCCGGCAGGCGGGCACGCCGTTCGGGGCGCATGCCTGGGTCGAGGTGGACGGCGCCGTCCACGCGGAGGACGCCGACCCCACCGCCCTGTTCCGTCCGATCGCCAGCTACACGCTGCGACCCGCCCTTGGAGGCCAGGCGCCATGAGTTTCTGCGGAGAGCTCCGTCTCGACGGCGGGCCCGCCTCGATCGACCTGGCGGCCACGATGCTGGCCGCCTCGGTCACCCCGGCTCGCGGTCCGGTCCACACCTACGCTGCGGGCGCGCTGGCCGTCGCCGCCGCGGCCGGTCCGGCGCTCGGCGCTGAGGCCGATCTGGCACACGGCGGGGGCGGCCTGCTCGCCGTCGTCGACGGCTGGTCCCCGGCGCGGCCGCACAGCGGCACCGGCCCAGCCCTCGACGTTGACGTCGACGCCGGCATCGGTGGTCCCGGCCGCGCCCAGGTGGCGGGCCGGCTGGTCGCCGCCTGGGGCAGGCGCGGCGTGACCTGTCTCGACCGGCTCCTCGGCGACTGGGCCCTCGTCGTGTTCGACCCGGCCGCAGGCCGGCTGGTGCTGGCCCGCTCCCCGCACACCATGCGCCGGCTGCTGGTCCACCGCACCGCCGAACGGCTGCTGTTCGCCACCGAGCCGAGCCAGCTACGGGCCGCCGGCATCCCGCTCCAGGTGGACGAGACTGTGCTCGCCGAGACGCTGACCCGCGACCTGACCTCCCTGCACGAGACCCTGCTGCGCGGCGTGGAACGGGTGCCGGCCGGCCACGTCCTCGAGGTCGTCCCGGGCCGCGCCCCGTCACGCCGGCCCTTCACGTCGCTGCTGTCAGTGGCCCCGCCGCTGGGTGCCACTCCGTTGCCGACCGGCGCTCGCGCGCTGCGCACCGCGTTGGAGGCAGCCGTCGCCGATGCAAGGCCGGCCGAGGCCTTCGGCATCGGCTTGTCCGGCGGGGTCGACTCCAGCACGGTCACCGGGATCGCGAGCCTGCTCGCCTCCCAGGGCGGGTCCGCGGGTCGCGTGGTGCCGATCAGCATGGTGTTCCCGGGCCAGCCGCACGACGAGTCCCCGTGGATCGACGCGGTCGAGGAGCACACCGGCATCCCGGTGCTGCGGGTCAAGCCGGAGCCCTACGACTGGGACCGCTGGCGGCGGTGGACGGCCGACACCCTCGACATGCCGCCCCGGCCGAACCTCGCCCTCGCCGACGCCGTCCGCGCGGCGGCCCGGCGGGAGGGGCTCGAGGTGCTGCTGTCCGGGGAGGGGGGCGACGACTGGTTCACCGGCTGGCGCAGCCACTGGCCGGACCTCCTGCGGGCCGGCCGGGTGGTGCCGTTGTGGCGGCAGACCGGGGTCGGGCGTAGCCCTCGGTCATTGCGCATCCGGGCCAGGGCCGTGCGTCGCCACGCGCTGGCCCCCTTCCCCCGCGGCATCGCGGGTGAGCGCCTGATCCTTCCCTGGATCCGGCCGGAGCGCCTGCGCGGACTGGATCTCGATGATCGCTTCGCGGCCGCGGCCGAGGCCGACGCCGCCCTGTTCCGGTCGTACGACCAGCGGGAACGCTGGCGGCTGGCGGTGGTGCGCTCCTCGCTGCCGGTGCTCGACACCGCGCGCATGTTCTACTCGAGCGCGGGCATCGATTTTCGCCATCCTTTCCATGACCGCAGGGTTATCGAGGTCGCCCTGTCGACCCCGGGCCTGACGATGTACGCGCCCGGACAGACCAAGCGCGTGCTGCGCGCCGCCGTCGGTGACGTCCTGCCGGAGACGGTACGGACCAGGCGTTCCAAGGCGCATTTCGACCTGGAGTTCGTTGAGGCGGTGGCGGCCGCCGGCGGGATCGGCATGCTGGCCGGCGGCCCCCTGGTCGCGGACGGCTGGGTCGACCTGGGCGTCGCCGAGCGGGCCTGGGCGGCGGCCTCGACCGCGGTCCGGGAGGGCCGGGCGCTGGCGGAGCCCCAGCACGGGCTGGTCGCACTGTGGCAGTTGATCGGCCTCGACACGTGGCTCGCCCAGAGCGGGGTACGGCTGTGACACCACTCCTACTGCTACTCTCTGCAATCAAGTAACCATCGACAGTCACTTTCAGTGACACTCGCTGCCGACCCTGGAGAGCGCGATGATCACCGCGAAGAACACCAACGCCACCGACGGTCCGACCACCGCCCTGCGCGCCTACGAGAAGCCAGGCCTCACCGAGCACGGCAGCCTCGCGGTACGGACCGCCGGCCAGCCCGGCCTCGTGGCGGACGCGATCATTCAGATCGACGCGATCAGCCTTTAGCTAGCCGCAGATGGCAACGGAAAGCACCAGCAGACCATGAGTTCACGATCTCGGCGGCGAGGTCCGGGCTGATGGAGGCGTCGTCGCACACGCCGCCGGCACGGGACGCACCGGACTCCCCGGCCAGTCCGGCCTGGGAGTCCGGACCTACGTCGCGCAGGCCCCCAGGGCAGCCACCCCGGGGGTCCTTCGTCACGTCGAGCCCCGGCCAGTCCCCGCCGGCCGCCGGCAGGGACTGGTCACCGCTGCGGTACCGCTTCGGCGCCGTCGAGGTGCGCTCCGACGTCTCGCTGCCCGGCTATGGCGCCTACCTGGCTGTCCCGCCCGGGCAGCGCGCGGCCGGCGCCGTAGCAGGCGGCGCACGTCCGGTGGACGGGCGAGGCCAGGGCCTGCCGACGGTCGTCGTCCATGGGACGGCGACCGCGGCACCGACCACCGGGCCGGTACTGGCGCGGATCTCCACCCGCCGCGGCCCGCTGGAGGTCCGTGCCGCGGGCGGAGCCGACCAGGTCGTCACCGTCGCCGGCCTCGCGCCTTACACGCTGCACGCCGACCAGTCGGTCAGCTGGCACCTGACCGGCGCGCCGAGCAGGGCCGAGGCGGACCACTTCGTCTCGGCCACCCTGCCGTGGGCGCTGGCACGTGGACCGGGCACGTCGGTGCTGCACGCGGCCACGCTGGTCGGCCCGGCCGGCGCCGTGCTGCTGGCCGGTCGGTCCGGAGCCGGGAAGTCGACGCTCTCCACGGCGCTGCACCGGCGGCTTGGCTGGCCACTGCTCGGGGACGACGCGGCCGTCCTGCGGCTCGACGGCACCGACGCCCAGGTCCTGTCCTGCAGCCGGGAGGTCCGGCTCTGGGACGACGCCGGCCGGCTGCTCGGCCTGGGCGCCGGCACCCCCCTCCCCCAGTACGGGACGAAGAGCCGCCACCAGGTCGCGGGGCCGGCCGACCGGCCGGTGCCGGTGGCGGCCGTGATCCAGGTGGACAGCCCACAGGAGCACTCCGTATCGGGCGACCAACCAGCCGGCGGCCAGCTGCCAACGGTCCTCACTGCCCTGCGGCCGGTCGACGGCCTGCTGCTGCTACGCGGCGGGCTGATGCGTACCGCGTTCACCCCGGTGGCGGACGCCGCCGAGGAGTTCGAGTTCCTCACCCGGTGGATGCAAGGCGTCGTCTTCGCCGCGCTGAGGTATCCGCACCGGCCGGCGGCGCTCGACGAGGCCATCGACCTGATCGCGGACTTCGCCGCCTCCCGCCGCGCCGCGTAGGCAGCGTCAGGTCAGCGTGCCCAGCCAGTTCGCCAGGACGTGGGCGCCGGCGTCGCCGGACTTCTCCGGGTGGAACTGGGTGGCGCACAGCGCGCCGCGCTCCACGGCGGCGGCGAACGGCTCGCCGTGCTCGGCGACCGTGTCGCCGGCACCGGTGTCGGCCTTGGCTGCGTACGAGTGCACGAAGTAGAAGCGTGTCCCGACCGGCAGGCCGGCGAACAGCGCCGAGCCGGCCGGCGGGACGACGGTGTTCCAGCCCATGTGCGGCAGGATCGGCGCGGCGAGCCGGCGGACCTCGCCGGCGAGCAGGCCGAGCCCCTCGGTACGCACCCCGTGCTCATCGCCCAGCTCGTAGAGGATCTGCATCCCCACGCAGATTCCGAGCACCGGCCGGCCCGCGGCGACCCGCTCCCGGATCACCGGCCCGGCACCGATGCGCTCGACCCCGGCGACGCAGGCGGCGTAGGCGCCGACACCGGGCACCACCAGCCCGTCCGCCGCGGCCGCGGCGGCGAGGTCCGCCGTCACCGCGACGTCCGCACCCACGCGCTCGACCGCCCGCTGCGCCGACCGCAGGTTTCCCGACCCGTAGTCGAGCACGACGACCTTCGGCCGGTTCCCGGCCATCAGAGGACGCCCTTGGTCGACGGCACCCCGGTGACCCGGGCGTCGAAGGCGACCGCGTCGCGCATCGCCCGCGCGACGGCCTTGAACTGTGCCTCGACGACGTGGTGGGCGTTGCGGCCGGACAGCACCCGCACGTGCAGCGCGATCCGGGCCGCCGAGGTGATCGACTCGAAGATGTGCCGGGTGAGCGTCGTGTCGTAGGTCCCGATCATCGGGGCGAGGCCCGGCTCGACGTGCACGCAGTACGGCCGGCCGGACAGGTCGACGGCGGCCTGCACGAGCGCCTCGTCGAGCGGCACCATCGCGTCGCCGAACCGGCGGATGCCGACCTTGTCACCGAGCGCCGCCCGCAGCGCCTCGCCGAACGCGATCGACGTGTCCTCGACGGTGTGGTGCGCGTCGATGTGCAGGTCGCCCTTCGTGCGCACCGTCAGGTCGAAGCCGCCGTGCTTGCCCAGCTGGGCGAGCATGTGGTCGAAGAACCCCACCCCGGTCTCGACGGTGGCGACACCCGCGCCGTCGAGGTCGAGCTCGACGAACACGTCCGACTCCAGCGTCTTGCGTTCGATCCGGGCGCGCCGCGTCCCTGCCATCTCGTCCTCGTATCCGTCTTCTGCTCGTCCGCCTGTTGCCGGTGCTTGCCTACTCGGTACCGATGCTCGGCTACGCGGTAACGATGCTCGGTTATGCGGCACCGACGCTCGGCTAGTCGGTACCGACGCTCGTCTACTCGGTACCGGCCAGCAGTGACGGGCTCTCGGCCAGCAAGGAGCGCAGCGCGCCGAGGAAAGCGTCGGTCTCGTTCGGCAGACCGGCGGTGACCCGCAGCCAGCCCGGCAGGCTCAGGTCACGGACCAGCACGCCGTGGTCGAGCAGGCCCTGCCAGACGGCTCGCTGATCACGGAACAGGCCGAACAGCACGAAGTTCGCGTCCGACGGCACCACCCGCACACCGAATCCCGGCAGCTCGTCGACGATCCGGTCCCGCTCGGCCTTGACCGCGTTCACGGTGCCGAGCAGCTCGTCGGCGTACGCCAGCGCCGTACGCGCCACCGCCTGGGTGAACGTCGACAGGTGGTAGGGCAGCCGGACCAGCTGCAGCGCGTCGACGACCGCCGGGTGGGCTGCCAGGTAGCCGACCCGGGCGCCGGCCAGGGCGAACGCCTTGCTCATCGTCCGGGTAACCACCAGCCTCGGCTGCTCGGGCAGGAGGGTCAGCGCGCTCGGCACCCCCTCACGGCGGAACTCGACGTACGCCTCGTCGACGACGACCATGCAGCCGCCGACCTCGTCCGCCGCCGCGCACACCGCCTTCACGACGTCGAGGGGCAGCGAGGTCGCGGTCGGGTTGTTCGGCGAGCACAGGAACACCAGCGACGGCTGGTGGCGGCGCACGGCGTCGGCCGCGGCGACCGGGTCGAGGGTGTAGTCGTCGGCCCGGTCCTCGGCGATCCACTCGGTCGCCGTGGCGAGCGAGATCAGCCGGTGCATCGAGTACGACGGCTCGAAGCCCAGCGCCCGCCGGCCGGGGCCACCGAAGGCCTGCAGCAGCTGCTGGAGCACCTCGTTGGAGCCGTTCGCCGCCCAGACCTGGCCGGTGTGCAGGCCGAAGCCGGCGTCCGGGGTCAGGTAGTAGGCGAGGTCGGCACGCAGCGCCTCCGCCTCGCGCTCCGGGTAGCGGTTGGCCTCGGTGGCGGCGAGCGTGGCCGCCTTGCCGAGGGCGTCCACCAGCTCGGCGGACGGCCGGTGCGGGTTCTCGTTCGTGTTCAGCCGGACCGCGACGTCCAGCTGGGGGGCACCGTACGGCGAGCGGCCGCGCAGGTCGTCGCGCAGCGGCAGGTCGTCGAGCGTCACCGGCCGCCACGGCCGCTCCGACGTCGCCGCCTCGCCGGGCCGCAGGGCGCTGACCCGCACGACCGGCCGGCCCGACCCGCTGGCCCCGAAGGCCGCGATACCCAGCCCGCTCACCGGGCCACCGCCTCGGCCAGCCGGGAACCGGCGAGGGCGTGCGGACCCGCACCGCCTCTGTACACGTTCGAGCGCCTCCTCATCGAGAGCGCACCTCCACCGCGTCGACGTGGGCAAGCAGGTCCTCGGCCGCGCCGAGCGCGGCGATGTGCGGCGCGACGTCCGCCAGCGCGTCCTTCGTACACGCGACGACGTGCACCTGGCGCTGGAACGCGGCGACCGACAGGCCGCCCGAGTGCCGGGCGGTCCCGCCGGTGGGCAGCACATGGTTCGAGCCGGCCAGGTAGTCGCCGAGCGGGACGGGCGCGTACGGGCCGACGAAGACGGCGCCGGCGTGGCGGACCCGGGCCGCGACGGCGGCGGGGTCGGCGGTCTGGATCTGCAGGTGCTCGGCCGCCCAGGCGTCGACGACCCACAGCCCGGCGTCGACGTCGTCGACGAGGGCGACGGCACCCTGGCCGGACAGTGCCTCCTCGACCCGCTCGCGGTGGCGGGTGACGGGCACCTGCTTGCCGAGCTCGACCTCGACGGCGTCGGCGAGCTCCGCCGACGGGGTGACCAGCAGGCAGGCCGCCATCGGGTCGTGCTCGGCCTGGGCGATCAGGTCGGCAGCGACGAACGCCGGGTCGGCGGTGTGGTCGGCGAGGACGGCGATCTCGGTCGGGCCCGCCTCGGCGTCGATGCCGACGACTCCGCGCAGCAGGCGCTTGGCGGCGGCGACGTAGACGTTGCCCGGGCCCGTGACCACGTCGACCGCTGGGCAGCTCTCGGTGCCGTAGGCAAGCATCGCGACGGCCTGTGCGCCACCGGCGGCATACACCTCGTCGACACCGAGCAGGTGGCAGGCGGCGAGGACCACCGGGTGCGGCAGGCCGTCGCGGGGACCCGGTGTGCCGTCCGGCCCCGACAGATCACCCGCGCCGCCCTTGCGCGACCGGTGACGCTGCGGCGGGGAGACGACGGCGAGCGAACCGACGCCAGCCTCCTGTGCCGGCACGACGTTCATCACGACGCTGCTCGGGTAGGCCACCCGTCCGCCCGGCACGTACAGGCCGACGCGGTCGACCGGCACCCACCGCTCGGTGACGGTCGTGCCCGGCGCCACCTCGATCGTCACCGGCTCGCGCAGCTGCGCACGGTGCACCAGGCGCGTGCGCCGGATCGCCTCGACGAGCGCCGCGCGCACCGCCGGGTCCAGCTCGGCCGCCGCCTGCTCGAGCGCCTCGGCCGGGACGCGCGGCGTGGCCGGGCGCACCCCGTCGAAGCGTTCGGTGGCGTCGAGCACGGCCGCGTCGCCGCGGTCCCGCACGTCGTCACAGATCGGCCGGACCGTCTCGAGCGCCACGTCGACGTCCGTCGCGGCGCGTGGCAGCCGATGCCGGATGCCGGCCGGGGACAGCGCCGTCAGTGACCCGCCGAGTGCCTCACTGCGTAGGTCCAGCCTTCTCCACACCCCATGAGAGTATCGGGCATCCCCGGCCACCCCGCCGAATCGCGCCCGACCGGGTCCGCGAGCCCGGCTCCGGGCGGGGCGAATCGCCGGTGGACGTCTGCTTCAGGCCGGTGTTCCTCGGCACATATAACGTTCGCCGGGCAAATCGCCGATCCCGAGATCGCGGTATCACGGTGTTGTCTTTGCCGGTCCGCGGCAACGGTTGATGGTGTGCCGGAAGCGCTCGCGATGGCCCACGGGCCACGGTGGGCCGCGGAGATGGCACGCTGGAATCGTGACTTCCGGCGACGGCCCGCGGCCGACCGACGAGCCGGCCGCCGAGCCGACCGATGAGCCGACCGGCGTCCCGGCGGCCGGCACCACCGGGCGAGACGGGCAATCCCGCCGAGATGGGCAATCCCTCCCCGACGACCCAGCTGGGCCGGACAGCCCGAACGGCCAGGCACGGCTGGCCGGCTTGCTCGAGGCGCACGGAACGTATGGGCGGCCGCTGCGCGCGCTGGTGGCCCGGCTCACGGCTACGGCAGCCGACGCCGCGCCCAGACGAGAAAGCCGGCCGGTCGGCCGCGACGCTGGCGGCGAGGCGGTGGGCCAGCTGGTACGCGCCGTGGGCCTGCCGCGGCGCACCGTCGAGGAGGTGCTCGCGGCCCTCGGCGACGACGTCGTCAGCCATGGCGTCGGCGGCGGCTCGGTGACCGGGCTTCGGATACGTCCCGAGCTGGCGGCGAGCTACAGCGAGCTGGTGGACGCAGCTGGCCTCATCGCGACGGCGCCGACGGACCCGCTGGCCGGGCCGCTGGGCGCGCATGCGGACCTGGTGGCCACGATGCGCGGCCTGATCGCCCGAGCCCCCCGGCCGCGCGCCGACCTGGACCACGTCGCGGCCACTGCCGAGACCGTGGTCCGCCGGGCGCTCTGGCTGGCCGCCACCTACGACCTCGCGGGCCACCGCCTGCTCTGCGTCGGCGACCACGACCTGACCTCACTCGCCGTCGCCGCGGCCATCCCCGGCGTGCGGGTCACCGTCGTCGACGTCGACGACGAACTGCTGCACTTCCTGTCCGTCGAGGCGCGGGCACGCGGGCTCGAGGTGCACCCCTACTTCGCGGATCTTCGGTTCGGCCTGCCGCCGGTGGCGGCCGGGTCAGCCGACCTGGCGTTCACCGACCCGCCCTACACGCCCGAGGGAGTGGCCCTGTTCTGCGCCCGCGGCGCAGAAGGGCTGCGGGACCGGGATCACGGCCGGGTGCTGCTGGCCTACGGATTCTCCGACCGGACTCCGACCCTCGGCTGGAAGACCCAGCGAGCCCTTTCGGACGCGGGTTTCGCGATCGAGGCGATGCTGCCGGCGTTTCACGCCTACGACGGCGCCGAGGCGATCGGCGCGCGGGCGGACCTCTACGTCTGCCGGCCCACGACCCACACCTGGCGGCACGTCGAGCGCGCCGGCGGCCCACTGGCCGCCGGCAACGCGATCTACACCCGCGGCCGGGCGTCGCTGGAGAGCGTCGGGCGTGAGCTTTCCGAGGCGGTGACGCGTGCCCTGCTCGCCGCGGCCGAGGCCGCCGTCCCCGCCGACCAGCGCCCGCCGGGGCAGCTTGTGTTCGTCGGGGAGCCGCCGCCTGCGTCGGCGGCCGGGCAGGGCTGGCCGGTCACCCACGTCCGGCTCGCGACCGTGCTCGCGCAGGGCCTCCCATCTGCGGTCAGAGGACGCCGCCCGGTGACGGTCGCCGCCGATCTCACCGAGGACCCCGGGGGCTGGCTGCCCCGGCTGCTGCTCGCGGTCAACGCGGACGCGATGGCGGTGGTCGTCCGTGCCGACCATCCGGCCGCCGTCGCCGCCGCCCGCGCCGCGTCGGAGCCCGCGGGGCGGCTCAGGAGTCTCGCGCTCGGGCAGGCCGCCCCCAAGTGGCACCGCCTGCGGCCGACGCGCCCGGGTCCCGACGCGGACGGTGCCCAGCTACGGGTGCTGTCCTTCGCCGCGATCGACCCGGCACGGCTGGAGGCGCCGACGGACCTGCCCGTCCGCTTCCTGCTCGACCGTGCTCACGGGCGCATCGGCAATGTCTGGCGAGAGGCCCTCATCACGTATTTTCGGGACCAGCACGCGACAGCCCTGTCGAAACGGGACGCACGCGCGATCATTGAAGCCGTCGTACCCGACCGGGCACGCGAGGTTCTCCAGGCTCGTCTGGTGGACCTGCCGCTCGGGACGGCCGCCGACCTGATCGACGCGATGGACTGGTCGTGGCATCCCGACCATCTCGTCGAGGTCGACCTCGTCGTGGGAAGGACGGCATGACAACCATCGGCAGCTCAAACGCTGGCGGCCCACGCGTCCGGGCGCCCGGTGCCGTCGCAGCAGGCGCCCTCGCGCCCCGCGCCGGCAGCGCCGGGACCGGCCGGGCGGCACCCGAGGCGGACGGAGTCGCGGTGCTCGTCGTCGAGGACGACGACGCGGTGGGCACGCAGCTGGTGCGCGGGCTGCGGCGCGCGGGGTACGAGGCACGGCGGGTGGCGACGGGGGCGGCGGCGCTGGCCGCGGTCGAGAGCGCAGAGCCACCGGATCTCGTGCTGCTCGACCTTGGCCTTCCGGATCTCGACGGCACCGACGTCTGCCGGCGGATCCGGGAGCTTGGCGACGTGCCGGTGATCGTGGTGACCGCGCGCGCCGACGAGGCGGACCGGGTCGAGGCGCTCGACCTCGGCGGCGACGACTATCTGGTCAAGCCGTTCGGCTTCGAGGAGCTGCTGGCGCGGATCCGCGCCGTGCGACGCCGTTTCGCCCGCGTCGCGGCCCTCGCCATCGCGGCCGGCACCGCCGGCACCGTCAGCGCCATCGGCGCGGCCGGCGCGGCCGGCACCGTTGCCCCGGTCGGCGCTGCCGGCACCCGCACCGGCGCTGACGGGGGCGGGGGCACCGACGTGGTCCACCACGGCGGGCTCCTGGTGGATCGGCGGACGCGGCGGATCGAGCTCGACGGGCGGCGGCTCGCGGTCACGGCGCGCGAGTTCGACCTGCTTGCCTTCCTGGCCGACGACCCGGGCCGGGTCCGCACCCGCCGGGAGATCTTCCAGGCGGTCTGGGGGCCGTGGTTCGGCTCGACGAAGGTGCTCGACGTCCACGTGGGGTCGTTGCGGCGCAAGCTCGGCCGGCCGGAGCTGATCGAGACCGTCTACGGCATCGGCTTCCGGCTCGCCGACTCCGGCGTCGAGCAGGGGAGGGCGGGCGGCGGGCGGTGAGCAAGCGCATCCTCGCCGTCCAGCTGCTGCTGACGGCCCTGCTGATGGTCGGGGTGTGCGTCCCGCTCGGGATGGACGCCGCCCGGCACGACCGGACGCTGCTCGCGCTGCGCACCGCCGCGACCGCCGACGCCTACGCGGCCGAGGTCAAGTGGAGCCGGCTCGGCTCGGGCACCCCGCGCCTGCCCAACCAGTGGGCCGAGGACGAGCAGCCCAGCGCCAGCCCCGCCGACGGCCTCCGGCCGGACGACGACCTGGCCCTGTACAGCCCAGACGGGCGGCTCATCTCCTCGTCCGGGCAGCCGGTGGGGGTGACGGCCGCGCAGCTCGCGACCGCCTGCGAGCAACGGATCTCGCTTGCGCCGTCCGAGGCCACCGGGTGGCGCCAGGTCGTCGTCACCCCGGTGACCAAGTCGGACGCCCTATTCGCGCTCCTGGTGGTGGCGAGGTCGGACGACACGACGCAGGCGCAGATCCGGCACCGCTGGACCCGGCTGGTCGTCGTTTCCGGCCTCGCAAGCCTGCTGGCACTGGCATTGTCGGTGTTGCTGGCGCGCTGGGTGAGCCGGCCGCTGCGCCGGCTGGAACGGGCGGCGGCAAGGCTTGGGGACGGCGAGCTGTCGGCCAGGGCCAGACCGGTCGGCGGGCCCGCCGAGGTGCGCCAGCTGGCGGCGAGCTTCGACGCGATGGCCGCCCAGATCGAGGAGCTGGTCGGCGGGCAGCGGGCCTTCCTCGCCGATGTCTCACACCAGATCCGCACTCCGCTGACCGCCATGCGGCTGCGGCTGGAGCTGCTCGGCCAGGACCTGGCCGACGACCCGGCCGCCGCCGGCGAGGTAGGCGGCACGATCGCCGAGGTGCACCGGCTCTCCCGGATGGTCGACGGCCTGCTGGCGATGGCGCGTGCCCAGGCCCGCGGCATGGCACGCACGCGCGTACCGGTCCGGATCGACCGAGTGGCCGCCGAGCGCGTCGCGACCTGGCGGGCGGTCGCCGCCGCCGCGCAGGTCACGCTGCGCGACGAGACGCCGATCGACGTGCGCGCGCTGCTGACTCCTGGCCACCTGGAGCAGGTCCTCGACAACCTGCTCTCCAACGCGCTGGAGGCCTCCCCTCCGGGTGGGCGCGTCGTCGTCGACGCGGACCTCACCGACGACGACCACACCGATGACGGCCGCGACGGACTGCGTCCGTCGCGGGACGCTGACGGCGCGCCGGCGGGGAGCGTCGCCGGGACGATCCGGCTCACGGTGACGGACAGCGGCCCGGGAATGACGGCCGAGGCTCGGGCCGGCGCGTTCCAGCGGTTCCGAGTGGACCGCCCGGCCGATCGTTCGGTGCGCGCCGACCGGCGTGGGCACGGGCTCGGCCTAGCCGTGGTCCACGCCCTGGTCACGGCCGACGGCGGCCAGATCCGTCTCGACGAGGCCCGGGCGGGCGGCCTACGGGTCGTGCTCGACCTGCCGGCCGCGCCCGCCCTGCCCTCGCCGGGCCTCGCCGGCGGGCCGGTCGAGGTCACGGCCGCCAAGGCGGCGGAGGTCACGGCCGCCAAGGCGGCGGAGATCACAACCGCCAGGACGGCCGGAGCCACGGCCGCCGCGTCGGCGGACTCCCCCGACGAGCGGCAGAAGACCGCCAGGTTCGCGGGGGCGGCCGCGGTGGGCCGTCGTGGCGCGGCGAACAGCGGGGGCTCGGCGGGACAGGCTCGAAGGGCGCATGACCATGGTGAGGCGATCCGCGCCCTCGAGCCCTGATCCCCAGATGGGTCAACGATCCCATCGGTCCTGCGTGGACCGGTCGCCCTGGTCCCGTCCGGTGCCGCGGTCACCGCCGCCTTCCGGGTACGGCTGGTCCATGCCGCGCTCGGTGTAGCCACGCTCGTGGCGGCCCCCCTGGTCCACGGCCGGGCGACCGGATTCGCGCTGGCCGGCACGCTGACCGCCCCCGTACTCGCCGCCGGAGTACTCGCGCTCCCGGTCGAGGGCGCGGCCACGCTCGGTGCCAGCGCCCGAGTAGCCCGTCATCGCGCGACCGCGCTCGCCGGCGCCCGGACGACCAGCCGCACCCATCGGCTTGAGCAGCCGCGCGGCGAGCAGCGTCATCAACGCGGACGCGATCAACGTGAGGATCAGACCGTAGCGGGCGCCCGACGACAGGCCGGGGAAGCCGAGGTAGCTGCCGTACACGCGCGGCAACGTCATCCAGCGGACGACGATGAGCACCAGCGCGACAGCGCTGCAGCCGGCGATGGCGGTCGGCAGCGGGACGGATCCGACCCCGGCCATCCGGCCGCGGGTCGCCAGGTGCGCGGCGGCGAGCGCCGCGGCGACGAGCATCAGCACGACCGGCACCCAGGCCAGGCCGCCCGAATGCCACGCGTTCAGGTTGGAGTACCAGACCTGCGCCTGGCCGGACGTGTTGTATCCGCTGTACCGAACGCCGAACCACGGCAGGAAGCTGAAAATGAACCCGAGAATCCCGAGTCCGATAATGCCGAGGTCGAAACCCTTCGTGCCGCGGCCCTCGTGGGCCGGGAGGCCTCGGCTGTCATAGGCCGCGCGACCACGGCCGGCCATATTCGCCATTGGCGACACCCTCGTTTCTCCCGAGCGACGGGCCGGCGCCGGTCACAACATCGTGCCGGGCAGACTCGTGCGCAGAGGATCTCAGTCACGCGGCCGCCGCCTCAGCAACGGTGGCCGACCAACCGTGCCCGTCAAGTTCACACCCGTGTCGCGATCCCGACCTTTGTCGCGATCCCGACCTTCGGGCCACATCGCGCCCGTCGGCAACATGCCCCTAAGGACCGATCCTTACCAGTTCTTGCCGGGATGACCGGCGCTGTGAGAGATTGACTTGGCGATGTCTGGGCATCTTGAGCCCAGGTCCGCGGCGACCCGGTGTCATCGCGGACGAACGTCAGGCGCAGAGACTTCGTGACGTCACGACGAAACGGGTAGCAGTGGTGACACAGAACGTCCCCGGCATTCTCCGGTCGGAAACCAAGTCGACCTTCCTGAACGAAGACATCATGCTTTACGGGCGCACGCACAGCAGCGCGCCGGACGAGATCCTGGCCGATCTCGCCGAAGCCACGGCGGCGCTCGGCTGGGCGGCCGAGATGAAGATACCGGCCGAGGAGGGCGCCTTTCTGTCGATTCTCACGGCGGCCACGGCGCCGCACCGTGCGGTCGAGATAGGCACGTTCACCGGCTACTCGGCGCTGTGCATCGCCCGCGGGCTGCCGGCCGGTGGACAGCTGCTCTCCCTGGACATCAGCGACAAATGGACCGCCATCGCCCGGGAGTACTGGAAGCGCGCCGGGGTGGACGACCGGATCGAGCTGCGGCTCGGCCCCGCCGCCGACACGCTGGCCGCCCTGCCCGCCGAGCCGACGTTCGGCCTTGCTTTCATCGACGCGGACAAGCCGTCCTACCAGGCCTACTACGAGTTGCTGGTGCCGAGGATGGTGCCCGGCGGCCTGATACTGGCGGACAACGTCCTGCAGTACGGCGAGATCGTCAACGAGGAGAACACCAGCCCGAACGTCGTCGCCATCCGCGAGTTCAACGAACACGTGTCCACGGACCCCCGCGTCGAGACGGCCATGATCCCGCTCGCCGACGGGCTGACCATCGCCCGTGTCCTGCCCTGAGCGGTTCAGGAGCGGCTGGCCTGCCCTGAGCGGTTCAGGAGCGGCTGGCCTGCCCTGAGCGGTTCAGGAGCGGCTGGCCGCGGACTGTTCCGCCGGCGCCGCTTCACCCACGGCCACGGCTGTGGCCGCCCGTTCCTTCGCCTGCGCCAGACCGTCGTAGCGCAGGAATGACGGGACCGCGGCGAGCAGCGCGACCAGGCCCACCAGACAGGCGGCACCCCCGGCGAACGCGGCCAGCTCCGGTGAGGTGAAGCCGGCGAGGAAGCCGTGCCCGAGGTCGCCGAGGCTGGGGCCTGCGGCCACCGAAACCATGAACAGGCCGGCTATCCGGCCACGCACCGCGTCGGGGGCGGCGACCTGCTGGATCGTGATCCGCAGCACCGCCGACACCGTGTCCGCGGCGCCGGCGATGACCAGCAGGCCGATCGCCAGCGGCAGCGACCCGGCCAGCCCGAACAGCGCCACCGCGGCACCCCATACCGCGATCGCGACCGCGACCACCAGGCCCTGCCGGTGCACCCGGGACAGCCAACCGCCGGTCGCCGCGACCAGGGTGCCGCCGACGGACATCGCCGCGTACAGCACGCCGGTGGTGCGTGGGCCGCCGTGGAACGAGGTGACCGCCATCGAGGCGAACAGCACCCGCGGCATCCCGAAGATCATCGCGTCCAGGTCGACCAGGAAGGTCATCAGCAGCACCGGCCGCTGCCGCAGCACCCGGAACCCGTCGACGACGCTGGCGAAGCCGGCACGCGTGCCGCCGCCCTCCGGCCGCATCGACGGCAGCCGCCAGGTCGCCCAGATCAGGCCGCTGTAGGAGACGACGTCCACGGCGTATGCGGCCTTGAAGCCGACCGTGGACACCAGCACGCCGGCGAGCAGCGGGCCTCCGGTGAACGCGACCGTCATCGAGAAGCCATCGAGCGCACCGACCGCGGGCATCATGTCCGCCGGCAGCAGCCGGGCGGCGAACGTCCGCCGGATCGGCGAGTCCAGCGCCGACAGCGATGCCTGCAGGCCGATCAGGATGAACAGCACCCACACCGGCGCGCCGAACAGCGCCTGCGCGGTGAGCGCCGCCGAGGTGAGCATCATCCCGGTGGCGGTCAGCAGCGCGAGGCGCCGCCGGTCGGTGGCGTCGGCGATCGTGCCGCCCAGCAGCCCGAAGACCACCAACGAGACGAAGGTGACGGCGCCGATCGCGCCGACCGCGAAGTTCGACCCGGTGTCGGCGTAAACCTGCAGCAGCACCGTGGTGACGACGACCTGGGTACCGGTGGCGCTGACCGTCTCGCCGATCCAGAACCGGCGGAATGACGGCGACTCCCGCAGCGGGCGCAGGTCGGCGGTGAACAGCCGGCCGATCCGGCGCAGCCGGGAGCCGGCCGGGTCTGTCGGGCTGGTCAGGTCCGTCGGACTGGTCAGGTCTGTCGGACTGGTCGAGCCGGCCGCGGCGGCCGCCGCGGCCGGCTCAGTCACGGAGCTCAGTCACGGAGTTGCCTGCCCGGCGCCGGCCCGGCGCTCGCGTGCCGCAGCGCCAGCGCGACGAGGTAGGGATCGAGACGTGTGGCGGTGAAGCCGAAGTGCCGGTAGAAGGCCAGAGCCGGTGCCGGGAACGCATGTGCGAGCAGCAACGGTGTGCCGGCCGTGCGGTACACGGTCGCCGCGCGCATGACCGCGTCGCGCAGCAGCCGAGCGCCCACCCCACGGCCCTGGGCAGTCTCGTCGACCGCGAGGCGGCCGATCACCAGAGCTGGCACCGGGTCGGCCGGGGCGGCGGAGCGCCGGCCCCACCGGCGCGGCGCCGCGGCACGCGTGTGCTCGACCGCGCCGCGGGTGAGGCAGTAGTAGCCGACGACACGACCGCCCTCGGCGAGGACGAACGTGGTCACGCCCTCCTCATGCAGCTCCAGGGCATGGTGGCGCAGCCAGCTGTCCAGGACCTCGTTCCCGCTACGGAAGCCGCGGACGTCGTGCTGCTCGGTCAGCCTGCTCGGCGTGCCCGCGGTGCGCGGGCTCACCGTCCCTCCTCCTCCGGCCCGTCCTCGAGCAGCTCGCGCAGCCTGGGCGCCTCGCCGGGCGGCGGCCCGTCGAGCAGCGCCGTCAGCTCCTCCCACGCCGCGTCGGTGGCGCCGAACAGGCGGCGGTCGGCCATCGTGTCCGCGGCATAGCGCCGCATCGCCTCGCCAGCGAAGTCCTCCAGCGTCGCTCCGAGACTCTCTGCGGCCGAGCGGACCAGCTCCGCGGTCTCGCCCGTCAGCCGCACCGTTACCTGCTCACCCTCGTCGGTTCCACCCACGCCCGTCAGTCTGCCTCCTCCCCGCCACAGACCGGTACCCACCCGCCACCTCCTGCGCTCGCGGGACAGCCCGCCATCCAGTGGGCCGGACACGACCAACCTGGCGGATGGCCGGGAACGCCGGGGCGCGGACCGTGGCGGCGGTCAGCGGACCACGCGTATCCGGTCACGATGGCGCGGAACGTGGTTGTCCACTGGGGCGGGGGAACGTAGCGTCTGAAGAGACGTCGTTGCCACGGGAGTGCGTCCGGTGCCAGCACCGGACGGCCTGGCTCACGGCGTCGCGGCCGGGTGGCTTTCAGGCTGGGGGCGGTCGGTGTTCAGGTGGATGCGGTCCCGGTGGTCTCGGCGTGCAGCCACGTCCGGCGGCGTCTTCGCCGCCCGGCTCGGCTTCGATGACGGTGAGCTGACTTTCCTCGAGAGCGACTTGGCGCCGCCCGGTGGGCCCTACGACGTTGCCCTCGCGCCGAGTGACGGCCTGCGCCGTCTCGACCTCGGTTCGCTGCTGGTACCGCTGCTCGACGGGATCGAGTATCAGCTTCGCCTCGACGGCGGCCGGGTCCGCGCCGTGGTCGCGCTCGCCGGCCGCTCGACGATGGAGCTCACCGTGTCGGCGGCCCCGCGCAGCCGCGGGATCTGGGACGAGATCCGCGCCGAGGTCTGCCTGGCCGCCGCGCTGCCCGGCCCGGGCCATCCTCCGCCGCCGACCGCGACCGACCGGCGTGACGAGCCGGGCCGGGCTTCGAGTTCAGCGCGGCAGACCATGTTGAACGTACCGGCGTGGACGGGCGGGCCGGTAGAGGTCACGGCGATCCACGGCCGGTTCGGGCCGGAGCTGCGGCTGGTCGCGCTGGCCCCTCCTCAGCCCCCCGACGCACCGGCGCCGCCAGCGGCGAGGGGATCCACCACACCCCAGCCGGCAGCCCCCGACGCCGTGGACGCGCTGAGGGTCGCCGACGGGCCGCCGGTGCTGTCCGGCCTGACCGGACCTGTCCGGCTGGTCGGCATCGACGGGCCGCGGTGGTTTCTCCAGGCGGCCCTCGCCGGGCCCGCCGCGGACCGGCGGGACGAGTCGCTCATGGATGACGTGCTGCGCGGCACGATCGTGATCCGCGGTGGCCACGCGATGCCGGTGCGGGCGCCGCTCCCGCTGCGGCTGCCGACCGAGACCGAGAACCCGGTGGGCCCCGACGACCTGATCGACCCCGTGGCCGCCGCGGCCGACCCGGACGGCCCGCCACCGACGGGGACCTCTGCCCGCCAGCTGGCACCTCGCCGGCTCGGCGCACCCGGACCGGCCATGCCGACCGACCTGGAGTCGCTGCGCGCCCGGCCCACCGGCGCGAGCAGTGCCGATCCCCGCCGGGTCAGCTACGAGGTGATCTCCCGACCAGGAGGCCTCGGACGCAACCTGATGACCTGGGGCTAGTCCAGCAGGCCGCTGCCCACCCAACGCTGGCAAGCAGAACTCAACGCTGCCCGATGTGCCCGTAGTGATGGGTAAAATACTGTCGAGTCAGTCACCCACTGAACGGCGCGTCGGGGAGACCGGATGAAACGGATCGAAGCAAGTCAGGCAGCCGAGGTTCCGTTGGACGCCGGAGCGGAACGAGCGATCCCGTTCATCGAGCCGGCGCGGAGCCGAGAACGGACACGACTTGACCTGTACGCCTACCGGGCACACACTCCGGCCATGTCCGGGGTCAAGAGCTCGCGTCTCGCGGTGCGCCTCGCCGAGGAGCAGGCAGCGCTGATCCGTGCCGCCGCCGAGGTTGAGGGGGCTACCGTCACCGAGTTCACGGTGAACGCCGCCGTCGCCAGGGCAAGGGACGTCCTTGCCGACCAGCGCCTGTTCACGCTCGGCGACGAAGCCTGGACCGAGTTTCTCGCCCTCCTCGACCGCCCCGTGACCACCAAGCCTCGCTTGCAAGGCCTGTTCGCCGAAGACTCACCCTTCGAGTGAGCGGCTACTCGGCCCCACGGCCGATCGCCGTCTCCGACGACCTGTCGAGCTTCGACAGCGGCGAACCATCCCTGGATGACTGGCTACGTCGCCGCGCCCTCGGCAACCAGGCGGCGGGAGCATCCCGATGTTTCGTCACCTGCCGCGACGGCCGCGTCGTCGGCTACTACGCCCTCGCCACCGGTGCCGTCCAGCGGCTCGACACCACCTCACGCGTCGCCCGCGGCATGCCGGAACCCATCCCCGTCGTCCTGCTAGCCCGCCTCGCAGTCGACACGAAGGAACAGGGGCGAGGACTCGGCTCCCACCTGCTACGCGACGCCATCACCCGCACCATTGCAGCCGCGGACATCGTCGGTATCCGTGCTCTCCTCGTCCATGCCCTTCACGACCAAGCCCGCCGCTTCTACCTTCACTTCGGCTTTGAGCCCTCCCCCACCCATCGCCTTCATTTGTTCTTGCTTCTCAAGGATGTCCGGGGAAGCGTCCGCCACCGTTCTCATCCGGCATGAGGGTCGCCACGACTAAAAGATCTTGATGGAACCCGCGTCGGCAGTGCGCGGGGCCAAGGTCGGGCCAGGTCGGTCTCAGGCTGGCCACCGCCGCGTTCACTCGTCCGGGTCGACCTGTTCCTCCCAGCGGCGGCGGCGGTCCGGTGGGCGCGGCGCCCAGTCCGGCGGGCCGGCGAGGCGGGAGATGCCGGCCGCGGCGAGGCCGGAGTCGATGGCGAGGCGGCGGGCCAGCGGGCGGACTCGCTCGATCTGGTCACGTTCGTCGACGACGACGCAGGTGTGGTCGGCGACGAGGCGGCGACCGTCGACCCAGACGTCCCGGACGGCCCGAGGGGACGCGCCGTAGACGAGCTGGCCACAGGGGTCGTGCAGCATCGAGACGCAGACCGTGTCCTGCAGCAGCACCAGATCGGCCCGCTTGCCCGGTTCGAGACTGCCGACCAGATGGTCGAGGCCCAGCGCCCTCGCACCGTCGAGCGTCGCCATCCGCAGCACGGTCGGCGCGTCGAGCACCGCCGGGTCGACGGCGTGGACCTTCGCCAGCAACGCCGCCATCTTGACCGCCTGCAGCATGTCCTGGCTGTCGTTGGAGGCTGCGCCGTCGGTGCCGATCCCGACCGTGACGCCGGCGGCACGAAGCCGGGGCACCGGGCACACCCCGGAGCCGAGGATCATGTTCGCGACCGGGTTGTGGGCGATCGCCACCCCGTGGCCGGCGAGGATCTCGACGTCGGCCTCGGTCACCCACACGCCGTGGCCGGCGAGGAGCGGCCGTTCGAACATCCCCAGACGCAGCGCGTGCGGGATCGTGCGCCGGCCCCAGCGGGCGCTGGCCGCGACCAGCTCCTCGCGCACCTCGGCCAGGTGGGTGTGCACCGCCCAGTCCCTGGCCCGGCAGGCGGCGACCCCGGCCTCCAGCAGCTCGTCGCTCTGACCGAGCAGGGTGCCTACGCCGTAACGGAAGCCGACCGGAGCGCCGCGGGCCGCGGCGGTCCGCACGGCGGCCGCGAGGTCGTCCTGCTCGTCCATGATCCGCGCCACGTCGGCCCAGGGTGCGGCCGGGTCGTAAGCGTCCTCCGCGCCGAACGAGACCACGCCGCGCAGCCCGGTGCTGACCAGCCCGTCGACGACGCCGAGGCTCGCGAAGTCGTCGCGGTTGCTGTGCACGAACATGTCGTTGACGGTGGTGACGCCGGTGAGCAGCAGCTCGACGGCGCGCAGCACGGTGCCCTCGCGGGCGGCCCCGGTGGTCAGGACGCAGCCGAGCGGCCCGACGATCCGCTGGCCCCATTCGAACAGGGTCAGCTCGGAGCCCATCCCGGTGGTCAGCGCCTCGGACAGGTGGGTGTGCGCGTTGACGAGGCCGGGGATCAGCAGGCCGGTCCCGTCACCGACGACCGGGACGTCGGGCAGGTCGGCCCGCAGCTCGTCGTAGCCGCCGACCGCGACGATCTCGCCGTCGCGGACGTGGACGGCGCCGTCGGCGACGTCGCCGTCGGGGCCGACCGTGAGCACCCACGCGGCCCTGACCAGCGTCTCCACGCGCTCCGGCAGGCCGTCCGAGCGCGGCACCGTCTCGGCCACAGCGCGATTCTCACATCCGCCGCCCCGCGCGCCGCCCCGGCGGGCCGACCCGAACCCAACGTCGACCCGCCCCACCCACTCTCCAAACAATCCTTGCCCACCGGGCGATGGCTCTCGACGCCCTGTCCGCAGGACGCGGGTGGCGGTGTGGTCGGCTGGACCGCGATGGACGCCCACCCGGATCGGCAGGACATCGTCCGGTACTGCCCGGAATGCGCCCGGCACAGCGTCCTGCTCGCGACGGGCCACGGCCAGCTGTGGGAGTGCGCCGACTGCGAGACCTGGCTGAGGTGGCCGGTCCAGCCCGCCGTTCCCGACCTGTCGGACGTCGCGATCCTCGACCACTGGCGAGCCCGGCGGCGCGCCGCCTCCTGAGCCGCCCTGCGGCCCCGCAGCCGCCGACGCGCCAGGCTGGACAATGGCGCTCGTGCGGATTCGGCGGATCAAGGCGTGTCTGAACGGAGGCCGAGACCGCGCCGAGCATCCGGGCGTGCCCGTGACGCCGGACGAGCTGGCTACCGCCGCGGCGGGAGCGGTCGAGGCCGGAGCGGAGGCGGTGCACCTGCACCCGCGCGGCCCGTCCGGAGCCGAGTCGCTCGCCGCGGAACACGTCGGGGCCGCGGTCGGTGCCGTACGCCGCCGCTGCGTGGGAACACCGGTGGGTGTCAGCACGGGCCTGTGGATCGCCGGTGGTGATCCGACGGCCCGGCTGGCGGCCGTGCGGACCTGGGCGGGGCTGCCCGCGACCGAGCGGCCTCAGTTCGCGTCCGTGAATGTGAGCGAGCCCGGTTTCGACCAGCTCGCCGAGTCGTTGCTGGCGGCTGAGATAGCGGTCGAGGCGGGCGTATGGTCGACTGCCGACGCCGAGGCGCTGGCTGCCTCGGGGTTCGCCGGGCGGTGCGCGCGGCTGCTCGTGGAGATCATCGACGCGCCCGCGGCGGACGCGCCACACGTCGCGGCCGCCGTCCTGGGGCAGCTCGACGCTCTTGACGTGCCCGGCCCTCGGCTCCTGCATGGCGAGGGCGAGGCCGCCTGGCCGCTGGTCGCCATGGCCGGGCGGCTCGGCCTCCCGACCCGGGCCGGCTTCGAGGACACCCTCACCGACCCCGACAGCCAGCCAGCCCCGGACAATGCCAGCCTCGTCCGCTCCGCTCTCCTGATCTGGCAGGCGCCGCTGAGGCAGTGAGACACGGCGCACGCAGGCTCCCGAGGCGAGGGGGAGAGCCCGGCCACGGCAGCTAGCTGGGCGCGTGGCCCGGCGGCGGGTCTCGGAAGGCGGGGCCGGAGCGGCGGGGTCGCGGCCAGGGCGGGGTCAGAGTGGCGTCATCCGCCGACGGCGGCGAGCACGGGGACGCAGATAACACGGGGACGCAGATAAGCGGCCTCGGGTGCTGGGGATCCAGTGCGTTCTGGACGAAGCGCAGCGCCACCCGGTCGTAGGCGACCAAGATGTGGTCCGAGCCGTCGACAATGGAGTATCCATAAGATCGCGAAAACCACCTCGAGGCCCACATCCTCACGATCAAATGGCACCTCTGTGCTGGCGTCAAGGTGCCCATCGATCACCGTCGCCGGGGGCGGGACCGCGCGCGCCCCGCGGCTCGCTAGCGGGTGGCGCCGACGACGAGCCAGGCAGTGCCACGCACGCGAAGGCTCAGCGTGACAGCCCGGGCGGCGAGGTAGCCGCCGGCGAACGCCCCCATGAGGCAGCCCACGCCCGCCGCGCCGCTGGGGCGCCACAGCAGGACCACGCCCGCAAGCATGGCGAACGCGGCCAGGTTGAGCAGCCCGGTCCAGGCGAGGTAGCGGTTGTCGCCCGCACCGATGAGCACCCCGTCGAGCACGAAGACCAACCCGCCCAACGGGGCGGTGACGGCCAGCACGAGGACCGCCGGAACGACCAGCCTGGCAACCTCCGGCGCGCTGGTGAAGGCCGGCCCGATCACCCAGGCCAACGTCGCGAGCAGTACGCCGAGCGCGACGCCGCTGCCGATACCCCAGGCGACGCAACGGCGCAGCACGACCCGCGCCGCGGCCGCGTCACCGGCACCGAGCCGGTCGCCGACGAGCACCTGCGCGGCTACGGCGAGCGCGTCGAGGGCGAAGGCCGAGGTGGCGAACAGCGTCATCGCGATCTGGGACGCGGCGAGCTCGTTCACGCCGAGGACGGTGGCGACGTACGTAACGAGCAGCAGCGCCGCACGCAGACTCGCCGTTCGCAGGAACAGCCAGAAGCCGCTGTGCACCCCGCGCAGCACGCCGAGCAGGCGAGGCAGCAGGTGCGCCCCGACGCGACGGGCGCGACCGAAGATCATCCATAGGTAGGCGGCGGCCATGCTCCACTGGGCGAGGGCCGTGCCGGCGGCCGAACCCTCGATGCCCCAGCCCGCGCCGTAGATCAGGGCGCCGTTGAGAGCCGCGTTGGCCGCGAAGCCCACCGCCGCGACGACGAGGGGCGTGCGGGTGTCGTGCAGGCCGCGCAGCAGCCCGGCCGCGGCGAACACCAGCAGCATGGCGGGCAGTCCCGACATCGAGATCCGCAGGTAGGCGGCAGCCTCGTGCGCCACGGCGGCGTCCGCACCGAAGGCGGCAGGCAGCACCGGCGTCACCCACCAGCCGACGGCAGCGAGCCCCACCCCCAGCGCGGCGGCCAGCCACAGGCCGTCGATGCCGGCGGACACGGCGCCGCGCAGGTCGCCGGAGCCGCGCAGCCGGGCCACCGTCGGCGTGGTCGCGTAGGCGAGGAAGACCATCAGGCCGACGGCGGTCTGCAGGATGGCCGCCGCCAAGCTCAGGCCCGCCAGGGCGGAGGTGCCGAGATGGCCGACCATCGCGGTGTCTGCGAGCAGGAACAGCGGCTCGGCCACGAGCGCGCCCAGCGCGGGGACGGCGAGCCCGACGATCGCGCGGTCCAGGCTCCGGTCGTCCCGCCCGTCGAGGGCACCGGCGGAGCTCTCCGACGTCATCGGTGCCCTCCGCCCTCTCTGCCCGACACGCCACGGGCCTGCCAGGGCCGCCGGATCGGCCGGATCGGCCGGACCGGCCGAGCGCGCTGCCGAAGCGCTCCATCGCCCACCGGCAGCCGCCTGCCGCCGGCCGCCTGCCGGCTGCCGCCTGCCACCTGCCGCCTGCCGGCTGCCGGCTTCCATGACCGTCTGCCGCGAGCGGCGCCCTGCCCGGGCAGGCGGTGCCCTGGCGCGCGGCATGCCTCGCGAACCTAACTCGACCCGTCGTCGCCACGCCCGTTATGTCCGTCACCAGGCGGCTACCGGCGCGGCCAGGCCCGCGGCCGGCGACGATAAGTCGCCGCCACCCGAACCGGTATGTCACGGCCCAGAAAAAGTGATATCAGTTTTATGGCGGACGATACGGGGACGGATGGGCCGGCCGCTCGGTCGACGAGAGGGAGACGTGCTCATGCCGGTGGGGTACCTGGTGGCTGTCGTCGCCGTCGGGAGCGCGGCGCTGCTCGCACTCGCTCCGCCGCGCCGGCCACGGAGGCTGGCCATGACGAGCTACCTGGTGGGGATCGCCTTCACCGATCTACCAGCGCTCGCCCTCCTCTATCTGCTCGCCACGACGCTGGTCGCCGTCGACGGCGGCGACGTGGACTCGGCCGGCGGCTGGCTGACGTCCGGCCTGGCAGTGCTGGTTGCCTGCGAGCTGGCCGTCCTCGCCTGGCTCGACGGGCGGGCGCGGCCGGCGGTCGAGGAGGCACTGGTCAGGGACCTGGGCATCGGCCGGCAGCACCAGATCCACACCGCCGACACGAGAACGCGCCGCCGCCGGTGTGTCCGGAGCTTGTTCTTCCCGTTCCCGGTCCGCCATCCCGACATCAGACGGGTGCGGAACATCCGCTACGGCGACGGGGGCCGGCGCAACCTGCTCGACGTCTACCACCGGCGCTCTCGGCCGGGCGGCGGACCGGTACTGATCCACCTGCACGGTGGGCACTACACCGGCGGTCGCAAGAGCACCCAGTCGTTGCCACTTCTGCACCGGCTGGCAAGCCACGGCTGGGTGTGCGTCAGCGCGAACTACCGGCTCAGCCCGGCCGCCGGGCTGCGCGAGCACCTCACCGACGCGAAGAAGGTGATCGCGTGGGTCAGGGAACACGGCGCGGAGTACGGCGCCGACCCGTCGGCGATATTCGTCGCCGGGAGTTCCGCCGGGGCCCACCTGATGACGCTCGCCGCGCTGACCGCCGACGATCCGGCGCACCAGCCCGGCTTCGAGACGGTGGACACCTCGGCCACCGCCGTCCTCTGCCTCGGCGGGTACTACGGCGACTATGGGGTTGATCCGGGCTGGCAGGGGGCCTCCTCGCCCCTGGACTACGTCCGGCCGGACGCGCCGCCGTTCTTCGTGGCGCACGGCGAACGGGACAGCCTGGTCCACGTGGAGGCCGTGCGGGAGTTCGTGGCCGGGCTACGCGCCGTGTCGGCGAGCCCGGTCGTCTACGCCGAGCTGCCCGGCGGCCAGCACGGGTTCGACCTGTTCCACTCGGTGCGTTTCGAGCCCGTCATCGACGGGATCGAGGCGTTCGCCGCCTGGACACTGTCCCGGAGGATCTCGACCGCGTAGGTGGCGGCCCGACCCTCCGCTGCCCCGCCGGCGACACCTTCTCCCGGCCAGCCGCCCTCGAGCGCATACTGCCAGCAAATCGACTCTTACGTAAGGGTAGATTCGCGACAGGACTCCGCTTCCGCGGAGCGGCGCGCACAGGGGCGGAGGTTGCGACCGGATGGCTGGAGATCGACTCGGCGTCGCTGGGTGCGACGTGCTGGTGACCGGCGCCTCCAGCGGGATCGGGCGGGCGATCGCGTTGCGGCTGGCGCGCGACGGCGCCCGGGTGCTCGCGACCGGCCGGGACCGGCACGCACTGGAACGCCTGGCGAAGGAGGCCGACGGCGACAGTCTCCTGCTGGAGCACTTCGCCGCCGACCTGACGGACGCGGACGAACAGGCCAGCCTGTTGGAGGCCGTGCACGACCGTCTCGGCCCGGTGTCGGCGCTCGTGCATTCGGCGGGCGCATACCGGCGTGGCGAGCTGGCGCAGGCCGAGACAAGCGATCTGGACCTGCAGTTCGCGGTGAACGTGCAGGCTCCCTACGCCCTCACCCAGCGGTTGATCCCCGACCTCGTACACACCCGCGGCGACGTCGTCTTCGTCAACTCGACGCAGGGCCTGGCTGCCGGCGCCGGCGTCGGCCAGTACGCCGCCACCAAGCACGCGCTGCGTGCCGTGGCGGACAGCCTGCGAGCCGAGCTGTCGAACACCGGAGTGCGGGTGTGCAGCATCTACCCCGGCCGGACCGCGACGCCGATGCAGGAGAAGATCTTCGAGGCGGAGGGCCGGCCCTGGCGGCCGGACTGCCTCCTCTGGTCCGAGGACGTCGCCGACGTCGTCGCCCACACCCTCTCGCTGCCCGCCCGCGCCCAGGTCACTGACCTCACCATCTGGCCGACCTACCGCTCCTGACCTCGGCGGCACAGGCATCAGATCGCCGGACCGCCGGACCGCCGGACGGCTGGCGGGCTCAGCTGCCCTGCAGCGTCTTCTCGCGTTCGGAGGCGTGCATCTCCCAGGGAGCCTGCGGCAGGACGTCGCCCGTCTCGAGCAGGGTCTTGAGGTTCGCGAAGACGGCCGGCCAGCCGTGGGAGATCGACTCTCGGGCGGCGGCGTCGGGCAGGTTCGTGTGCGTGACGGTGAGCCGCACGATGCCGGCGTGCGGCTCGATCGTGAAGGTGACGACGGACGGCTCGAACGTCGGATCGTCGAAGCGCGCCGGGGTGTCGAAGCCGAACGCGAGTCGCAGCGGTGGCTCGACCGCCAGCACCCGGCCGACGGCGTCGACGACGCCCGACCCGTCGACCCGCGTGTGCTCGACGCGGCTGCCGACCTCCCACTCCGAGACCTGGGCGTGGCCCCAGAACCGACCGGTGAGATCCGGGCTCGTGAGCGCGCGCCACACCTCGTCGGGCGTACTGCGGATGTACGTCGTGTACACGTAGGCGGGAACCGTTTCGGCCATCGTGACCTCCTGGGCACGGGTCTTGACCTGGTCGAGGAAGCCGAGACCCGGCTCCTCGAACTTCCAGATCCATCGGGTCCGGATGTCGTGGATCGGTACGGGGTTCAGGTAGTGAAGCCGGCGCCGGCCGCTGGGGACGACCGTGACGAGACCGGCAGCTTCCAGCTGCCGCAGGTGCTCGCTAACCGATTGACGCCGCATCTCCAGCCCGGCGCACAGCTCGCCGAGCGTCAGCCCGGCGCGCTCGTGCAGCGCGTCGAGCAGGCGACGCCGGGTCGGGTCGGCGAGAGCCTTGAACACCGCGTCCGCATCCACGCGGGTCATTATGCAGGCATCTTCCTGCATAATGTCAAGCGACCGACGGCCGGCACCGAAGCCGAAAACGCGTTGCCCAGGAGATCGAGGCGCCGCGACACTGGCCCGGTGACGCGAGGCCGATCGTTCAGCGCCGCGCGGCGCCGGGCCACGGCGGTCGGCGCATGAGCCACGGCCGAGAGCAACCGGGCGGCCCGCCCGGGCCGTCGTGGGAATACGGCCCAATCTGTTCGCTGGTCTACCAGCTCGACAAGCCGATAGGCGCATCGTTTGGCGACGTCGAGTTCTACCAGGACCTGCTCGCCGGGACGTCCGGAGAAATCCTGGAACCCGCTGTCGGAACCGGACGCATACTCATTCCCCTGCTCCAGGCGGGATTGCGGGTGCGCGGGTTCGACACGTCACCGTCGATGCTCGCGATCTGCCGTGACAACTGCGCCGCGCACGGGCTGAGCCCAGTGTTGTTCGAAGCGGACATGGTGACGTTCCAGGAACCAGCCGCCTTCGCCGCGATCGTGATCCCGACGGGGTCGTTCGCGTTGGTCACCGGTCGGGAACGCGCGGCCCGGGCTCTGCGCAACTTCCGCAAGAGCCTGCTGCCCGGTGGACGGCTGATCGTCGACGTCGAGCCACTGGAACCGCCTACCGGCCCGGGCCCGCTGAACCACTGGTGGCACGGCGAAGACCTGCTGACGCTCAGCTCCGCTCCCGCGGCGAATCCGCAGGAGGGCGTCCAGACCACCTGGCTGCGCTACGAGCGGTGGCGCGACGGCCGCCTCGTCGACACCGAGCTGCAGAACTTCAGCCTCCAGCGGTATGACCTCGACGGATTCGCCGCCCTGCTCCGGGAGGCCGGCTTCACCGCCGTCACCGTGCACGCCGACTACCAGGCCGGGCTGTCCCCCACACCGGACTCCCAGGTCTGGACGTTGGAGGCGACCGCCTGATCACCCGCATCACTCGGATGACCTGAGCCCTTCCATGATCTGGTGGGATTTTCGGGGTCAGGACGCCGACGGTGCCACCAGATCATGGTCAGATCCATGATCTGGTGGCACCGTCGGCGACGCCCGGCTCGGGCGAGGTTTCCCGCTAGCCGGATGCCCCTCCAGCACTTCCGGAACTGTGGCCGTGGCGGGTGAAGAAGTAGACGACGACCGCGATGACGATGAGCGCGGCGATGACCGCGAGGGCGATCTTCAGCCGGCTCCAGGGGCGCTCGCCGTGGACCTCGCCGGTGAGGCCGTTGACGAGGATCTGCCAGCTCTTCCCTGCGTAGATGAAGGTGGCGATCCACACCGGCAGCAGCAGCAGCTTGAAGGTGACGTCGTTGTGCCGGGTGTTCACGGAGGACACCCGCTGCTCGTCACCGCCGATGTCGCGGCGGCAGTCCTGCTCGATGACCGGCGCCATCCGGCTGCGCGCCTCGGTGAAGCCGTTCTCCGGCTCGACGTCGTAGCGCAGCGCGAAATGCCCGGAGAGGAACTCCGGCTGATAGGGCTGCGCCTTCTCGAGCGGCCACGGCGCCAGGTCGTCGATCTTCTTCGTCGGCAGTACGACGCTGGCCGGGACTAGCACGTCGTCGAACGCGCGGCTGACCGTGCCGCCCGCCGGGTACCAGCGGGTCTTCTGTACCCGGCGCGTCTGGGACTTGCCCTCGCTGTCCGTGTACGTCTCGGTCACCCAGTAGTGCTCGCCGCGCTGGCCGCTGTAGTCGGAGACCGTCTGCGAGTCGAACGTCCAGTGCGGGACGTAGGTGCTCTTCATCGACTCGGTCTCGCTGACCTTCTTCAGCCCCGACGGCGCGAACCACCGCGACTTCACCCAGGCGCGCATCGAGTCCCGGACCTTGGCCCGGTCGAGCGCGAAGGGCAGCACGCCCTCGGGCACGATCTGCCCGGACGCCGTCGCGTCGATCACCAGCGGAGCCCCGCAGAACTGGCACACGCTCGCGGTCTCGTTCGTCTCGGTCCGCGCGGAACAGCGCTGGCAGACGAAGACGTACGCCCCGATGCTGGCGACCGGCTTGCGTGGCAGCGTCGCGAGCTCCCCGTAGGCGATCTCGCGGATCTCCCGGTCCCCCGCGGCGATCTCCTGGCGGAAGCCGCAGTACGGGCACTGCATGCTGGTCGATCCGGGCGCGAACTCCAGCCGCGCGCCGCAGCCGCCGCACGGGTAGGTCGTCGCGGCGGTCGGGGCCTGTTGGAAGGGCGGCGCCTGCTGGTACGTCGGTTCGGTCATCGTGATGTCCCGTCCAGTCGCCCGGTCAGGACTGCGGCGGCAGCGGCGGCGGGACGTTGGCCAGCAGCGGCGCGACGTCAGGCACCTGACCGGCCGGCGTCCACGCGGCCATGCCGGCCTTCCAGACCAGCGTGTCGTGGCGCAGCTCGCCCGCGGCGACCCGCTGCGCGAGCGCGGCGGCGTCGAACGGGCCCTGCTGCTGGCCGCCGACGCCGATGAACCACTGCGCGGCCTGCGGCAGCGGCGGCGGCGTGCCCGGGCCGCCCGGCGGCGGCCCCGCCGGGGGCTGCCCGTAGCCAGGCTGCGGCTGCGGCTGGTACGGCTGCTGCTGCGGGTAGCCCGGCTGCGCCATGCCGCCGGCGGCACGCTGGCCGAGCGCCATGCCGAGGCCGATGCCGAGGCCCTCGCCCGCGCCGCCCTGGTTCTGCGCGGCCGCCTCGATCGCCTGCGCGGTCTGGAACTGGGTGTACTGGTTGAGGTTGCCGAGGATGCCCATCTGGCTGCGCTTGTCGATCGCCTCCTCGACCTCGGGCGGCAGCGAGATGTTCTCGATGACGAACTTCGGGACCGCGATGCCGACCGGGGTGAGCTCCTTGGTCAGCGCCTCGGCGAGGGCCTGACCGATCACGTCCTGGCGGGTCGCGATGTCGAGCACCGGCACGCCGGAGGTCGCGAGCGCGTTCCCGAGCCGGCCGACGATGAGCTGGCGCAGGAACTCGGACACCTCCTCGGTGCGGAACTGCGGGTCCGTGCCGGCGAGCTCGCGCAGCAGCGCCGGCGGGTCGATCACCCGGATCGAGTAGGCGCCGAACGCCCGCAGCCGGACCATGCCGAACTCCTGGTCACGGACGATGACCGGGTTCTGCGTGCCCCACTTGAGGTCGGTGAACTGCCGGGTGTTGACGAAGTACACCTCGGCCTTGAACGGCGAGTGAAACCCGTACTTCCAGCCCTTGAGGGTGGACAGGATGGGCATGTTCTGCGTCTCGAGGGTGTACATGCCGGGCCCGAAGGCGTCAGCGACCTGCCCCTCGTTGACGAACACCGCCGCCTGGGACTCGCGGACGGTGAGCTTCGCACCCATCTTGATCTCGTTCTCGTAGCGCGGGAAGCGCCACACGATCGTGTCCCGGCTGTCATCGGTCCATTCGATGATGTCGATGAACTCGCCGCGGACCCGGTCCATCAGTCCCACGTGTACCGCCACCCCTGTGTCGTTCTGAGGCCTCCGGCCACGCGAGGCTTCGCCATCGTCGCGTGGCCTCCGACCTGACACCGTCACACCAGGCGCTACGCCTGGTGCGTCCACTTTCGCGGTGAAACCCTAGCCCCTCGACTCCGAGGTCCTTGCGACCTGTCGAGCGCCGGACAGTATCCCGGCGACGTGGGGTGGCACGGGGCCGGCGGACTCACCGCACCGGGTACGGCCCCAGCTCACTGCCCCTGCGAACCACCGACCGTGGGCAGCGCCTGCCGGTTGCGGTCGACCCATGCGTCGAGGATCTCGTCGAGCCGGCCCTGCTCGGCCGTCGGGAAGCTCAGGCCCTGGGCCGGGACGCTGGCACCGAGCTCGACCAGCAGCGGCCGCAGGGTGAACTCGACGGCCAGCGTGTGCGCCGGCGAGCCGACCGTGAAGATCGGGAACGCGGTGACGCCGCGCAGCCCGTCGGTCTGGTACCGGTCGAGGAAGGCCTTGAGCAGCCCGGTGTAGGCGGCCTTGTAGGTGGGGCTTGCGATCACGAGGAAGTCGCTCGCGGCCACCTGCTCGGTCAGGGCGTCGAGCTCGGCGTGCGGCCAGGTGAAGATGTCGCCGGCGTGGACGGCGAGGTCCAGCCGAAGCCCCTTGTCGGCGCCGAGCAGCGGGCGCAGCCGCTCGGCGAGCGCCTCGGCGACCGCCAGCGTCCGCGACTCGGCCTTCGGGTTGCCCACCACGACACTCAGCGTCGTCATCTCGGTAGTCCTCTCGGTTCGTCTCGGTTCGTCTGGTCATGCGCCCTGGCCGTCCGACGTTCGACGTCCGACGTCCGCCAGTTCCATCCTCATGCCGCCAGCCGGCCGCGGTCACGGGCGCGGTGGCAGGGGTGAACGGGCTCAGTGGCTGGGGGCTAGGCGTCGGGGCTAGGCGTCGGGATGCTCGGCGAGTCCGTGGTAGCGGCTGCGGTAGTAGAGCAGCGGGCGCGCCGTCTCGTGGGCCGCGTGCCCGAGCCCGACGACGTGCGCGGTGACGATCACATGGTCGCCACCGTCGTACTCGGCCGCGAGCTCGCACTCCAGGTGGGCCAGGCTGCCGTCGATGACCGGATGGCCGGTCCTCGCGGCGCGTTCCCAGGTGATCCCGGCCCACTTGTCTGTCCCCCGGCGGGACATCGCCGCGCTGACGGTGTGCTGGTCCGCGCTGAGCACGTTGACGACGCAGCTGCCGGCGCGCCGGATCGCCGGGAAGGACGAGGACGTCCTCGCGACCGAGAACGCGACCATCGACGGGTCGACGGACAGGCTGAAGAACAACTGACAGGTCAGGCCGACGGGCCGCCCGTCGGCGGTCGAGCTGATGACGGTGATGCCGGAGGCGAACCGTCCCAGCACGGCCGTGAACGAGGGGACGTCGGTAACCGTCTGGGTGACATCGCGGACAGCCATGCTCTCTCCCGTCGGGAAGGTGCAGAAAACGCGGGGGACGTCGGTGGACGGGCTCCTGTGCCGGTCCGGCGGAGGGAAGGACGAAGGACAAGGGTGAGGCGGCGGGACGGGGGCGGGACGGAACGGGGTGGGACGGAACGGGGCATGGTGAGGAGTCGGGCGGCTCAGCGGGCGGGCTCCCAGCCGAGGGCCGGCGCGACCGTCCGCGCCAGGTCGGCCAGCAGCCGGACGTTGTCGGCCAGGCCGAAGGCCGGCGGCAGGAACAGCACCAGCTCGTCGGCGGCCGACAGCCCCGGGTCGGCCAGCACCGCGGCGGTGACGGTGTCCGGGTCACCGTGGTAGACGGGGCTCATCAGGAAGCCCTTCGGCAGCGCGGCCGACAGGGTCGGCTGCAACGCGCCCTTCGGGCGGGAGGCAGCCGGTCCCTGGGTGCGCCGCTCGAGGTCGTAGGCGGCGTACTGCTCCCGCAGCGCCGGCGTCGTCCCGGGCAGGACCGAGGCCGCGACGGCGACCGGCGGCGGGGTGGTGCCGTGGGCGGCCGTCCAGGCGGCGCGGTACTCCCCGATCAGCCGGGCCTGGTAGACGGGGAACGACTCGTCGGTCACCTCGTGCAGGATCGTGCCGGTGATGAGGCGCAGCCCCTGGCGGGCCGCGGCGACGGCCGAGGCGATGTGGCCCGAGCCGTACCAGATCCGGCCACGCAGTCCGGGACTGTGCGGCGTCACCTTCAGCTCTGTGCCGGGGGCGGGCCCCGCCGGGCCACGCGGCTCGGTGACGGTGTGCAGCGTCTCGCCGGCGACCCCGACGAGGAACCGGGCGAGCCGCCGCTGGCCCTCGGTGCGGGCGTCGGTGGCGACGCCGCCGAAGACGTCGTCCCAGCCGTCGGTGCCGCTGGAGAACGCCAGCTGCAGCCGGCCGCCGGTGAGCAGGTCGACGGTGCCTGCGGCCTCGGCCAGCAGGACCGGCTCCTGGTAACGCATCGGGATGACCGCGCTGCCCAGCGTGATCCGGGTCGTGTGCTGGCCGACGGCGGCGAAGAACGGGAGCGGCGACGACAGGTAGTTGTCGAAGTGCCGCTGGTAGGTCCACCCGGACTGGTAGCCGAGCGCCTCGGCGGCTGCGAACAGCTCGATTCCCTCCCGCAGGCCGCGGGCTGCCCCGCCGGTGGGGAAGGAGACCCGGGTGTTGAACCCGAGGCGCGGCTTGGACCGGCGGCCCTGGGTCGCAGCGGGCTCGGGGCTGGCGAGCGTGGTCATCTGTTCCTCCGGTCGGGGCTCTGCGAGACGAGGGCGACGTTCTCGGGCCACGATGCCGCCGGCGAGCTCGCGCACGTCCACCCCGTCGAAGCGGACCACGCCGGTGGACGGATGGCTCTGGCCGGCGGCGACGTCGACCAGCGTGGTCTTGCCGGCGCCGACTGCCCGACGACGGCGGTGATCGTGCCCGGCCCGCAGTCCAGGTCGACGCCGTCGAGCAGCCAGCGCTCCGCTCCCGCCCCGAGATCACCGGGCGCCTCACGGACCACGCCGGCGCCGCGCAGCTCGACCCGCAGCGGGCGAGCCGCCTCGGCCGTCCCTGTCACCTCGGCTGTCCCGGTTACCTCGGCCGTCCCGGTTACCTCGGCCGTCCCGGCGACCTCGGCCGGTGCTCGGCCCGCTCACCGGCGTCGGCGTCGTCCTCGGCCCGTTCCGGCACGAGCGCCGCGGTGCGCTGGCCGGGGATCGCGTCCAGCAGCTCGCGGGTGTGCGGACTTTGCGGCCGGGTGAAGACCTCGGCGACCGGGCCCTGCTCGACGACCAGGCCGCGGCTCATCACCGAGACCGTGTGCGAGATCTCCGCGACGACCGCGAGGTCGTGGGAGACGAACAGGTAGGACAGGCCGAGCTCGGCCTGCAGCTCGGCGAGCAGTCGCAGGATCTGGTCCTGGACCGAGACGTCGAGGGCGGAGACCGGCTCGTCGAGCATGATCAGGTCGGGGCTCGGCGCGAGCGCCCTGGCGATCGCGACCCGCTGCCGCTGGCCGCCGGACAGCTCGGTGGGCAGCCGGTCGAGGTAGGAGGCGGGCAGCGCCACCTGGTCGAGCAGCTCCTTCGCCCGCGCGTGCCGGCTGCGCCGGTCGCCGATCCGGAAGGAGACCAGCGGTTCGATGATCGACTGCTTGATCGTGAACTTCGGGTCGAGCGCCGCGAACGGGTTCTGGTGCACGATCTGCGCCTTGCGTCGCAGCGGCCGCTGGCGGCCCCAGGACAGGCCCGCCAGCTCCGTCCCGTCGAGGACGACCGAGCCGCTGGTCGCCGTCTCCAGCCCCAGCGCGATCCGCAGCGTGGTCGTCTTGCCGCAGCCGGACTCGCCGACGAGCGCGTGGGTCTGCCCGCGCGGCACGGTCAGGGAGACGCCGTCGAGCGCGTTGAAGCCGCGCTGGCCGCGGCGGGTGTCGCCGGAACCGAACGTCTTGCGGACGTCGGTGAGGGTCAGGACCGGCTCGGGCACGGGCTGCTCGCGCACGTCGAAGCGCGGGACGACCCGGCCGCCGTGCGCGAGCCCGGGGGCGGCGGCGATGAGCGCCCGGGTGTACTCATGCCGGGGCGAGACCAGGATCGTGCCCGGTGCGCCCTGCTCGACGACTCGGCCGGCGCGCATCACGACGACCCGGTCGGCCCGGTCGGCGGCCACGGCCAGGTCGTGGGTGATGAGCAGCAGGGAGATGCCCTGCTCACGGACCAGGCCGGTCAGATGGTCGAGGATCTTACGTTCGACCGTGACGTCGAGGGCGCTGGTCGGCTCGTCGGCGATGATCAGTTTGGGCCGGCCGGCGAGCGCGGTCGCGATGAGCACGCGCTGGCGCAGGCCGCCGGACAGCTCGTGCGGGTACTGCCGGGCGCGCAGCTCGGGGTCCGGGATGCCCGCTTGCCCGAGCAGCTCGATGACCTCCGCGTCGGCCTGGGCGCCGGTGACGCCGCGCAGCCGCACCGCCTCGGCGATCTGGGAGCCGACCCGCCGGGTCGGGTTGAGGCCGACCATCGGGTCCTGCGGGACCAGCCCGACGACCCGGCCGCGCAGCGGGCGCAGCGTCTTCTCTTTCGCCCCGGCCGTCTCGACGCCGTCGACGACGACCGAGCCGGCGGTGATCCGCCCGTTGTCCGGGAGCAGGCCGATGAGGGCGCTCGCGGTCGTGCTCTTGCCCGAGCCGGACTCGCCGACGATCGCGACGATCTCCCCGCGGGCGATGGCGAGGTCGAGCCCGACCACGGCCGGCGTCACCCTCCGGTGCCGGACGTAGCCGACGTCCAGGCCGCTGATCGCGACGATGGGGCCCTGCTCGACGGCCGGAGTCGTCTTGACGAGAGTGCTGGCGGTCATCGGTCCAGTTCCTGGAGCGTCTTGGAGATGTGGTTGAGGGCGAGCACCAGCAGCGCGACGAACAGGCCGGGCAGAAGGCTCAGCCACGGCGCAGTGACCATGTAGTTGCGGCCATCGGAGATCAACGTGCCCCACTCTGCCGCCGGCGGCTTCGCGCCGAAGCCGAGGAAGCTCAGCGAGGAGATGTAAATGATCGCGACCCCGGCGTTGAGGACCGTGAGCACCGCCACCGGGCCCCACGAGTTGGGCAGGATGTGCCGCAGCAGCACCCGCCCCCACGACGCCCCGCCGGCACGCGCCGCCTCGACGTAGGCCAGCGTCTTGACGCGCAGGACCTCGGCCCGGGTCGCACGGGCGAAGACGGGCACGATGCCGACACCGACCGCGATCGCGACCGGCATGGTGCCGTAGCCGAGCGCGGTGACGATCGACAGGGCGAGCATCAGGGCCGGGATCGCGAGCTGCACGTCGACGAGCCGCATGAGCAGCGTGTCGACGACGCCGCCCAGGAAGCCGGCGACGACGCCGAGCGCGAGACCGGCGGCGACCGAGATGGCCAGCGCGATCAGCGTCGCCTTCACGGTCAGCGCCGAGCCGTGCAGCATCCGGCTCCACAGGTCACGGCCGTAGATGTCGGTGCCGAACGGGTGGTGCAGGGTTGGTCCGGCGACCGCCAGGTCGGGGTGGACGTCGTACGGCCCCTGGTTGGTGAACAGCCCGGGCGCGAAGGCGCACACGACCACGAAGAGCACGTAGAGCGCCGCCAGCAGGAACACCGGCCGGCGCCCGAGCTGCGCGAGCGCGGTGCGCAGGTCCGCGTAGCGGCCACCGCCGCGCTCGGCGGGATCCACGGTGACCGGCCCGTCGGCACCGGACGCCGCGGAACCGGACGCCGCGGAACCGGACGTGGTGGCGCCGGGCGTCGCAGCACCGGGCGTTGCAGCACCGGGCGTCGCGGCGGCCGCGAGCTCCTGGTCCTGCTCGGGGATCAGCTGTACGTCCGCGGTCACAGCGAACCGACCTCCACCGGTGCGTCGGGCGTGCGCACCTTTCCGACGCGGGCGTGCGAGATCCGCGGGTCGAGCAGGGGATAGAGCAGGTCGACGGCGAGGTTGACGACGACGAACAGGGCCGCGGCGACGGTGACGATGCCGAGGACGACGGGCACGTCCTGGGAGAGCACGGCCTGTTGGGCGAGCCGGCCGACGCCCTCGCGGGTGAAGACCGTCTCGACGACGATCGACTGGGTCACCGCGAGGCCGACGAGCACGCCGAGGATCGTCACCGCGGGCAGCGCAGCGTTGCGGAACACGTGCCGCAGGTGCACCGCCGAGCGCGACAGGCCCTTGGCCCTGGCCGTGACGATGTACGGCTGGCGAAGCGTCTCCTCGAAGCTCTTGATGAGCACCTGCGCCAGCAGCGCGGACGTGAGCAGCGCGATCGTGATGGCCGGCATCACGAGCGAGCCGAACCCCTGCGTCCCGGTGGCCGGGAACCAGCCGAGGTCGAACGAGAAGAACTGGATCAGCAGCAGCGCGATGAAGAACTGCGGGAACGACGCGCCGAGCGCCGGCAGCCGGGACAGGAAGATCCGCAGCGGCCTGAACCGCACGAACGTCGCGACATAGGCGAGCAGCGCGCCGGCCACGAGCGAAACGGCACCAGCGACGGAAGCCAGCAGCAGGGTCTGGCCGATCCGCTGGCTGATCAGGCTGGTGACCGGGGTGTGCTGGGTGAGCGAGGTGCCGAAGTCACCGTGCAGCGCGTCCACGAGGCGGTGCCAGTACTGCGCCCAGAGGGACTGGTCGAGGCCGAACTGGTGCTTGAGGTCGGCCACCTGGGCGGGAGTGAGGCTGTCCTCGTCGATGCCGGCGGCGCCGAGCTGGAGCTTCACCGGGTCACTCGGCAGCAAATAAAGGATCAGGAACGCGACCGTGAAGGCGGCCCACAGCACGGCGACCGCCTGCAGGACACGTCCCACGATGTATCTGGCCATCTGGCTGGGGCTCCTTCCTGACGATGGTCCGCGGCCCGCTGCCACCCACCCGGGAATCGGGCGGGTGGCAGCAGTGGCCACGGGGGCATGGCTGCCGGGCGCCGGGAGCGCGAGGCCGGCGAAGCCTCGCGCGCCCGGCGCCCGATCCGGGTTAGGCGTTGGGCAAAGGACGCGCGACGATGGCGAAGCCTCGCGCGCCCGGCGCCCGATCCGGGTTAGGCGTTGGGCAAAGG
>Ga0068859_100000204_pt1 | contig 58400 bp, 43 predicted proteins | sample KBSSwiS22_FD_66585 | JGI IMG/M metagenome (GOLD analysis project Ga0068859, IMG submission 66585) | Switchgrass rhizosphere microbial communities from Kellogg Biological Station, Michigan, USA - KBS Switchgrass S2-2 | ecosystem: Host-associated > Plants > Roots > Rhizosphere > Soil ...
AAATCGCGACGCGGGTCGGTTACCGCAACGCGGCCGTCCTGCGCGAACAGTTCGTCGTCCGCCGCGGCGTGTCGCCGAGCGAGTACCGCCGTACTTTCAGCCATTCCTGACCACATGGCCGTTGGCCATTGATACCGTCTCACCGGCCGTCTACCGCGGCGTCGTGTACACAGGCGTCTCGTCCCTGGAGGAAAACGCCGCCAACGACCCGAACTATCAGTGCTGCTCGTTCCGTGGCAGCGCGGTCGCGGTCAACGCCACCACAGGCGCGATCCTGTGGAAGACCTATATGGCTCCGCCGGGCTACAACGGCGACGCGGTCTGGGGCAGTACGCTGGTGCCCGACCCGGCGCGCGGCTTCGTGTATGTCACAACCGGGAACAACTACTTCACGCCCACGGACCCCGCCTACACCGCCTGCATCGCCGGCGGCGGCACCCCGGAGAGCTGCCAGTCACCGGCGAACCACTTCGACTCGGTGCTGGCACTGCGGATGCGCACCGGCGCCATTGTCTGGTCGCAACGGCTCGCCAGCTCCGATGACTGGAACCTGGCCTGCTATTACTCCGGCACGCACTGCCCCGTCAACAGCGGACCGGACTTCGACTTCGGTTCCGGGGTGAACCTGCTCACCATCAGGACGGCTCACGGCGCGCACGCTGCACGCCAGGGGCGAGGTCGTGTCCGTCGTGCTGGAGACCGCGACGGGCACGATCGAGATCGCCGGGGAGACGGTCGCCTCGACGTTCATGGTGATGCCACCCGAGGTCGGCGGCGGCATGCGGCTACAGCAGGCCCTCGTCCACTACACCTGGGACGGAGAGTCCGCCATCGGCATGATCGAGCGCTCGAGCCTGCCTGACCAGATGCGCTGAGCGCGGCCCAGGCGCACCGCCGCTCTGACGGCCAGGCTGCCGGCGATCCTCGAACCGGCCCGCCGGCGCCGGCCGTCTCGGTGCGCCGGCCGGGACCTACACGACGTGATCCTCGTCGGACACAGCTACGCCGAGCGACCGTCCGCCGGCCCAGCCGTGATCATGCGGATGCGCCGCAGCTGACCCGGTGGCCAGCGGCGGCGGCACCCGTTCGGCCCGGTCAGCCGACCGGCAGCGCCAGGCCCGCTGCTGCCGGCGGCGGGTGCTCAGCCGGGTGCCCGACGCCGGAGAGGAGCTCGTCGGTGGGATCCGCCTCCATCGGCTCGCCGGCTAGCGCCCGGCGTAGTTTCTCGCGATCCAGCACGCCTTCCCAGCGGGCGACGACTAGAGTCGCCAGGCTGTTCCCGCAGACGTTGGTGAGCGCGCGGCATTCCGACATGAACTTGTCGATCCCGAACAGCAGCATGATGCCGGCGACCGGGATGGTGCCGACTGTGGAGAGGGTCGCGGCCAGCACGATGAACCCGGATCCGGTGACCCCGGCAGCGCCCTTCGAGGTCAGCAGCAACACCCCGATGATCCCGAGTTGCTGGCCCAGCGACAGGTGCACGTCCAGCGCCTGCGCGATGTACAGCGACGCCAGTGTCAGGTAGATGCAGGTGCCGTCGAGGTTGAACGAGTACCCGGTCGGCACCGTCAGGCCGACGATCTGCCGGGGCGCCCCGGCGAGCTCGAGCTTGCGCATGACCTGCGGCAGCACCGACTCGGACGACGAAGTGCCCAGCACCACCAGCAGCTCCGCCCTCAGGTACCGCAGGAGCTTGAACATGTTGATCCCGCAGGCCTTCGCGATACCGCCGAGCACGACGAGAACGAAGAACAACGAGGTCCCGTAGAAGATGGCGATCAGTTCGCCGAGGCTGGTGAGTGTGTGCAGGCCGTACTTCCCGATCGTGTAGGCCATCGCCCCGAACGCGCCGACGGGCGCGGCGTACATGACGATCCGCAGCACCTGGAAGATGACCTTGCCGAGCCGGTCGACGGCCACCCCGATCGGGGTGGCGGCGGGGCCGACGAGCTTAAGCGCGATCCCGAACAGCACCGCGAAGAACAGCACCTGCAGGACGTTCCCTTCGGCAAACGCCCCAACGATGCTGCTCGGCACGAGATCGGACAGGAAGGTGCCCCAGCCCTGGTCCTCGCCCTGGCTGACGTAGCCGGCCACAGTCTTCGACACCTTGAGCGCGGCGGGGTCGGCGTGGACGCCGTCGCCCGGCCGTAACACGTTCATCACGACCAGTCCGAGCATCAGCGCCGCAGTCGTGACGACCTCGAAGTAGCCGAGGGCCTTGAGCCCGACCCGGCCGACCCGCCGGATGTCGTCGATCTGAGCGATCCCTCCGACGACCACGCAGAACACGATCGGCGTGATGATCATCTTGATGGCGTCGACGAATGTGGTGCCCAACGGCTGCAGGTCCACGCCGACGCCCGGAGCGTAAGTGCCGACCACGACACCGGCCGCGATGCCGAACAGGACCCATGGATACAGCTGCCGGTACCACCGGCGACGCCCGGTGCCGGCGGTGCGCGGCCCGACGGCGGTCAGTGAACTGGCCGCGGGCTGGCTCGGCGTTTCTGGCTGAGGGATCGGTCTTGACGCAGGCATCGGTCCTCCTCGCGAGGCGGCCGGCAACCGCCGGCGGCCATCCGCTCTTCGATGCCGAGTACGGTGACGCCCCTCACTACCGAAAACGCTCTTTCGTTCATAACGGTCGTGACCGGCGATCTCGACGGCGCTGGACGTCCGGCCGGCAGCAGCGACACTGGTCGGGTGGATGCAAGCTGGTTACGCCCGCGGCTTCGTCACCGCAGCGTCGCGACGCAGGTTCTGGTCCTGCAGGTGACGGTCATCATGCTGCTTGTCGTGGCCGCTGCGGGTGCGCTGGTGGTGGACGCCCGGCACGACGCGGACCGCGATGCCCGAACGTGGGCACTCGCCGTCGCGCAGAGCTTCGCCGACTCCCCCGGTCTGCTGGCGGCGTTGCGGACGCCCGACCCGAGCTCGCCGTTACAGCCTCGTGCGGAGGCGGCCAGGCACGACACCGGCGTCGACTTCGTCGTCGTCATGACCCCGAGCGGCCTGCGCTATACCCATCCGGATCCCAGCCAGATCGGCCGCCCGTTCCGGGGGCATATCGAGACGGCCGTGCGCGGACGCGCGTTCACCGAGACGTACACCGGCACCCTCGGGCCGTCGGTGCGGGCCATCGTGCCGGTCTTCGACGAGCATCGCCACGTGGTGGCGCTGGTGGCCGCCGGGATCACCGTGAACCGGGTCGGCCAGACAGTGCGTGCCAAGCTCATCGTGCTGGTCAGCGCCGCGGTCGTTGCCCTGCTGCTCGCCGCCGGCGGCACCGTCCTGGTCAGCCGCCGGCTACGCCGGCAGACCAGAGGACTGGGTCCGGAAGAGCTCACTCGGATGTACGAGCATCATGACGCCGTGCTGCACGCGGTGCATGAAGGGCTGCTCGTCGTGGACCACCACGGCCGGTTGGTACTGGCGAACGACGAGGCGGTGCGCCTGCTGGACCTTCCGCCCGACGCCGCGAGCCGGCCGGTCACCAGCCTCGGCGTCGACGGTTCGCTGGCTGACCTGCTCACCTCGGGACGGGTGGCGAGCGACGAGGTGCACCTGAGCGGCGACGTTGTGCTCGCGGTGAACCAGCGGCAGACGGTCCGGGCCGGCCGGGTGCTGGGCACCGTCACCACCCTGCGGGACACCACGGAGCTGCGGGCGCTCACTGGCGAGCTGGAGGAGATCCGCGGGTTCAGTGAGGCGCTGCGGGCGCAGGCACACGAGGCGGCGAACCGCCTGCACGCGGTCGTCACCCTGGTCGAGCTGGGACGCGGGCCGGAAGCGGTCCAGTTCGGCACCGCCGAACTGGCCGCGTCGCAGGTGCTCACCGACCGCCTGTTGGCCGCCGTCGACGAGCCGGTGCTGGCCGCGCTCCTGCTCGGTAAGGTCGCCCAGGCACACGAACGGGGCGTCCAGCTGCACATCAGCGGCGACACGGCCGTGTGCACCGCCTTTGTCGAGCCCCACGCCCTGATCACCGTGGTCGGGAACCTGGTGGACAACGCGATCGAGGCCGCCCTTGCCGGCGTTCCGCCGCGCCGGGTCGTGGTCAGCATCTGTAGCGACGACGACGACCTGGTGGTCCGGGTTGCCGACACTGGCGCCGGCATCGAGGAGGCGAACCTCGAGGCCGCCTTTCAACGCGGCTGGTCGACGAAGACCGCCGATGCGCTGCACGGCCGTGGCCTCGGGCTCGCCCTCGTCCGCCAGGTAGTGCGCCGGCACGACGGCGAGATCGACGTCGGTCGGGACGACGGGGGCAGCGGGGGCGACAGTGTTGGTCGGGCCGGAGGCGCCGTCTTCACCGTGCGGTTCCCCCGGCCCGCCGGGCCCGCGACGCCGACCGGGGGCCGGACGTGAGGCCGGATGTCGATGAGCCGATCCGCACGCTCGTCGTCGAGGACGATCCGCTGCTGGCCGAGGCGCACCGGACATTCGTGCAGCGAGTACCCGGGTTCGCGGTCGCTGGCGTCGCGGGCCACGGGGCAGAGGCCCTGCGGTTCGTCGCCCAGCACCAGATTGACCTGGTGCTCCTCGACTTCTACCTGCCCGACATCAGCGGCCTCGAGGTGTGCCGTTCGCTGCGCGCCCACGGCGCGGCGGTCGACGTCATCGCGGTGACGTCGGCCCGCGACCTCGACGTCGTCCGGACCGCACTCGCGTACGGGGTGGTCCAGTACCTGCTCAAGCCCTTCAGTTTCGCCACATTCCGGGACCGTCTGGAGCGCTACGCCGACTACCGCCGCCAGATGTCCCGCGCCGGGCCTGCCATCGACCAGCGTGGCCTGGACCGGGCGTTCGCCGCACTGCGTGACCCGGCGGACCCTCAGGCCCCCAAGGGGCTCTCCGCCGAGACCCTGGCCACGGTCGTCCGGCATCTGCGCACGGACGGCGGCAACCTGGCCGCGGCCAACGTCGCCGCCGCCGTCGGCATCTCCCGCGTGACAGCACGCCGGTACCTCGAGCACCTCGCCGCCCAGCATCTCGCCGACCGCACGCCCCGCCACGGCGGCACCGGCCGGCCCGAGTACCTCTACCGCTGGTCGGGCGACTAGGCCGACTCGGTGGGCAGGCCGGCCGCCACCCAGTCCTCGATGCCCTCGCGGTACTTGCGGACGTTGGAATAGCCGAGCGTCGTGAGCCGGTCGGCGACGCGCCCGCTGTTCGACACCCTCGATCGCGTCGTCCCGCGCGCCGGCCAGCACCTACTCCAGCATCGCCAGCCGGAACCGTGGCGCCGGGTTCCCAGCAGGCCTCGTGGTGGACGGCGGGACCGCCCCAGTCGTCACAGAACACGATTGCAGGCGAGTAAGATCCTCCGCACCTCTGGCACACTGCGCCAGCCCAAGGATCAGGTCGCGGTGGCGAGGGAGACGATCTGGCCCGAGCGGACGCGGTAGATGACGATGCGCTGGTCGGCCAGTTCGCCGCCCGGCTGGAAGCGCATCCGGCCGGTCAGGCCTGGGACGTCGCCGGCCGCGAACGCGGCGGCGAGGGTGGGCCTGGTGGCGTTCGTGCCGAGGTCGGCGAGCGCGGCGATGACGGCGTTCGCGGCGTCGTACGCCTCTGCGGAGTAGATGCCGGGGCTCGCGCCGCTGTTGGCAGACCGGTAGCTCGTGATGAAGCGGGACTGCGCGGCATCGCTGGTCTGGGCGTTGGGCACCAGGCAGCCACAGGTGAAGTAGACACCTTCGGCGGCGGCCGTGCCGGCCTTGGCCACGAACGCCATGTCGAGCGCGCCGTCGCCAGCCATGATGGCTCCGGTGTACCCCTGCGAGCGCAACGCCTTGACCAGCGAGACGAAGCTCGCGCCGCCCCCGGCGAAGAAGGCGAGGCCAGGCGCCGCCTCGACCACCGCGGCGGCTTTGGCCGCATAGTCGGTCACTCCGACGACGCTGTCGCGAGTGACGGTCGCGTCGGGAGACAGGGCCTCGGCAAGCGAGTTCGCCAGGCCGACGCCGTACGTCGTCCCGTCGTCGATCGCGATCACGTTGCTCACGCGCAGCGTCCCGGCGATGTAGTGCGCGGCCGCCGGGGCCTGCAGACCGTCGGAAGGCACCGCCCGGTAGAACGTGGAGAACCCGCGCCTGGTCAACGCGGCGCTCGTCGCCGACGGGGAGGCGGACAGGACACCGGCGTCGCGGTACACCGGTTCGCTTGCCTCCGTGGTGTCGGAGAACGTGGGCCCGACGACGGCGATCGCATCGTCGTCGACCAGGCTGCGGGCAGCCGCAGGGCCGGCCCGCGCCGCGCCGGTGTCGTCGGCCGTCGCGAGCCGCAGCGTGAACGGCAGGTCGGACCGGCCGTTCGCCTCGTCGATCGCGGTCTTCACCCCGCCCAGCACATGGGCGCCGAACGACTGGTGGCTGCCGGACAACGGTGCCTGAACGCCGATCGTGTAGACCTTCTTCGGCGCCGGCCCCGCTGACGTGGTACCGGGAGGTCCGGCGATGGCGCCGCCGGAGCCGGTGCTGGCGCCGCCGGGATGGGTGGTCCCGGCACCGGTGGCCGCCGGCCCGCCGCGGCCACCCCAGGGACGATTCAGGACGATCACCAGGGCCGCAGCGAGAACCAGCGCGAGGACACCCGCGGTGATGGCGAACGCGGCCTTCCGCCGGTCCCGCCGAACCCCGGGCCCCGGCCCACGCGTGCCGCCGGCCGACGGGGCATATCCCGTGACCTGGGTGGGCCCGGTGTCCTTGGCCGGCCCCATTACCGGACCAGCCAAGGACACCGGGCCAGCCAAGGACGCGGGACCGGCCAAGGACGCGGGGCCGGCGACCGGGGCAGCCTCCGGGCCGCCGACGGAGACGGGTGGGCTGGCAGGCACGCCGGCAGCCGCGTCACCGCCGGGGGTCGGCCACGGGCCGGCGGCCGAGTCGGAGACCGGGCCGAGGACCGGCGTCGACGCCGCCGGACCGCCGCCCGCCGGCCAGGAGGCGATCACGGGTGGGCCGGCGGCGGACGACGCGCCAGCGGCAGCGTCCCGGATGTCGTCGTCCAGGCGGCCCGGCGCACCGGCCCGGGCGAGCCAGCCGGGACCATAGGTGACGCTCGCGGCGGTGGCCAGCTCGAGCGCGAAGGCGTGCACCGACGCCTGCCGGCCTGTGGGTTCCCTTTCCAGCGCGCGCCGCAGGACGCTCGCCACCGGTGCCGGCACGTCGGGCGGGATGGTGGGAGTGGCGGCCAGCTTCTGCTGCCAGATCTGGGTCAGCAACAGCCGCGGGCCATACGGCGGCCGACCGGTCAGCAGCCGGTAGAGCACGACTCCGAGCGAGTAGAGGTCGGTGTAGGGGCCGATCCGACTGCCGAGGAACTGTTCGGGTCCCATGTACATCGGGGTGCCGACCGGGGTGGTGCCGGAGGCGGACGACCCTTCGAAGATCTTCGCGATGCCGAAATCGGTGACCTTGACCGTCCCCGTGACGTCGAACAGGACGTTGTCCGGCTTGATGTCACGGTGCAGCACGCCCCGGTCGTGGGCGTACGCGAGCGCGGACGCGATCGCCAGGGTGACGGCGCACGCCCACTCCGGCGTGTTCCCAGCCGACCGCGCCGTGAGCGTGCCTCCCGGGAGCTGCTCCATCACGATGAGGCACAGCTCGTCGGTCTCGACGTAGTCGTACACCCGGACGATGTGCGGATGGTCCAGGCCGGCGAGCACCTGGGCCTCGGTGACGAACCCAGCGCGGGTGTTCTCGTCCGCGGGTATCACCTTGACCGCGACGTCGCGGTTCAGTAGCCGGTGCCGGCCGGCGAGCACCAGCCCGAACCCGCCGGCACCGAGCTTCCTGCCGATCTCGATGTTCGGCAGCGCGGCGGTCACGGACTCCCGCTCGACGATCACCTGGCTCGCCGCCCGGAGCGCCCAGACCGCCCAGCCAACTCGGCCACCCGGGCACCCCCCGACATTTCCCTTGTGGTGGTGCCGGCATCGTAACGATTGTCGCCGCGGCCAGTCCCGCTCCGTCGCGGAAACGGATCTCCCGCCGCATGGATACGCCGGCTCGATCAGGCCGGACGGGCTGCTCGAAGGTGATCCGGACCGAGCTGCGCCGCCGCAACATCAGCCACACGATCCCCGAACGCACCGACCAGAAGAACAACCGCGCCCGGCGCGGCTCCGCCGGCGGCCGGCCCCCGAAGTTCGACAAGGAGCGCTACAAGAACCGCAACGTCGTCGAGCGGTTCTTCAACCGGCTCGAGCAGTGGCGCGCGCTGGCGACCCGCTACACCAAACGCGCGCACTACTTCTACAACGAGATCATCATCGCTTCGATCTTCATCTGGCTAGCCGAAGATCCACGAGATAGACCCTAGCGGCCCAAGACGCTCGCTACTCGAGCTTGCGCGGCGAGCAGGACGGCACGGGCACCACCACCCCCGCCTAGATCACCATCTTTCATAAGCCTGGTTATGATAACTACGGTTACACAAACCGGGATCACGATCGGACGGTGACAGCTGCGTGAGGGCACTGGAGCGGCCGGCGGACATGTTCGACCGGGAGTCCGAGTGGGCGGCGCTCGCCCGGTTCGCGACCGACCCGGGCGTCGGCGCGACGCTCGGCGTCGTGTCAGGCCGTCGGAGGCAAGGCAAGACCTTTCTGCTCCGTGCACTCTGCGAAGCCACCGATGGCTTCTACTTCGCGGCCGACGAGGCGACGGACGGCGAGTCACTGCAGCACATGGGTGCCGCGCTCGCCGCGCGGCTGGGCGCGCCGGCTCCACTGGCCTTCGACAACTGGTATCAGGTGATCGACGCCCTGCTGGACCTCGGCCGCGACCACCCCGTCCCCGTCGTGATCGACGAATTCCCGTACCTGGTCCGCGCCAACCCGCGACTGCCGTCGATCATTCAGAACGCGCTGGCTCCCCGCCGCGCACAGCGCGACGACAGCCATACGCGCCTCCTGCTCTGCGGGTCGGCGATGTCGTTCATGGGGCGGCTGCTCGGCGGAAACGCACCGCTACGCGGGCGCGCCAGCCTCGAGCTCATCGTTCCCACACTCGATCACCAGCTCGCCGCCGATTTCTGGGAAATCGCCGACCCGGTCACCGCGCTGAAGGTGAACGCTGTTGTCGGCGGCACTCCGGCGTACCGGCGCGAGTTCGCGCGCGACGACACCCCTACCGGTCCTGACGACTTTGACGCCTGGGTGATCCGGACCGTGCTGTCACCTACCAGCGCCCTGTTCCGTGAGGGCCGCTACCTACTCGCCGACGAGCCAGAACTACGCGACACGGCGCTTTATCATTCCGTCCTCGCCGCCATCGCCGAGGGCAACGCCGCACGCGGTGGCATCGCGTCCTACCTAGGTCGCAAGTCCAGCGACCTCGCCCATCCACTGGCCGTGCTGGCCGACTGCGGCCTGATCACCCGGGAACCGGACGCCTTTCGCGACAACCGCTCGCAGTTCCGAATCGCCGAACCGTTGGTGACCTTCTACCACGCGCTGATGCGCCCCCTCTGGTCCGACCTGGAGCATGCCCGCAGCGGCCGCCGGACAGCGCAGCTCTGGGCCATCAGCCAACGCCGCTTCGCCGGCAACGTCCTCGGGCCGCACTTCGAACAGGTCTGCCGGTACTGGATGGCGCACCTCGCGCCAGCCGACCGGTTCGACGCGGCCATCGTCAGCCGCGTCGCCGCGGGCGTCGTCAACGATCCGTCCGCCCGGACCAGCCACCAGCTCGACATAGCGGCCTACGGATTCGACGACGACCCCGCGCAGGAACGACTACTGGCGATCGGCGAGGCGAAATGGGGCGACACCATGGGGGCGCCCCACCTCGACCGGCTGCGGCGAATCCGAGCGCTCCTCACCGGCCAGGGCCGCGCCGGCGCCGCGACGGCGAAGCTCGCCTGCTTCAGCGCGGCCGGATTCACCCCCCAGTTGTCGGCGGCCGCCGCAGAGTCCTCAGACATCCTCCTCCTCGGCCCGGCCGACCTCTACGTAGTCGACTGAGCGCCAACTGGCCACAGTTCGGGCCAGCTATTTGGTTCACCTTCTGGACGTTGTTTTCACCGCGTTCATCAACCAGCAGTCCAGCGACGACCGGGGCGCCCTCCTGGCGCGTCGAGGTCCGGCTTTGTCGGGTAGCCGTCAGCGTGTGGGCTTCGAGCTGGGGCTCGCCCTCCTCGCCGTCGCCGGTTGGCTCGCCTTGTATGGGGTCTGCCGAAAAGTCCACCCGACCATGAGGTACCGGCCTTGCCCGCAGATTCGCGGGCCATGGGCACCGCCGCCCCCGAGCCACGGCGGTGCCCACAGCGACGCGCTTCCCGCTTGCGACCGGTATGGGAAGCTCGCTGCCTGTTGGACGTCACGGTCGAGCGACACGTTGCGCGGTCTGCGGCGGATTCTGCGCGAGGTCCCGGCCGGCCAAGAGCACCCAGCGCTCGGCCGGGCGGTGCCCGGCTCAGCGGTGGCTGCCGCCGAGCTGGAGGCCGATCACGCCGAGGATGATGAGGGCGAGGCAACCCGCCTTGAGGACGGTCATCTCCTCCTTGAACGCGAACACCCCGATCGCGGCGACGATCGCGGTGCCGACGCCGGACCAGATTGCGTACGCGACCGCCAACGAGATCATCCGCAGCGTCCGGGACAGCAGATAGAACGACACCGGGTAGCAGACAGCGACGATCAGGGTCGGCCAGAGCCGGGTGAAGCCATTGGACTGGCGCAGCGCCGTCGTCGCCACGATCTCCAGCGCGATGGCCAGGGCAAGCTGCAGGGCCGCGAGCACTATCCGACCCTAGCCCGCAGATCCGCTGGCAGCGGGCCTGTTCCGGTTACGTCACGCGGCATTCGGCCGACGTCCGGCCGGCGTCCTCACCACCGGGTACCCGCGGTGGCGAGGACCGTACCCGCGGTGGCGAGGACCGCCGGGACGGCTACCAGGGGCGACCGCCGGGCTGGCCGAACAGTCCGCCGAGAGCTCCACCGAGGCCGCCCTGCAGGTGGCCGGGCTGGCCGTGGCCGTGCGGGTTGCCATGACCACCGAGCTGGTTGCCGGCGAAGCCGCCCTGGCCGACGCCGAACAGGCCGGCCGCGCCGCCGCCGGCCAGCGCCTGATACGGCGGCAGCAGCTCGGACGGCTGGACGACGGCGAAGCCGTCGCCGGTGAACTGCATCTGCCAGCTCTCGCCGGTGTTGCCGCGCGGCTTCCACGCGGACGTGGACGTGACGGCCGCCTCCATCGAGACCTGCAGGCCGCTCGACCAGCCGACGACCGCGTCGGCGTCGGCGAAGTAGTAGTTCTGCGGCGTGACCCGCATGACCAGCGGCGCGCCCGTGACGCACAGCGCGACCTTGCCACGGCCCGTGAGCTCGATCTGGTAGCTGCCCACTCCGGCCATCCCGACGTGGCTCTGGATCCGGACGATCGACCAGGACAGCCCCATGTCGAAGGCGAGCACGTTGCGGCCGTCGATCGTGAAGCCGTCACGGCCGTCGAGGTCCAGCAGGAAGACGTCCTGCGCCTGGTTGGCGAGGTAGACCGTGCCGGCGCCGTGCACCTTCATCAGGTGCAGGCTCTCCCCGTCACCGAAGAGGTGGCTGAAGTGGCCTGCCCAGCCCTCCCACTGGCCGTCGAAGTGAACGCCACCCTGGTAGGCGATCATGGAACCGGCACGCGCGTAGAACTCGCGCATGCCCGAGGCTCCGAGGTTGGCCTTGAGCATCTTGCCGTTCTGCAGGGCGAACGGCTCGGTGCTGCGCACCTCGGGGTTGTCCAGCAGGGAGCTGCGGATCCCGGCGCTGGGGTTTCCCATGCCCGGCCCGCCCATCCCCGGCGGCGGCGGCATCCCCTGCGGGAAGCCGCCTCCCGGCGGCGGTGGCATGCCCTGCGGGAAGCCGCCGGGGGCCCCTGGCCCGCCGGGCGCAGGCGGGTAGCCACCGCCCGGAGCCGGCGGGTAGCCCTGCTGACCTGGGGGTGGCGGGTAGCCCTGACCGGGGGGCGGCGGGTAGCCGCCGCCGGGAGGCGGGTAGCCGCCGCCGGGAGGCGGGGGCGGGTAGCCGTGGCCGGGCGGCGGCGGGTAGCTCATGACGACGTCCTTCCAGCCACGGCCGGGCCGGCGGCCCGCGCGGCCCGGCGGGCAGCGACGGCGGTCGCGGGAACGAGAGCGAGAACAGCGGCGGGCACGAGAGCGGCGGCGGGCATCTGAATGGCGGTGGACACCTGGATGGCGGTGGACACGGTCAGCCTCGCACCGAGAAGTTCGGGCGCTCGTCCTCGCTCGGCTGCACGACGACGAAGCCCTGGCCGGAGAAGCCGAGCTGGAACGCCTCACCGGAGCCGCGGCCGAACATGCTGCCGAAACCGGCGGTCCGCCGCTTCTCGATGTGCAGGCCGTCGGTGTAGGCGACCAGCGCGTCCGTGTCGACGAAGGTCGGCGCCTCGCGGGTGTCCAGCATGATCGGGTTGCCCTTGGAGACCATGGCCACCCAGCCGGGGCCGGGGGTGTTGTTGCGGATGACCACGTTGAACATGCCCATGCCGGACAGCATGGTCACCCCCTTCACCCGCTCGATGCCCCAGTTCAGGCTGGCGTCGAACGCGAGGATGTTCTTGCCATTGACGGAGACCGCCTCGTTCGGGGTGAGCTGCAGGACGATGACGTCCTTGCCGTAGTCGGCGAGGTAGAGCAGCCCTTGGCCGCGCGCGGTCATCAGCGGCACGCCCTCGCCGGTGGCCCAGCTGCTCGCCAGCCGGCGGACCTCGGGCGGCTGGGGGTCGAACTCGATGAGTCCCTCATACCCGATCATCGAGCCGGAGCGGGCGAACAGGTCGAAGCCCGGCCACATGACCACCTTGGCGATCTTGGATCCGTGCCGGCTCATCCGGTCCATGACCGGGGTCGGCCCATAGTGGTCGATCAGCTGTCCGTGCACCGCGATACCCCGTCAGACCTCGTAGGGCTGGACGACGATGAAGTGGCCGCCGCCCATGGCCTGGAACTGCATGTTGAACGTCTCCCCGCTCTCCGTGTGGTAGATCTGCCGGGAGATGCCGACGTGAGACGAGACGCTGACCCGCTGGCCGACCGTCCAGGCGACGAGGGCGTTGATGTCCGCGAACGTCGGCCCCTGCACGGGCAGCGTCACCGGCATGCCCTTCGTCATCACGACGACGGTGCCGGGACCGGTCATCTCGAAGTGGAAGACGCCGCCGCCGGGGATGCCGGCGCTCTCGATCCGCTTCACCTCGTTGGTGATGGTCGAGTCGAAGGCGAGCACGTTCTTGGTGTTGACGCAGAGCTTCTGGCTCTGGCCGAGCTCGACGATGTGCAGGTCGGACGCGTCCTGGGCGAGGAACACCTCGCCCTGGCCCTTGCATGTCATGAGCTTCAGGCCCTGGCCTGTCAGCTTCTCCTCGATCATGCCGCGCAGGCCGCGGCTCTTGTAGTCGAACTCGATGGTGCCCTGGTAGGCGACCATCGCGCCGCGCAGCGCCATCGCGTCCGGCCCCAGGCGGACCTTGACCAGCTTGCTGTTCTGCAGCACCCAGCGACCCTGCGCCTGGTTCTCCGCGTACGGAGTCAGGCTCGCCATCGCGCCCGGTGGCACCGGCTGCGCCTGCGACGGCGGCGGCTCCTTGTACAGGTTCACCAGCGGCGACGCGGCGCCGGCCGCGGCCGGCACGGGCGCCGCCGGCACGGGCGCCGCCGGCGGCTGGCCGTAGCCCGGTTGCGCCGGTGGCTGGCCGTAGCCGGGCTGAGCCGGTGGCTGGCCGTAGCCGCCGGGCTGCGGCGGCGCCGGCGGCGCGGCGGGCGCCGACGGCCGAGCGGCCGGCGCGGGCGGCGGCGGGGCGAAACCCGGCGCGGGCGGCGGGGCGGCGGGGGCCTCGTCGGCCACCTCGCCGCCGAAGGAGCGGATCAGCTCGGCGAGGCCGCCGGCGAAGCCCTGGCCGTTCGCGGTGACCCGCCAGACGCCCTTGCGGTAGACGTCACCGATCATGACTGCGCGCTCGGTGGTGAAGTCGGCCCCGGTGAAGGGGTAACGCATCACCTCCTGGCCGCCGACGACGATCCGGAAGTAGCCCGAGGTGATCTGGCTCGCGCTGCCGGCGCTGTCGAGCGCCGCGCAGAACGACAGCTTGTGGATCGAGGGTGGCACCGCGCCCAGGTTCAGCCGGAACGACTCGGTGTCGCCCGACTGCGCGCCGAGCAGCTGGATCGACCCCTCCGGCGACTTCGGCTGGTTGAAGAACACGAAGTACCGGTCGTCCGAGAGCCGGTCGTTCTCGTCCAGGCCGAAGCAGGAGATGTCCCAGCTGGTGCCCGGGGCGTTGACCTGGATGCCGATGTAGAGGTCGGTACCCTGCGTGATCGCGGACAGCTGGCTCTTCTGTCCTCGACCGAACTGCGTGACCACGCTGTTCCTCCCACCCCGCCCGCGGTCCTCGACCGCATTCCCGGCCGCCGACGCCCGGCCGCGGCCCGCGATCCGCGGCCCGCGGCCCGCGCCACGGCCCCACCAGCCGCCGGCACCACCGACGTGACCGGCCCCATAGTCGCATCACCGGCCGGTACCCGATGCAGACCGGACTGACCGGAACCTAACAGTCCAAGTCTCCGGTCACCTCATCACCTGGCGTCGCCAAGGTGTCAGCCGGCGGACAGCGCCGGCACGGGCGCGCACGGCAACGATACCGACACACGTCGACGACGAGGTGGCGTCCACGCGGCGACGGCGAAGGCCGTCGAACCGGCACAGCCCGGTCCCGGCGACGGTCTGACGCAGGGCGAAGGCAACGCGGGATTGCCATGGCCTTCCACGCGCACCCCCGGCAGCGGCCGTCCCGGTACAGCCGCGGCCTGTCCCCCGAGGCCGCCGCCAACCAGGACAGCCGTCAACGGGCCGTCGGCCCAGCGGCCTCGCTGTCGTCGCGGCCATGCCAGGCCTGGGCTCCCGGCCCGCCTGCGGCCGGGCCCACGGGCCCCACGGGCCCCACGGGCGCCGCCGCACCACCCGCCGCCCAACCGCCGTACCCGGCCCCTGCGGCATCGGGGGCCGGCGGGCGCGCTCCGTTCGGTCCGGCCGGCTCCGGCGGCTCGGCCGCCGGCCCGGCGCGCCGCGCCCGGTCGGACGACCGTGGGACCGGCAGCCACAGCGACAGGGCCAGGACGAGCAGCGCGCTCCCCGGCAGCACCAGGTAGAGGCCGGTCGCGCGTACCCGCATGTCCACGAGGTCGACGACGTAGCTGCCGGCGTCCGGCGGCAGCTGGTCCAGCACGCCGGGCGACCGGACCAGATGACCGACCCAGCCGGCGAGCAGCGCGCCCGCGAGGCCGCCGACCGCCAGCCCGGCGGGCACCGGCCAACCGCCGTCCGCCGCTCGGAGACGGGCGAGCAGGCCGGCGACGAGGCCGGCGCCGAGGCAGACGAAGCCGAAGGCCGCGTCGATGTCGGCCTGGGTCGTGAACGCGTTCTCGCTGCCGCTGATGCTGGCCGCGACGTCCAGGTGCGGCGCGACACCCGCCCACAGCAGGCCCAGCAGCGGCCCCGCGACGGTGAGCCCGAGTAGGCAGGCGATCCCGGCCCGCAGGTCGGGGCGCAGCCACAGCCGAAGGAGCCGGCCCGACAGGTCGCCGAGGTACGCCAGCACCCGCCCGCTCACGCGGTCCCCGCTCGGCGAAGCGCCCCAGCCGCCACCGCCAGGGTGGCGAGCGCGACCAGGGCGCATACCCCCAGGTCGAGGGCGACGACGCCCCAGCGGACCGCGGGCAGGAACGTCTCGGTCAGCGCGTCGACCGCGTAGCTGCTCGGCAGGGCGTCGCGCACGAGCCACCCGACGCCGGGTAGCCGGTCGGCCGGGATGATCCCGAGGAAGAGCACGATGCTCATCCCGAGCTGGCCCGCGACGGTGGCGAGCTCGGGGCGGGGCGCGAGCAGGCCGGCGGCGGCGCCGATGCCGGCGAGGCTCGCACCGGCGAGCAATGCCACCGGGGCAAGGATCCACAGGCCGGACAGCGGCAGGTCGAACAGCAGGGCGCCGGTGAAGGCGGTGACGACGACGCCGGGGGTGGCGAAGGTCGCGTAGGAGGCGGCCGTGCCGAGGACCACGGCGGTACCGGGAATCGGCAGGGTCAGGTAGTAGTCGAGCGCCCCGGCGGCGCGCAGCGCACCGAACCGCTGCGCGAGCAGGTTCAGCGCGACGAAGGCGACGACGAGCACGGTGCAGCCGGCGACGACCTGCGCACATGTCCTGACATCGGAGACGCTCACGACGCCGCGCAGCAGCAGGAGTATCCCGACCGACTGCAGCGTGGCGACGAACATCAGCGGCATCCGGGCGACCCGGCCGCGCGACAGCTGGCCGCGGTACACCGCGACGAAGGCCGCCGGGAAGGGCGTGCGGCCTGGCAGCGCTGGGACGACCGGCACCCCCGAGGCGACGGCATCGACGGCATCGACGGCCAGGGCGCCGGCGGTGGCGGAAGCGGTGGCGGAAGCCGCGCCAGCGGGCATGGCCGCGCCGGCGGTGGCGGAAGCGGTGGCGGAAGCCGCGCCAGCGGGCATGGCCGCGCCGGCGGTGGCGGAAGCGGTGGCGGAAGCCGCGCCAGCGGGCATGGCCGCACCGTCGAGGATGGCCGCCTGCGCGCGGGCTACCCGGGCCGGCGTCGTCGGGAGGCCGCCGCGGGCGACGGGGGCCACGGTCACCGGAGCACCGGCCGGGGACGGGTGGAGGTCATGTGCGCTCCAGGTCGCGGGAGGTACCGCCGAGCGAAAGGTAGACGTCTTCCAGGGACGGCGTCGCCAAGCTGAAGTCGTCGAGGGCGGCGAAGGCAGGGCCGCTGGTGAGCAGGGCAAGCGCCTCGCGCGCCCGCTCGGGCGGCATCCGGACCGTCCAGCGACGGCCGGCGCGGCGCGCGTCGAGGCCCAGCCAGCGCACGGTCGGGTCGTCCTCCGGCGGGTCCTCGCGCCAGGCGAGCTCGAGGCGCACATCCGCGTCAACCAGTGCCTTGAGCCGGCCCGGGGTGTCGCAGGCGATCACCCGGCCGGTGTCGAGGACCGCGACCCGGTCGAGCACCGTCTCCGCCTCCAGCACGTTGTGGGTGATGAGGACCACCGTCACGCCGCTCTCGTCGCGCCGCCGCCGCAACGCGGCCCAGACCGCCCGGCGACTGCGCGGATCGAGCCCGGTCGTCGGCTCATCCAACACCAGTACCGGGCGGGCGCCGACCAGCGCCGTCGCGACGCAGGCCAGCCGGCGCTGGCCACCGGAGATCTTCCCCAGCGGCCGGTCGGCGACGCCGGCGAGCTCGAGCTCGTCGAGCACGGCGTCCCGTTCCGCTCGCGCGGCCGACCTCGTCAGGCCACGCATCCGGGCGGTGGTCTCGACGGCGGTGACGACCGGCAGCTCGGCCAGCGCGAGATCGCTCTGGCCAAGATAGGCGACGAGCCGTGCCGGCAGGTCCGGTCGCGCGACCACATCATGCCCGAACAGCTCGATGCTGCCCTCGTGCGGCCGCAGCAGTCCCATCAGCTGCCGTACGAGCGTCGTCTTCCCCGCGCCGTTCGGCCCAAGAATCCCGAACACCTCGCCGGCGGGAACGTCAAGGTCGATGCGGTCATTGGCGACCACCACCTTGTCCCCTGACCGATGCCGGCGCGTCAGGCTCCGGACGGCGAATGTGTGCACCCGCCTATTCTCCTGCACGATGGGGGCTGTTCGTACGCCCGCACTGTCCGCAACGTCACTCTCGACGCCGCGCACTTCTGCGCCCGGACTCCCGCGGCCACGAAAGCGGACTGATGTCACACCGTCCGAACGTCGCGAACCGCCCATCCGTGCCCGTCACGGACGCCGCACGCGCGAGGACCGACGACCTGGCGGCCAGGCCAGGCCAGGCCCGGGCCGGGCCGGCGCTAAACGGCGCTGCTCATCCAGACGACGATGTCGAGCATCCGCAGGGGGGTGACGGGCGGGCCGCCGGCGGGGACGAGGGAGCCCAGGCGCTGGAACTCCTCGGCGTTCTCCCGCAGGTCGTACTGCATCGCGCGGACCAGCAGCTGCATGTACTCGCGCCAGGAACGGCCGTCCTTGGGCGCCGCCGGCACGCAGCTCTCGTGCTGGTAGAAGATCCGCACCTTGGAGTCGAACAGCGGGACGAGCGCGGGACGCTTGCGGTGCAGCACCTTGGCGATGAGCGAGCCCTTGACGTCACGGTCGGAGACGTCCGGGTCGTCCAGCGGGTCGTAGAGCGCGGCGACCAGGTCGAGGGTGACGTCGTCGGCCTCGATCAGCTCGATCCCCGGCGGCAGCTTGTCCAGGGCGCGCTGCAGCAGGGGAAGCAGCGCGGTGAGGGTGTGCATCCGGTCGACGTCGACGCCGGCGCCCAGCAGGCAGGGGGCGAGCAGGTCCCCCGTGCAGAGCAGGTCGGGATCGCCGTTCGTGACCAGGCCGTCGTAGTACGGGTAGGCGTAGCGCAGCCCACGCCTGCGTGGCCCGACGTACTCCTCGAGCAGGCTCTCCGCGTCGAAGACCTCCCGGGTGCCCATCGCCAGCTTCACCGAAAGCTCCTCATCCTTCACGTCGGGTGCCGTCCCTGGCACGCGGGCGTCCCCGGTCCGTGCGACCACGACCGGGTCTCCCCCGGTGCCGGGCAGCGCGAGCCCGTTTCTCCAAACAGTACGGCCGAACGTGGCGCTCTGTGACCATCCGTCGGGATCGTCACTGATCATCCCGAGCGCCCAGCAGCGATCCCCGCACGCCACTTAGGTGGGTACGGGAATCTCATCATCTCCCGCCCCGTCCTCCCCGGGAAGCATCCGGTTGGCACACCGCAAGAGCGTCGACCGGCCATTCATGATCGTCCAGGTTGGACCGGCCGCGACACTCGAATACGGACGGTGCCGCCCCAGGGGGAATTCGGCGCCTCCGGACGACGAGCCACCGCGATGTGGTGACCTGGTCGATATGGACGCGCTCCCCGTCGACACCAGGTCAGTCGACGCCCGGTCAGTCGACACCGGGCCAGTTGTCGTGTCGGTCGCCGCCTGCCTCCGGGGCGACGACGGCGGCAGCCCCACCGCCGTCCTCGTCGGCGACGCCCGGCTGGACGACGCCGAGCTGGCACGGATTCCCGGGCGGGCCGGCACCTCGCACCTCGCCGTCGTCGCGCCGCGGGCGAGCGAGCACGGCGCGTACGCCGTCCGGTTCTTCACGGCGACGGGCGAGCTGCCCGGCTGCGGCCACGGGACCGTGGCGGCGATCGCCGTGCTCACGCTCCAGGCGGCGGGGACGGTCTTCCATGGACTGTTGCGCATCGCCGGCAGGGACGTCGAAGCCACCGGCACGACCGGCGGGGTGGGCGTCGTCGAAGCCTGGTTCGACCAGGGAGTCGTGGAGCAGCGCGCCGTCGCGCGCGCCGAACGCGACGCGTTCCTGGCCGCCCTCGGCCTGGAGGAGGACGCGCTGCACCCCGAAGACGACGTCTTCGTCGCCTCGCCCGGCCGGGAACGCCTGATGATCCCTGTCACGGACCGCGCCGTCCTGGCCGGCATCCGTCCCGACCAGGAGCGGCTGGCCGCCGTGAGCCGCCGGCACGGGCAGCTCGGCTGTTTCGTCTACGTCCCGCCGTCGGGCGCCGAGCCCATCGCGGCGGCACGGATGTTCGCCCCCGCCATCGGGGTGCCCGAGGACGTCGCCAACGCCAACAGCACCGGCTGCCTCGCCGCGCACCTCCTGCGCAGCGGCGAGGACCCGACGGTCGCCGTCGACCAGGGCGACGCCCTCGGACGCCCCTCCACCGTCCGTGCCACCGCCACCCGTACCGCCCGCGGCATCCTCAGCCACGTCGGGGGCACGGCCCGAGTCGTCTCCTAGTCCTTCCCGGACCTCGCCCAGCAGCTTCCTCGGGCCCTCGCGGCACGTCCGGGCCTCGGGTCACGGCCTAGCGCAGCGGCCTGAGCCGGCGAGCTGGCGGCGGGAACAGCCCTCCGTCACCGGACGCGTACCTTCTGGCCGGGGAGGATTTTCGACGCGTCGGCCATGTTGTTGAGCCGGGCGAGCACCTGCCAGGTCGTGCCGAAACGGGCCGCAATGCCGGTCAACGTGTCGCCTGGCCGTACCTGGTAGGTGGCCTCCGTGCGTCCTGGCGCCGTGATGGCAGGCGCCGGCGGCGCGGGCGGCGTGGGTGGTGTCACGCCGCCACTGCCCGTCGCGTAACGCCGCCAGGCGGCGGCGTCGCCGAAGAAGACATCGAGGTCGAGAAATCCGCTGAACCCAGGACTCGGGGCGTAGCCGGGCAGGCGGCCCGACTGGGTGTACTGAAAGATGACCGCCGACGGGATCGCCGGGTGCAGGTCCTGCCGGAAGCCGGCCACCGGCGTCGGCGGTTGTCCCAACTTGTCGAGCGGGTAGTTCGCGCACCATATGCCACAGTCCAGCTCGGTCGCGAGGCTCGCGGCGCCCGTCGTCTTCAGCGGCGACCCGGAGGAATAGAGAAGCGGCGGGAAGCCCAGCTGGTTCTTCAGGTAGGTGAGGATCTTCCGGAGCCGGTCCGGCCCTTGCTTGACCGCCTTCGCCTCCCAGTCCCACACCAGGAGGGCCTTGCCGATGTGCGAATGGGCGACGTTGAGGAAATGGTCGCATTCCTGCTGCCAGCCGACATTGCCGGCATCGAAGTGATAGAGCCCGAGCAGCTTGCCTTTGGCAAGTGCGTCGTCGGCTTGGCGGCGCCATGCGGGAGATTTCCAGGTCACTCCCTCGGACGTCTTGACGATGTAGAAGTCAGCGTCCACCGACGCCACGATTCCGGCGGGCTGATGAGCCGACACGTCGATACCGTTGAGCCCCATGGAAGACCCCCACGAGAGTCGTTCATCTGGAAGACGGGCAGGGCGCTTGCCACGCACCGCTCACAATTCCCGCACGGCGGGAAACAAAACTGCACCACCAAGAAATTCAGCATCTTGACGATCCCCACGCCAAAAGTTTGGCGCGAATCCAGCCACCGCTCGAAACGGAGCACTGGCCGAATGATCGGCGGCGGAAGTCCCGCTCGGCCCGTTTTGCCCGGCCGGCTCCTGGTGTGCGCGGACGGCCACTGGCCCGGCCCAGCAGCCCGCCGGCCCTGCCACACCGACCCCGACTGCTGGTCGGCGCGGCAGGACCGCCGTTGAGGCTTGGCTGCTAGCTCGCGGCTGGTTCGGCGACGCCGAGGGCGAAGGTGAGGCCCAGGTCGTCGGCGGTGTGGTGGGTGCCGGCGGGGAGCTCACCCTCGACGAACCGGACCGCCAGGACCTCGTCGGCGACGGTGGTGGCGTGCTCGCGCAGGGCCGTGGCGGTGTCGTCCCTGGCCGCGGTCCACCAGACGTCGACGCGGTCGGTGATCTCCAGGCCGGAGCTGCGGCGCGCGTCCTGCAGGACGCGGACCACGTCCCGGGCGAGGCCGGCGCGGGCCAGCTCGGGAGTGATCTCCAGGTCGAGGGCGACCGACAGGCCGGACTCGGAGGTGACCGCCCAGCCCTGGCGCGGCGTCTCCGTGACGATCAGCTCGTCGCCGGACAGCTCGATCCGCTCGCCCTCGACGTCGACGACCAGCACCCCGTCGGCCGGGAGGCCGGCGGTGGCGACGGCGGCGGCCACGGTGGGCGTGCGCTTGCCGAAGCGGCGGCCGAGCGCGCGGAAGTTCGGCTTGACCGTGACGTCGACGACGTCGGCCGTCGCGCCCTCGACGGCCACGACGTTGAGCTCGTCGGCGATCTGCGCGCGCAGCTCGGCGGGCAGCGCCTCGAACGCGGCGCCGCCACCGACGACGGCGCGCGGCAGCGGCTGGCGGGTACGCACCGCGCTCGCCGCCCGGGCGGACCGGCCGAGCTCGACGACCCGGCGGACCAGGTCCATCTGCTCCGAGAGCGCCTCGTCGACCCACTCGGCTGGCAGCTGCGGCCAGCCCGCCAGGTGCACCGAGTCCGCCGCGCCGGGAGCCGTGGCGAACAGCCGCGCCCACAGCCAGTCGGTGAGGAACGGGGTGAGCGGGGCCATCGCCCGGGTCACGCCGTCCAGGCACCGGTGCAGTGTGTCCAGTGCGTCCGGGTCGCCGTCCCAGAAGCGGCGCCGCGAGCGGCGGACGTACCAGTTGGACAGGTCGTCGATGAACCGGGACAGCCGCCGGCCGGCGCGCAGCGAGTCGAAGCCCTCCAGTGCCGCGTCGACCTCACGCACCGTCGCCGCGAGCTCGGAGAGGGCCCAGCGGTCCAGCACGGGGCGCTCGGACACCGGCCGGCCGGGCGTGACCGCCGGGTCCCAGCCGGCGGCGGAGGCGTAGAGGGCGAAGAACGAGGCGGTGTTCCAGTAGGTCAGCAGGACCTTGCGGACGATGTCCTCGATCCCCTCGTGGCCGACACGCCGGTCCGACCAGGGCGAGCCGCCGGCGAGCATCAGCCAGCGCACCGCGTCGGCGCCGTGCCGTTCGAACAGGGCGAACGGGTCCAGCACGTTGCCCAGGTGCTTGGACATCTTGCGGCCCTCGGCGTCGAGCAGCAGGCCCAGGCACAGCACGGTCTCGTAGCTGGACTGGTCGAAGACGAGCGTCCCGACGGCCATCATCGTGTAGAACCAGCCGCGGGTCTGGTCGATCGCCTCGCAGATGTACTGCGCCGGGTAGTGCTTCTCGAACTCGGCCTGGTTGCGGTGCGGGGCGCCCCACTGGGCGAACGGCATCGCGCCGCTGTCGTACCAGACGTCGATCACCTCGGGCACGCGCCGCGCGGTGCCGCCGCAGCCGGCCCGCTGGCAGGGCAGCGTCACGTCGTCGACGAACGGGCGGTGCGGGTCGAGGCTGGACAGGTCGCGGCCGGCCAGCGTGGACAGCTCGGCGAGCGAGCTGACACAGGTCAGGTGGGCCGGGTCGTCCTCGCAGCGCCAGATGGGCAGCGGGGTGCCCCAGTAGCGGTTGCGCGACAGCGCCCAGTCGACGTTGTTACGCAGCCACTCCCCGTAGCGGCCATGCTTGATCCGCTCCGGATGCCAGTCCGTCTTCTCGTTCTCCTCGACTAGCCGGTCACGGATCACCGTGGTCCGGATGTACCAGCTGGGCAGCGGGTAGTAGATCAGCGGCGTGTGGCAGCGCCAGCAGTGCGGGTAGCTGTGCACATAGCTGGTGCCGCGCCACAGCAGCCCACGGGCCCGCAGGTCGGCGGAGAGTGGCTCGTCGGCGTCCTTGAAGAACAGCCCGCCCACGAGTGGCACGTCGGGCAGGAAGTGGCCGTCGGCACCGATCGGGTTGACGACGGGCAGGCCGTTCGCCCGGCAGACCGCGAGGTCCTCGGCACCGAACGCCGGCGACTGGTGGACCAGGCCGGTGCCGTCGGTGGTGGTGACGTAGTCGGCGAGCACCACCGAGTGGGGGGCGGCCGGGGCGGCGCCGGTGGCGTGCCGGCCGGTGACGCCGTCGGCGCCCGGCTCGAAGCGGGCAGCGTCCAGCAGCTCGAACGGGCGGTGGTAGCGGGTGCCGGCGAGCTGGGCGCCGGTCAGCCGGTCGACGACCTCGGCGTCCTCGGCGGCGTCACCCAGCGCGGCCGTCAGCAGCGGCTCGGCGACGACCACGTGCTCGCCGGCGGCGGTGCGGGCGAGCACGTAGGTGACGTCGGGGTGGGCGGCGACGGCGGTGTTGGAGACGAGGGTCCAGGGCGTGGTCGTCCAGACGAGCAGCTTCACGTCACGTTCCGGAGTGAAGAACCCTTCCGGACCCGTACCGGCCACGACCGGGAAGCGGACGTAGACCGACGGGTCCGCGACGTCCTTGTAGCCCTGGGAGACCTCGTGGTCCGACAGCGGCGTCTCGTCCCGCGGGCAGTACGGAGTAACGCGGAAGTCCTCGACCAGCAGGCCCTTGTCGAAGATCTGCCGCAGCGACCACCACACCGACTCGATGTAGGTGGTGTCCATCGTGCGGTAGGCGCCGTCGAGATCGACCCAGTAACCCATGCGCTCCGTCATCGCCGAGAAGTCGGCGACGTGACGCAGCACCGACTCGCGGCAGCGCGCGTTGAACTCGGCGATCCCGTACTTCTCGATGTCGCTCTTGCTGGTGAACCCCAGTTCCTTCTCCACCGCGAGCTCGACGGGAAGGCCGTGGCAGTCCCAGCCCGCTCGGCGGGGGACGTGGAAGCCCTTCATCGTCCGGTAGCGAGGGAAGACATCCTTGAACACCCGCGCCTCGACGTGGTGGGCGCCCGGCTTGCCGTTGGCGGTCGGCGGTCCCTCGAAGAAGCCCCACAGCGGCGCGTCCGCGGTGGTCTGCAGGGAACGCTCGAAGACCTTGGTGTCGCGCCAGCGGTCGAGCGTCTCCTGCTCGAACGCGGGCAGGTCGACCTTGGTCGGCAGCGGCGCGAAGGCCTTGGGACTGGTGGCATCGGCGGGCACGGCCGCGGTCACGGTCGGCGAGCCGTCTGAGGTGCTGGCAGGGGTGCTCATCGCTGTGGGGTCCCGGTCTCCGTCGGACGTGGCAGTTCCGGCGGAGGGACGACGCCACGCCACCCCCGGCCCACGGCGGGCCAGAGGCGGGCGGGGGCACCGCGGTACCACCCTCCTTGCACGCCGCCAGGTCACCCGACCCGCGACGGCCTCTCATTCACGCCACGGCTGCCGGATCTACTGACGCCCGGTTCCCCACCTGACCACAGGACGCGTTCTCCCGACGACTCAGGGGTGATCTTCACGACGCGCTAGCCACCGGGCTCCCACCATCCCCAGCTCGCTCAAGACCGCGCCCGCCGCTACTCGTCCCCATCAACGTCTTGCCGCTGGCTTGCTGTGCTCAGCGTAGCGGATCGGTTGGTGGGCCGGCACATGGGTTTCGGCCAAGATCAGGTTGAGCGAAGCTCGACACCGGGGGGTCTGGGCGTCGTCCCCCAGACGACGCCGGCACACGGGTTCTGGTTCGGACGACGGCGGCCTAGCGGCGCGCTCCGGAACCAGTCAGTGCCCCGGAGAAACCAGGTCCCGGATGCACCCCCGGGGTTTCTGCAGTGGTCACATCGGCGTTTCCCCGGAAGATGCCAGCCAGGCCATACTCGCTATATCGCAAAAATTCGGCCATTTCCGGGGCAGCCCGGAGGGACGCTGAGGACGGGTGACGATGAGCGCGTCGACCTGGGACCGGTTCGCCGGGAAGCTGCGGCAGGCCAGCCGCAAGAAGTCGGTCCGGACTCCCTTCGAGGTCCAGATGTCGGACGGCCATTCGGTACGTATCGGTGACGGAGAGCCACGATTCTGGCTGGAGAGCCGGTCCGCCGGCGGAGACCGCGCGCTGGCGTCGCTCGATCTGTTCCAGGTAGGCGACGCGTTCATCGCCGGCGAGCTCGACATCCGGGGCGACGTCGTGGCGGCGTTCGCCGCCCGCAGGGTCTTCTCCGACTTCCACCCGGTCGTCTGGATCCGGCGGTTCGCCCCGCTGGCGTTCGGGGCGGGCGGCCGGCGCAGGAAGGACGACGAGGCGATCGCCGCGCACTACGACGAGGACGCCGACTTCTTCCGGACGTTCCTCGACAGCGAGTTCCGCTGCTACACCCATGGCGTCTTCACCGCGGACACCGAGCCGCTGGAGGCCGCCATGGCGAACAAGATGCGCTACGCCTACGACTCCCTCGAGCTCAGGCCGGGGGCCAGGGTGCTCGAGGTCGGCGGCGGCTGGGGAGCGTTCCTGCAGTACGGGTCCGAGCAGGGGGCTCGGGTGACGTCCCTGACCCTCTCCCGGGCGTCCGAGGCGTTCATGAACGACCTGGCCAAGGACCGCGGCTACGACGAGGCCGCCGTCGTGCGCCAGCATCTGTTCGCCTACCAGGGCGACGGCGAGAAGTACGACGCGCTGGTGAACATGGGCGTGACCGAGTACCTGCCCGACTACGACACGACCCTGCGCAAGTATGCGGCGCTCGTCCGCCCCGGTGGGCGGGTCTACCTGGACGCGGTCGCGATGCGTCGCAAGCACCACCTGTCCAGTTTCATGAGCCGACACATCTACCCGGGCCGGTCGACCCCGATGGTGCTGCACGACTACCTGTCCTCGGTCGCGAGGTCAGGACAGTTCCGGGTACGGACGGTGATCGAGGACGCGCACAACTACATGCTGACCTGCAGGGCATGGGCATTGAAGCTCGACGCCGCCCGCGAGCAGATCGTCGAGCGCTGGGGCGCGGAGACATACCTGAAGTTCCGCGCGTTCCTCTGGGGCTCGACGGCCGGTTTCGTCACCGGCCAGCTGGAGGCCTACCGCGTCGTCCTCGAGCGCATCAGCACCCCCGACGCCGCCCCCGGCGCGCTGCCCGCCTGACCCAGCCTCCCACGCCGGCCGCCGCCGTCTACAGTTGACGACGTGGGAGAGGCGCCGACCAGCAAAGGCGACGTGCCCGGTTCGGGCGCGCGCGGCGACGAGGAGAGCTCGATCACGCGCGCGTACCTGGACTGGGGCAGGGATCCTGATCTGACGGCCGGGAAGGCCACCGGTGCGCACGCCGCCCAGTCCGCGCAGGCGCGGGCTGGCGATGCGCCCGGCGGGGTCACCCGCTCCGGCGACGAGGAGGAGGTTCGGGGCGGAGGGCCCGCCCCACACCCCACCTCAGCCCGCGCTCCCGCCAGACGGCCGACCGGCGGGCGCCGGCTCATCACGGTGCTGCTCGCGACCAGCGCCGGGGTAGTCGCGCTGGACGTCATCACCAAGATCATCGTGGTCGCAGAGCTGACGGGCCACAAGCCAGTCACGTTGATCCCTGGCGTGCTGGAGCTGGAACTGACCCGCAACTCCGGCGCCGCGTTCAGCATCGCCGGCGGCGCGACGGTCCTGTTCAGCATCATCGCGCTGGCGGTGGTCGCCGTGGTCGCCTTCACGGCCCGCAGGCTCGGCTCCGTCGGCTGGGCGGTCGTGCTGGGCGCCATCGTCGGGGGCGCGGTTGGCAACCTCATCGACCGGCTGGTGCGCTCCCCCGGCCCGCTGCGTGGCTATGTCATCGACTGGATTCACCTCAGCCACTGGCCGATCTTCAACGTCGCCGACTCGTCGATCGTCGTCGGCGCCTTCCTCGCCGTGGTGCTCTCCATGCTCGGCATCGGCCTCGACGGCACCCGGCTCACCCAGCGGGAGCAGACGGCACCGGCGACTCGGGACGAGGCGTCAGGCGCCCCCGAGCCGGTTGAGACGACCGAGCCGGTTGAGACGACCGAGCCGGCCCAGACGAGCAAGGCGGCCGAGCCGGCGGGGCGGGAGTGACGGCGGTGCGAGCCGGCGAGCGGCGGTCGATGCCGGTCCCGGAAGGGCTCGACGGCCTGCGCCTGGACGCGGCGCTGGCGCGGATGTTCGGACTGTCGCGGACGGCGGCCGCGACCCTGGTCGACGACGGTCAGGTCAGCGTCGACGGCCGTGTGCCCAACCGGTCGGACCGGGTCCGCGGTGGCGCCTGGCTGGACGTCGAGCTGCCGCCCCCGCCACACCCCGTCACCGAGGCCGCGCTGACCCCGGTCGACGGTCTGACCGTGCTGCACGACGATGATGACGTCATCGTGGTCGACAAGCCGGTCGGCGTCGCCGCGCATCCGGCGCCCGGATACGTCGGCCCGACGGTCGTCGGCGCACTGGCCGCTGCCGGCTACCGGGTCTCGACATCTGGCGCGGCGGAACGGCAGGGTGTCGTGCACCGGCTCGACGTCGGCACGACCGGAGTCATGGTCGTCGCGAAGAGCGAGCCGGCCTACGCCGCGCTCAAACGAGCCTTCCGGGAACGGACGGTCGACAAGCGCTACCGCGCGGTGGTGCAGGGCCATCCCGACCCGCTCCGGGGCACGGTCGACGCGCCGATCGACCGGCACCCTCGCAAGCCCGGGTTGTTCGCCGTCGTCGCGGGCGGCAAGCCCAGCGTCACCCATTACGACACCGACGAGGCGTTCCGGTCCGCGTCGCTGCTGCTCATCAGGCTGGAAACCGGGCGAACCCATCAGATCCGCGTCCATCTCGCCGCCCTGCGCCATCCCTGCGTCGGCGACCTGGCCTACGGGGCCGACCCGACGCTCGCGGAGAAGCTCGGCCTGCGCCGGCAGTGGCTGCACGCGTTCGAGCTCTCGTTCGCCCATCCGGCGGACGGACGGCCGGTGACGTTCACGAGCCCCGACCCGCCGGACCTCGCCGAGGCGCTGGAGCGGCTCCGGGCGATGTCGTGAGCCTGCCTCCGTCGCCGGTACGCGGCCGTGGCGGCGAGTCCGGGGGCGAGGACGGCCCCGCAGGCGACGAGGGAACCTTATCGCCGATCCCATGGCCTTCCCCCCGTGACTCCGGCGACAAGGGCCACCGAGCGGCCCAGACGCCGGACGGAAGCCCGCTGTCGCCCGCTCTGTGGCCCGCAAGGGCTCGCCTGGCGCGGGAGGCGTCGCACGCGGCGAGGCTGCGGGCCGCCGCCACGGTGGTCGAGGCGGCGGCCGCGAGTGGCGCTCGGCTCGCGAAGGCGGCGGACCGGGCCGGACCGATGCTCGACCGGCTCGACGACGCGCTGGTCCCCGCGGCCGTCCAGGGGCTCGAAACCGTTGTCGGCGCCGCCGCGACGACCAGCCGGGTGGTCACGACGGGCCTGCTGCATCTGGCGGTACGCGCCCGGCTGGTGCCCGGTGCGCCCCCGCGGCGGCCGCCGCAGCGTCTGGACGGGCCATCCCGGGCCGCAGCGCAGGCGACGGCCGCCGATGACCAGCGGGCAGACGAGCCGTCTGTCGGCCGGGCCCTGCTGGAGCGCGGCGCGCGGATCGCCGTCCTCGGCCTCGTCGCCATGATCGTGCTGAGCGCCGCCGCGGCCCTGCTGCCGGGAATGGATCGGCAGCCCCACCGCACAGGTGGCCTCGAGCCGGCAAGCCCCCCTGGTGACCAGGCGAGTACTACCGTCACGCCGAGCGTGACGATCGGGCCGTCGTCCGGTATGTCGACGGACGACTACGTCGGCGGCGCTGACCAGTCCCTCGCCGCGCTTGCCCAGGCGGCACCGGAGGCCGACCTGGTAGCCGTGGTGAGCCTGACCGGCTACCGGACCCCGGCTGGCCTGCAGGCCCTGCTGGCCGACTACCGGGTGACGCGGGTCTTCTTCGCCGTGCCGGGATCGGGCTTCGTACGTCAGGCGCCGGTTCGCACCCCGGTGGACGACGTGTTGGCGGGGCTGGCCGCGCAGGCGACCGCGTCAGACCGGCAGGCGGCCACGGCGACCGACCCTGCGGTTCGGGCGAGCGCCCAGGCTGAGGCCGCGGCCCTGCGTCAGGGCTCGAGCTGTTCCTGCCTCTTCGGGGCCGTCGTCCGGGCACCTGCTGCCCGGCTGCTCGCCCTGCGCCAGGACCGGGCCGTCCGGGTCGTGGATCCGGCTCCACCGGCGACCCTGGAGAACGCCGTCCGGTTCATCCCGGTCACTCCCGACCACCCGTAGCGGACCGGCCGCGCGGCATCCGGCCTCAGAGGCTGGTGGACGCCCGCCGGCCACGGCGCGCGGCGCCCAGCGGGAGGATGCCGGCGGTCAGCAGGATCAAGGCCAGGGCGGCATAGACACACGTCGTCGGACCCACGATGCCGACGACCAGCAGCACCGCCGCGACCACCAGCAGCATGCCGCTCAGGATGAGCATTCCTGTCCCTCCCCAGCATGGGCGCTGACCAGCCACGGGCCCGGCCAGGGCGCCGAGCGTCCGGTGAGGGTACCGCTGGTCGTTCGCGGCGGCTGTGGTGACCCGCCACGGCCGTGTGTCCTGTGTGACACCCACGAAGGCAAGCCGCAGCGGCCGACGGCCCGGGGGCCGACGGCCGCGGTGCTCCAAGCGGACGCCGCTGGTGCGTGCGGCGGGTCCCGCCGAGGGTCAGAACTCCTGGATGCCGCCGCCGCGCGGGTCGCGCTCGCCGTGGCCGACGCCGTTCTGGGCGCCCATGGCGGGCGGCCCGGGCTGGTAGGCACCCGCCGGAACCCCGACGGCCGCGGGCTGGGGCTGCCCGCCCTGGGTTCCCGGGTTCAGGCCCGGGCGGGGCGGGCCGCCAGCGCCGACGGCCGGCTGGGTGGGCATGCCGTCGAGGTCGCGCAGCTGCATCTCCAGGTAGGCCCGCAGCCGGGTGCGGTACTCGCGCTCGAAGGCACGCAGCTGCTCCACCTGGCCCTCGAGGCGGCGCTTGTCCTCCTCGAGGCCGCCGAGCTGCTCGGCCACGTGTGCCCGGGCTTCCGCGAGGATGCGGTCGGCGTCCTGGCGCGCCTCGCGACGGGCGCGCTCCGACTCGGTTCGCGCCTCACGCAGCGCCTCGTCGGCGGTCCGCTGGGCGAGGACCAGCGTGCGCGCGACCCGCTGCTCGATCTCGGCGTCGAGCTGCGAACCGGCGGAGGCGGCGGCCGGGACGGGGGCGCCGCCACCGCGCTGGCCGACGGCCGGCATGACCTGGGTGGCCCCGCCGGGGATGGGCACCGGGGAGGTGGACGGGCCGCGGGCGGCGGCCGCCTGGGCCTGGGCCTGGGCCTGCTGGGCGGCGGCCTGGGCCTGGGCGGCGGCCCGGCGCGCATCGTCCAGCTGGCGACGCAGCTGCTGGTTCTCCTCGAGGATCTGGGGCGGCACGCCAGGGCCGCCGCCGCCGGTACGGCGCGCCTCGTCGAGCTGGCGGCGCGCGTCCGCGTTCTCGTCCAGCAGCCGGGTCAGCTCGGCCTCGACCTCGTCGAGGAAGGTGTCGACCTCGTCCTCGTTGTAGCCGGTCCGGAACCTCGTCGGACTGAAGACCTTGTTCTGCACATCCTGTGGTGTCAGCGCCACGTCGTCGCCTCCTCTTGCGGCATCGCCGCTCCCCGAAGAGAGGGCGGTCTACGGGCAGTCTCCCGCGCTCGTGTCAACGGCGTGCACACGACCCCGTCACAACCGCGTCGCGTAGTTTTGCAACACCACGATCACGATGAACAACAGCAGGAAACCGAGGTCGAAGGCCACCGCTCCCACGCGCAGCGGCGGGATGAAGCGCCGTAGCAATCGTAACGGCGGGTCGGTAGCCGTATAGACGACCTCGCAGAGCACCACCAACGGGCCAGTAGGCTGGAACGATCGGCTCACCGACTGCACCAGATCGATTACCATCCGCGCAATCAGCAGCAGGAGGTACACGGTCAGCACCCAGTAGATCACAGTACCAAGGATGCCGATGACTACCTCTCCCTGCTTCGCGGACGCCGACGGACACACACCGTAACGTCAGGACTGATTGACGTCAGGACTGATTATAGAAGCCACCCTCGCGGATACGGCGCTTGTCACTCTCCGTGACATCGACGTTTGCAGGAGTGAGCAGGAAGACCTTGTTGGTCACCTTCTCGATCCCTCCATGCAAACCGAAGATGAGTCCGGCGGCGAAGTCGATCAGCCTCTTGGCCTCGACGTCATCCATCTCGGTGAGGTTCATGATGACGGGCGTGCCGTCCCGGAACTCCTCACCGATCTGACGGGCGTCATTGTAGCTCCGAGGCTGCAACGTGGTGATCCGGTAAGGGGATGCTTCCTCCACGGCCGCCACCCTCCGCACCGGAACAGGTCCAGCGGGCCGCAGGGGCTCGACGGACGAGGAACGTCTGGCCATTGTCGGCGGCTCCTCACGTGCGTCGATACGCCGCACCGTCCGATCGAACGGGACGGGCTCACGCACGTCCCGCCGGTCATCCTGGCGGTCGTCCTGACCGTCGTCGTCGTCGTAGTCGTCGAGATACTCGTCGTCCTCCTCGGCCAGACCGAGGTAGACCATCGCCCTGCGCCCGAGCCCCATGGCGCGACTCTAAGGGACAGGGCGCCGCTCACCGAACAAAGCGGTCCCGATCCGTAGGTGTGTCGCGCCTTCGGCCACCGCGGCCTCGAGGTCGCCGGACATTCCAGCGCTGACAACGCGCGCCTCGGGGTGGGTATGCCACAGCCCCTCAGCAACTTCCCGTAGCCGGGCAAATGCCGGCCGTGGCAGTTCTCCCCGTGGAGCCACCGCCATCACACCTGCCAGCCGCAATCCCGCCGCCTCGGCGACAAGATCTGTCAATCGGCCGACATCGGCCGCGGCGACACCGCCGCGGCCCGCCGCGCCAGCACCTCCGAGTGTGTCGAGAGACACCTGCACGCAGACGGTGATCGTCCGCCCCTGGCTCACCGCCGCCCGGGACAGGCTGGCGACCAGCTCCGGCCGGTCGACGGACTGCACCCAGTCCGCCCAGCGGGCGACCGCGTTCGCCTTGTTCCGCTGAAGCTGCCCGACAAAGTGCCACACCGGCGGATCCGTGGGCGCCGCTCCCAGGCCGGACGACACCTGCGTCACCTTGGGGCCGGCCTCCTGCTCCCGGTTCTCGGCGAAGTGGACGACGCCGAGCGCGCGCAACGCCAGCACATCCGAAGCGGGCCAGGTCTTGCTGACGGCGACCAGGGTGAGCTCGGCCGGGTCCCGTCCGGCGACGCGCGCCGCCGCGGCGATCCGCTCCCGAACGTCGCGCAGGTTCGCCCGCAGCCGCGGGAGGCTCGCCGTGACGGAACCCGCCCGCCGGTCGGCCGGTCCGCCGGCCTCGCCCGCCGACGAGCCAGCCGGTAGCGATCCCGCCGCTTCTCCCTCGTCTTCGCCTGTCCGGCGAGGTCCCTGTTCGCCCACGTACGCGCTCAGAGCCAGACAACCCCGGCGAAACGGCCGGTACGCGGCCCGTCCCGGCGGTGCGAGAAGAGGGTGGGGTCCTCCATCGTGCAGCGCTCGGAGACCTCGACGTCCGCGACCCCGGCGGTCTCCAGCTGGGCGGCCACCCCGGCGCGCAGGTCGAGCGCCGGCGTGCCGTCCCGGGTGACGCTGGCCGCGCCCGGAACGAGCGCGGCGACCTCGTCGCGCATCGCCGCCGGCACCTCGTAGCAGCGCCCGCACACCGAAGGACCGACGACGGCGCGCAACTCGCCGGGGGCGACGCCGAGCCGGCCGAGCGCCGCGACGGTCGCGGGCACGACGCCCGCGGCAAGCCCGGCCCGCCCGGCGTGCGCGACCCCAACGGCGCCAGGTCCCAGGAACACCACCGGCACACAGTCGGCGACCAGTACAGCCAGCCCATGGCGGGGCGCCGACGTGACCATGGCGTCCGAACCCGGCGACCGGCGGTGGGCCGCGGCGTCGTCCACCCCCACCCCCACGCTCACGCCCGCGTTCGTGCCCTTGCCCGTGTCCGCCGGATCGGCGGCCGGCCAGCCGCCTTCCGGTTCGCCGCGAATCGTGACGACCTGGGCACCGTGAACCTGGCGCATGTACCGCACCGGGACGCCGACGGTCTCCGCGAGCCGCGACCGGTTGGCCGCGACCGCGCCCTCGTCGTCGCCCACGTGGGCGCCGAGGTTCAGCGAGCGGTACGGGCCGGTGGAGACGCCGCCGGCCCGGCCGGTGAACAACAGCGGCACGGCTACTTGAGGAAGTCGGGGACGTCCAGCTCGTCCTCGTCCTCCGCGATCGGCCGGACCGGCCGCCTCGGCGGCGCGTAGCTCGGCCGCGCACCCGGGCGGGCCGACGCCGGGTCAGCCGCCGGTCCCGAGCCGTAGCCACTCGCCGATCCCGCGAGCGGGCCCTGGTCGTCGATCGGCGCGTGCTGGGCGGCGTAGCGGGCCGGCGGCTCGTCCAGCTCCGGCTGGGGCTCGAGCGGCTCGGGGATGTACTGCGGCGGGGCAGGCTGCGGCGCGGCCGGCGGCGGCCCGAGCGGCGGGGCGTAGCTCGGGGCCGGGCGCGGCGCGGGCGGCGCAGGTGGGGCCGCCACCACCGGCGGGATCGCCGGCAACACCCCCGCCGCGGCCGGCGCGGCGGCGACCGGCGGCGGGGTGGGGCGCGTGCGCTGCTGGGCGATGCCCTTGGCGCGCCGGTCGGGCACCGTGTCGAAGCCGGCGGCGATGACGGTGACCCGCACCTCGTCGCCGAGCGCGTCGTCGATCACGGCTCCGAAGATGATGTTCGCTTCGGGGTGGGCCGCGTCCGCGACCAGCTCGGCGGCGGCGTTGATCTCGAACAGGCCGAGGTCAGAACCGCCGGAGATGTTGAGCAGCACGCCCTGCGCGCCGTCCATGCTGGCCTCGAGCAGCGGCGAGGCGATCGCCTGCTCGGCGGCGACGGTGGCCCGGTCGTCGCCGCGGGCGCGGCCGATACCCATCAGGGCACTACCGGCGTGCGACATGACCGTCTTGACGTCGGCGAAGTCGAGGTTGATCAGGCCGGGCGTGGTGATCAGGTCGGTGATGCCCTGGACACCGGAGAGCAGCACCTGGTCCGCGCTGCGGAAGGCGTCCAGCACGCTGATGTCACGGTCGGTCATCGCCAGCAGCCGGTCGTTCGGGATGACGATGAGGGTGTCGACCTCGCCCCGCAGCGTGTCGATGCCGGCGTCGGCCTGGTTCGCCCTGCGGCGGCCCTCGAAGGTGAACGGCCGGGTGACCACGCCGATCGTGAGCGCGCCGAGCGAGCGGGCGACGTTGGCCACGACCGGCGCGCCGCCGGTGCCGGTGCCGCCGCCCTCGCCGGCCGTGACGAAGACCATGTCCGCGCCCTTGAGGACCTCTTCGATCTCCTCACGGTGGTCCTCGGCGGCCTGCCGGCCGACCTCGGGGTCCGCGCCGGCGCCGAGGCCCCGGGTGAGCTCGCGGCCCACGTCCAGCTTCACGTCGGCGTCGCTCATCAGCAGCGCCTGGGCGTCGGTGTTGATGGCGATGAACTCGACGCCCTTGAGACCGACCTCGATCATGCGGTTCACGGCGTTGACGCCGCCGCCGCCGATGCCGACAACCTTGATGACCGCTAGGTAGTTCTGCGGGGCAGCCATTGCGGGGTCGGTCCTCCAGCGGCGTCGGTGGGGCGGACGAGCACCCGGCTCGCGCGGGGAGGACCGTTGGACGGCGTCACCGGTACGAGACGGGAGAAGTAGCCGCCGAGCTCCAACCTTCACCGTCGACTAGACGGTTAGAGTTATGTCAACTTGCGACTGTGGATGGACAGTAGGCATGGCGTCCGCATGGGTCAAGGAACCTCCCGGCGCGTCAACCGATGGAATTCACCGTCCCCTTCGTCACACGCTTCGCCTGCATGGCCGCCTCCCCCACGGGCATCCCTACCCGTCCGCTTCCGCTCACCGGCGCCGGGTAAAGGCGTCCCGCGCCGTACCTCCCGGGCCACCGTCTCGAGCCCCCGCCGCCTCTTCAGCCCTGGCCCTCCGCGGGGTCCCCGCCGATTGGCTGCCGATTGGCTACCGAGCCCCCGACAGGCAGCGCCTTCCCGACGGGGCTGACCCCCTGCCTGGCGAATCGGTGGGAGAGGATGGCTGTCGTGAGCACGCACGTCCACTTTCTCGGCATCGGCGGCTCGGGGCTGGCCCCGCTGGCCCGGATCGCGCTGGAGCGCGGCCACCGTGTGTCCGGCAGCGACCAGGAGCCCTCGGCGCGGGTCGAGGCGCTGCGGGCGCTGGGCGTCCGCGTACGCACCGGCCCGCCCCCGGGCCCGGTGGACCTCGCCGCCGAGTTCGCCGGCGTGGATGTCGTCGTGGCCTCCAGCGCGCTGAACGACGACCATCCCGAGGTCGTGGCCGCACGGTCCGCCGGCCTGCCGGTACGCCGCCGCGCTGCCTGGCTGCCCGAGCTGACCGCCGGCTACCGGCTCGTCGCCGTCGCCGGCTCGCACGGCAAGACCACCACCTCAGCGATGCTCACCCTCGCGCTACGCGCCGCCGGCGCCGAGCCCACGGCGGTCATCGGCGCCGAGGTGCCCCAGCTCGGCGGTGGGGCGCTGGTCGGCTCCGGCGAGCTGTTCGTGCTCGAGGCGGACGAGTACGGCGGCGCGTTCGACGGGCTGGACCCGGTTCTCGCCGTGGTCACCAACATCGAATGGGAGCACCCGGACCTCTTCCCCGACGAGGCGGCGGTGCGGGCCGTGTTCACCGCCTTCGCCGCCCGGGTCCGCCCTGGCGGCGTGCTGGTGGCCTGCGGGGACGACCCGGGGGTAGCCGCCGTGCTCGGCGCCTTGGCCGAACAGCCGGGCGGCGGCCCGCGGGTCGTGCGCTACGGCCTCGGCGACGGCCTCGCCTGGCGAGCGACAGACATCACGGGCGTCGACGGCACTACTGGTGAATCCGTCGGCGGCCGGCGGCCAGACGGGATCGTGGCGGATGGGCCGGCCGTCGTGACGCGCGCCACCGTCCTGCGCGACGGTGAGCCGGTCGGAACGCTACGCCTGGCACTACCCGGCCGCCACACGGTCCTCAACGCCCTGGCGGTGCTCGCGGCAGCGGACGAGCTGGGGGTGCCCGTCGAGACGACGCTGGCCGCCCTGGCCGGGTACACCGGCGCCGCCCGCCGCTTCCAACACGTCGGCTCCGCCGACCTACCGGGGGCTGGTGGCTCGGTCGAGGTGATCGACGACTACGCCCACCATCCGACCGAGATCCGGGTGACGCTCGCAGCTGCCCGGCAGCAGGCAGCCGGCCGGGAGGTCTGGGCGGTCATCCAGCCGCACACCTACAGCCGGCTCGCGGCGCTGCTGGACGACTTCGCCCTGGCCTTCGGCGATGCCGACCGGCTCTACGTGACCGACATCTACGCCGCCCGGGAACGCGACGACCTCGGCCTGCACGCCGCGGACCTAGCCAAAAGGGTCCGCACCCCAGCCGAGACGACCTATGTCGGCTGGGCCGAGCTGCCCGCCCGCCTGGCCGCCGACCTGCCCGGCCACGACGTCGTGCTGCTGACCCTCGGCGCCGGCACCATCACCGAGCTCGGCCCCCGCCTGCTCACCCTCATCGCCGGCGGATAGCTTCCGCGGGCAGCCTTGCCCGGACCGAGGCCTGCCAGATCAGTGGGCCGCGTGGCGGCCGCCGGTCCGTTTGCGGGAGGCTTCGGCGGCGCGGATCATCGCGACGATCGTCTGGGCTGCCTCGGGGTGGCCCATGCCGGCGCAGGCGGCGCCCATCTTCGCCAGCCGCTCCGGCGTGGTGAGAACCGGCAGCATCTCGCGCACGATCCAGTCGGGGGTAAGTGCCGCGTCGTCGACGAGCAGGCCGCCACCGGCCTCGACCGTCGGCAGGGCGTTCCGTCGCTGCTCGCCGTTGCCAATCGGCAGCGGCACATAGACGGCCGGCAGCCCGACGGCGGCGAGCTCGGCGCAGGTCATCGCCCCGGAGCGGCACAGCACCAGGTCCGCGGCGGCGTAGGCGGACGGAATGTGGTCGAGGTAGGGCACCAGCTCGTAGGGCGCTGGCAGGCCGCGCGGCAGTGCGGCCCGCACCTCGTCGAAGTTCTTCGGACCGGCCGCGTGCAGCACCTGCACACCCGACCGGGCCAGCATCCCGGCCGCCCCCGTCATCGCCTGGTTGAGCGAGCGGGCGCCCTGCGAGCCGCCGAAGACCAGCAGCGTCGGGCGATGTGGGTCGAGCCGGTAGCGGGCTCGGGCGGCCCGCGCGGCGGCCGGTGACCGGTCGAGGGTGAGGATCTCCGCTCGCAGCGGGATACCTGTGAGCCGCCCGCCGCGCAGTGGTGTCCCGGGGTAGGAGATGGCGACATGTGGGGTGAGCCTGGCGCCGAGCCGGTTGGCCACGCCGGGCAGCGGGTTGGCCTCGTGGACGACGATCGGGATCCCGCGGCGGCGGGCGGCCAGGTAGGCGGGTACCGAGACATAGCCGCCGAAGCCGACGACGACGTCCGCCCGGGTGTCCGCGAGGATCTGGCTGGCCCGCGACATGGCACCGACGACCCGGCTGGGGACGGTGAGCAGCTGCTTGGACGGGCGCCGGGGCAGCGGGACCTTGGGAACGGTCGCCAGCTCGTAGCCGCGAGCGGGCACGACCCGTGCTTCCATGCCGGTCTCGGTGCCGAGCAGGGTCAGCCGGATCCGGGGATCCGCCGCGCGTAGCGCGTCGGCGACGGCCAGCGCTGGTTCGACGTGGCCGGCCGTACCGCCGCCGGCGAGCAGCACACTCTTCAGCATCGGCTCTCACGATGGCACACCGACCCACCACCCGGAGAGCCCGGCCCGCGATGGCCCTCGCGGGGTGGTGGACACCTACGGCGGCGTGGCGTGGCGGATCAGCCGGCAGAGGGCGGCTGATCCGGGTCCGGGCGGGGCCGACGCTGATAGGGGCCTGGCTCGGCACGCGGCCGGCGCGGGCCCGTGCCGCTGGGGCCCACGCTGTCGCCACCGCCGTCCTCGGCGGCTGGGCGAGGACGGCGCGGCCCCCGGGCTGCGGAGCCGTCCGTGCGGGCGGGGCGGGGGCCTGAGCGCGGACGCGGGGCGGGCTTGTGCGACCGGGTGTCCTGGCCGCGGTCCTCGCTGTCCGCGGGGACGGCCGGGTCCCGCTCCCGCGGGCTGGGCCGTTCCTGGCGGCGGCCATGGACGGCTGTGCGCTCACCGTCGCGCCCGTCATCGGCTCGGGCGCGCTGGCGGCGGGCGCCCTCGGAGCGGGTGTCCCGGCCGCGAGCCGAGCCGCTCCGGTCGCCGCGGCCACTCCGGTCGGTGCGGCCGCTCCGGTTGGTGCGGCCACTCCGGTTGGTGCGGCCACTCCGGTCGCTGCGGCCCGCACGGCCGGTTGACCGGCGGGCCCGGTCCTCGGCGCGCGGCGCGGCCGCGCCCTCAGCGCTGTCGGGACGCCGGCGGGCGGCGCCCCGTCGTCCCTGGCGGGCGCGCCGGGCCTCCTGGCGCTGCCGGGCGCGCTCGGCCAGCAGCCGGGCGGCCGCCGGCTCCGAGCGGGCGAACGCGAGCAGCATCCCGATCGAGAGCATGGTCGGCACGAGCGAGGACCCGCCGAACGACACCAGCGGCAGCGGGATGCCGGTGATCGGCAGCAGGCCGACGACCGCGCCCATGTTCACCACGGCCTGCGTGAGGATCCAGCCCGTCGACCCGGCGGCGGCCAGGCGCACGAAGTGGTTGTCGGTGCGGTGCGCCACTCGCAGCCCGGCGTAGCCGAAGACGCCGAACAGCAGCACCACGAGCAGGCAGCCGAGCAGGCCCAGCTCCTCGCCGATGATCGCGAGGATGAAGTCCGTGTAGGACGCGGGCAGCAGGTCGGGCCACTTCTCCCGGGACGCGCCCAGCCCCTCGCCCCACCAGCCACCTGACGACAGCGCGAAGATCCCGTGGACGGCCTGCCAGCCGGTGGTGTCCGCGTGCTCGAACGGGTCGCGGTAGGACAGCAGCCTTTCCAACCGGTACTGCTCGGTCACGGCGAGGATGGTCCCGGCGATCGCGATCACGCCCAGCAGGGCGCCGTAGACCCGCCCAGGTGTGCCCACCACCCACAACACGACGAACAGCACCGAGAAGACCACGATCGTCGTTCCCATGTCGGGCTGCAGCATGATCAGACCACCGATCAGCACCGACATCGGCACGAACGGGATGATCAGGTGCTTCCAGTCGCCGAGCAGCCGGCGCTTGCGGGTCATCAGGTCGGCCGACCACAGCACGAGCGCCAGCTTGGCGAGCTCGCTCGGCTGCAGCGTGAGCGAGCCGACGCCCACCCAGCGCTGGGCGCCGTTGGACGACACCCCCAGCGGCGAGAGCACCGCCACCAGCAGCAGCAGGGTGAGCCCCATCAACGGGTAGGAGACCCGGCGGAAGAGACGCACCGGCATGCGGCTCGCGGCGAGCAGGACCGGCAGGCCGATGCCCATCCACGTCGCCTGCCGCACGAAGATCGTATAGGACGAGCCGAACGCCTCGAACGAGCGCACGTTCGACGCCGAGAGCACCATGACCAGGCCGAGCAGCAGCAGCAGGCCGGCCGACGAGCCGAGCAGATAGTACGAGGCCAGCGGCCGGTCGAGCAGCGGCAGCCGCGTCAGCGCCGAACCCGGGGCATCGAGGTCCGGCACCGGGCGCAGCGGGGCGCGCCGCTGCCAGGGCAGGACGGCACCCGCCCTGCCCTGGCCGGACCTGCCTGCGCCGGTCCTGGCAGTGGCGGCGGTCCGGGCGGCCGAGCCCGGACCGCCCGGACCGCCAGCGGCCGGCTGGCGGCGCCGCGGTGCCCGAGCTCCCCGTCCGTCGGCCGGCCGCGGCGCCGTGGCTGAGCCTGACGTCCCGGCCGACGGGCGAGCCGCGCGGGCCTTCGCCGATCCAGCGACCTCGGCGGCCTGCCCCGCGGATCGAGCGGGAACCCCGGGAATCCTGGGCCGCCGCACGGCCGGGGCCATCGCGTCACGCAGGTTCGTCGCCGGCGGGTTCGCCCCGCCCCGGCCGCGGGCACCGGTGGACCTGGCCGTGGCCGGGCGCTCCTCGCGCGTGTCTGTGGGCCGTGGATCCTGGCCCGGCGGCTTGCCTCGCGGCCCGGCGCGGGCGTCCCGCGGCACAGCGAGCTGGTCCCGCCGCGCCGGCCGGGCGCGATCGCCCGCCCGGCCCTCGTCGGCGGCCGCCGAAAGCCCGGACGACCCGGCACGCGACCCACCGGACCGGGCGGCCGCCGCGGGCCTGGCGCCGGTCCGCTGCCCGGACGCCGGTCGGGAGCCGGGCCCGGAACCGCCGGATCCGGTCCCCGACCTGGAGCTCGGCGCCTCGCGCACGCTGCCGCTAGCCTCCTCGACTCTGCCTGCCCCGGGGGCCGGATCTCCCCCGCCGACTGGCCGCCGCGGCGAACAGGTCGCCGCGCTCGGCGTAGTCACGGAACATGTCCATCGAGGCGGCAGCGGGCGCGAGCAGCACCGTGTCGCCCGAGCTGGCCAGGCGCGCCGCGGCCTCCACCGCATCGTCTATGCCCGCGGCCCTTTTCACGGGGACATCGGGGGCGTGTCGGGCGAGAGCTCCCGCGATCTCGTCCGCGCACCGCCCGATCAGGACCACGGCGCGCAGCCGCGTGCGCGCGAGCTTCACCAGTTCGTCGAACTCGAGGCCCTTGTTGAGCCCGCCGGCGATCCACACGACCGATCGGTAGGCGGTCAGCGACGCGGCCGCGGCGTGCGGGTTGGTGGCCTTGCTGTCGTCGACGTAGCGGACGCCGTCGACCGTGACGACGTGGGCGTTACGATGCGCGCCGGGGCGGTAGCCAGCCAGCGCCGCGGCGATCGCGGCCGGCTCGACGCCGTCCGCGCGGGCGAGCGCAGCGGCGGCCAGGGCGTTGGCCACGAGGTGACGGCCCGGCCCGCCAGCCGCCGCTGGCGACGGCGTCGTCGTGACGTCCTCGGCAGGCTCGCGCGGCGAGGCGCGGGTGGCCGAGCCGCCCACCGTCTCGGCCGCCGCGGCCACGCCGGTGGGGCCGGTGAGCAGATCCGCCACGGCGACGAGCTGGCCGCCGCCGAACGCCCGGTCGACGAGGTGGCCGTCGATGACCGTGACGTCGGCACTCGCCGGGTCGAGTCCGAAGGTGACCCGCCGGCCGGGCGCGCCGCCGAGCAGCGCGAGGCTAGCCGGGTCGTCGGCGTTGCCGACGGCGACCGTGGCCGGGTGCATCCAGATGCGCGCCTTGTCGGCGGCGTAGCCGGCCGCACCGCCGTGCCAGTCGAGATGGTCGGGTGCGACATTGAGGATCGTGGCCGCGACCGGCGTCGCCGTCTCGGTGTAGTGCAGCTGGAAGCTGGACAGCTCCACGGCAAGCGTGTCGTACGGGGGCTCGGCGAGCGCGGCGGTCACGACCGGGGTCCCGATGTTGCCGGCGGTGGCGGCCCGCCGGCCGGCGGCGACCAGGATGGCGCCGAGCATCTCGGTCGTCGTGGTCTTGCCGTTGGTGCCGGTGATCGCGAGCCAGCGGGCGTCCGGCCGGATCCGCCAGCCCAGCTCGGTCTCGCCCCAGACCGGGACGCCGGCGGTGCGGGCCGAGGCGAGCAGGCCGGTGCCAGGCGGGACGCCGGGCGAGGTGACCACCAGCCTGGCCACGCCGACGCTCTGGGGCAGCCCGCCGAGGGTGACCTCGGCGCCGGCGGCGCACAGCTCGGCGGCGACGGCGCGGGGCCGTTCACCGTCGCCGGCGTCGACGACGTGGACCTGGGCGCCGAGGCCGAGCAGGGCGTGCGCGGCCGCGGCGCCGGACACACCGACGCCGACGACCGTCACCGGCACGCCCTTGAGCTCGTCGACAGCCGGCCCGCCCACCGCCCAGCCCGCACCGGCACCGGCACCGGCACCGGCACCGGCGAACGTCACAGGTTGCCCCGATGGGAGAGGAACTCGGCGTAGAACAGGCCCAGGCCGAACGCGACCGCAAGTCCGGAGACGATCCAGAACCGGATGATCACGGTCGTCTCCGGCCACTCGGCGAGCTCGAAGTGGTGATGGATCGGCGCCATGTTGAACACACGTTTCCTGGTCAGCTTGAAGCCTGCGACCTGGACGATGACGGACACGGTCTCGATGACGAACAGGCCACCGAGGACGAACAGCAGCAGCTCGGTGCGGCTGACGATGGCGATGCTGGCGAACGCGCCGCCCAGCGCAAGCGAGCCGGTGTCACCCATGAAGATCTTCGCGGGGCTGGCGTTCCACCACAGAAAGCCGAAACAGGCTCCCATCGCCGCTGCCGCCACCAGCGCCACGTCGAGCGGGTCGCGCACCAGGTAGCAGCCGGCCTCCGCGTTGCTCGGCCCGCACAGGTTGCCGAACTGCCAGAACGAGATCACCACGTAGGCACCGAAGACCATCGCCGACGTGCCGGCGGCGAGGCCGTCGAGGCCGTCGGTCAGGTTCACCGCGTTCGAGGTCGCCGCGATGATCATCCAGGCGAGCAGCGGGAAGCCGATGATACCGACGGTGATCTCCGTGTCTCGCACGATGGAGATGTACGTCGAGCCGGGCAGCAGTCCGCTCGCGTTCTTGAACCGGACGGCCAGCAGGCCGAACGCGAGCGCGACGGCGGCCTGGCCGGCGAACTTCATCCGCGCGGTGAGACCGAGGCTGCGCTGCTTGCGGATCTTGATGTAGTCGTCGAGGAACCCGACCACGCCAAGCCCGGTCATCACCATCAGCACCAGCAGGCCGGATGCGGTGAACCCGGCGCCCGTCGACAGGTGCGCGACGAAATAGCCCACCAGCGTCGCCACGACGATGACGGTGCCGCCCATTGTCGGCGTCCCACGCTTCTTCAGGTGGGTCGACGGGCCGTCCTCGCGGATCTCCTGACCGTAGCCCTGCCGGCGGAAGAACCGGATCACCCACGGCGTGCCGAGCAGTGACACCACCAACGCGACCGAAGCCGCGACAAGAACTCCCCTCACCCGTGGCCGCCCCGGTCGGCGGCCTCCGGGGCTGCCGGCGCGCCCTGCGGCTCGCGGGCCCAGCTAAACACCCTTTCCCACGTCCCCTCGATCACGACGTCTCTTCCGCCGCCTCTGTCGTCCTGTCGCCCCCGTAAGCCCGGTCGAGGCTGTCTGACCGGTCGACGCCGTCTGTCCGGTTGGCTTCGCACTTCCGGGACCGCCCGACGTCTGGACGCCGTGGACGGTCCGGTCGTTGCGCCCGCTCACCGGTTGCCACCCCTGTTGGTGCCAGCCGCGGCCAGCGCCTGCGCGAGACGCTCCAGCCCGTACGACCGGCTGGCCTTGACCAGCACGACGTCACCGGCGCGCAGGCCGGCGGCGGCGAGCGCCGCGGCGGCCTCGTCGACGCCGCCGACCCACGTCGCGTGACCGCCGGCCGCCGCGGCCGCCGCGGCGAGCGGGCGGGCCGCATCGGTGACGGCCAGTACCCGGTCGATCCCGAGGGCGGCGGCGAACCGGCCAAGCTCGGCGTGCTCGTCGTCGGCCACGGCGCCAAGCTCCGCCATCGGACCGAGCACGGCCCACGTCCAGCGCCGCCGCCGGCCGTCGGACGACGCGTCCGCGGCCGCGGACGCGTCGTCCACACCTCCCGGGTCGCCCATCTCGGCCAGATCTGCGGTGTCGGCCAGATCTGCGGTGTCGGCTGGAGCGGCCGGATCCGCCGAGGCCTGGCCGAGGTCGACGAGCGCGCGCAGGGCCGCGCGCATCGACTCCGGGTTGGCGTTGTAGGCGTCGTTGACGATGACGACGCCGGACGGGGCGGTCGTCACCTCCATCCGCCACCGGCTGCGCGGCCGGGCGGCGGCGAGCGCGGCGGCCGCGGCGGCGGGTGTCATCCCCACGGCGACGGCCGCGGCGGCCGCGGCCAGCGCGTTGCTCACCTGATGGCCACCGACCAGCGCGAGCGCGACCCGATGCCGCTCACCGCCGGCGAGCAGGTCGAACGACGCCCGGCCGGCGCGGTCGATCTCGACCCGTTCGGCCCGCACATCGGCGCCGTCGGCCAGGCCGAAGGTCACCACCCGCACCCGCCCGGCCGCCCGGGATCGCATCGCGAGGACCAGCGGATCGTCGGCGTTGAGCACGACCGTGTCGGTCGCGGCCTCGGCGAGCTCGCCCTTGGCACGGGCGATGCCGGCACGCCCGTCGGCGTACCCGCCGACGTGCGCCGAGCCGACGTTGAGCACCAGCCCGACCTGCGGGCGGGCGATCGCGCAGAGGGCGGCGATGTGGCCGATCCCGCGGGCACCCATCTCCAGGGCGGCGTACTCGGTGGTCTCCTCGAAGCGCAGCAGCGTCAGCGGCAGCCCGATCTCGTTGTTGAAGGAGCCGGGCGGGGCGATCGTCTCGCCGAGGGTGCCGAGCAGGTCCGCGAGCAGGTCCTTGGTGGTCGTCTTGCCGGATGACCCGGTGACGGCGAGCACCGTGGCCTTCGCCAGGCCCCGGACGTGGGCGGCCAGCGCCATCAGGCCGGCCGCCGGGTCGGCCACCAGCACGGCCGGGGCGTCGACCGGGCGGGCCGCGAGCACCGCCGCCGCCCCGGTGGCGACGGCCGCGGCGGCGAAGCCGTGCCCGTCGACCCGCGCGCCCGGCAGCGCGACGAACAGCGCCCCCGGCTCCACCAGGCGGGAGTCGACGACCACCGACGTGACGAGCGCGGCCGGGTCGGCGCCGCCGTCGAGCCGGCCACCCGTCGCCGCGGCCACCTCGGCGAGCGTCACCGGGATCACCGGCGCACCGCCCGCGATCCGCTCCCCGGGGCGCCGCCAACCCCACCGTCCGCCGCACCGTCACCGGGAGGTCCGCCGAGGGCCGCGAGGATCGCGGCGGCGAGCACCTCGCGGTCGTCGAACGGGGCCACCACGCCGTGCTGCTCCTGACCGCGCTCGTGGCCCTTCCCGGCGATGACCACCGCGTCACCCGGGCCGGCCTCGGCGACGGCCGCGGCTATCGCCTCGGCCCGGTCGGGGATCACGGTGACCTTCGCCGCCGAGGTGCCGGCCCGGGAGGCACCGGCGCTCATCTGGGCGAGGATGTCCGCCGGGTCCTCGGAGCGCGGGTTGTCGTTGGCGAAGAACGCGAGATCGGCCAGGCGGGCGGCGGCGGCGCCCATCAGGGGGCGTTTGGCCCGGTCGCGGTCCCCGCCGCAGCCGAGGACGACGATCAGCCGGCCGTCGATGAGTCCGCGCACCGAGGTGAGCACGGTCTCGACCGCGTCGGGGGTGTGCGCGTAGTCGACGAGCGCGAGATAGGGCTGCCCGCGCTCCACCCGCTCCATCCGGCCGGGCACGCCCGTGAGCTCGCCGATCCCCGCGGCGGCCGCCTCGGCCGGCACCCCGGCGGTCACCAGGAGCGCGAGCGCGCCGAGGGCGTTGACGACGTTGAACCGCCCGGGCAGGTGGACCCGGACCGGGACTTCGACTCCCCGCGGACCGCGAGCGGTGAAGGTGCTGCCTCGCTCGCTCATGACCAGGTCGTCGGGCCACCAGTCGGCGGACGGATCCGGTGCGTAGGTGAGCGCGCCGGGCACGCGAGCCGCGAGCTCGGCGCCCCAGGAGCCGGCCGCCGGATCGGTGCCGATGACGGCGGCGGCGGACCGCTCCGGCTCGAACAGTTTCGCCTTCGCCTCGAAGTAGTCCCGCATCGTCGGGTGGTAGTCCAGGTGGTCCTGGCTGAGGTTGGTGAACAGCGCGCCCGCGAAGCGCAGCCCGTCGACGCGGTGCTGGGCCAGCGCGTGGCTGGAGACCTCCATCGTCGCCGCCGTGATCCCCCGCTCGACCATCACGGCGAACAGGGCCTGCAGGTCGGCGGACTCCGGCGTGGTGCGCACCGAGTCGAGGCGCTCGTCGCCGATCCGGGTCTCGACGGTCCCCAGCAGCCCGGTCCGGTGGCCGGCGGCCCGCAGGCCGGCGTCGATGAGGAAGGCAGACGTGGTCTTGCCGTTGGTCCCGGTGACACCGAGCAGGGTGAGCCGGCGCGACGGCTGGCCGTAGAGCCAGTCGGCGACCTGGGCGAGGTCGCGGCGCGGGCCCTCGGTCACGACCACCGGGACCGTCACGGCACCGGCGAGCATGGCCGCGCCCGCCGCGTCCGTGAGAACGGCCGCCGCGCCCGCGGCGACGGCGGCGGCGGTGAAGGCCGCGCCGTGCGCGTGGGCGCCGGGCAGCGCGGCGTACAGGTCGCCGGGGCGCACCGCACGCGAGTCGTGGGTGACACCCTGCAGCACGACATCCTGCAGCACGGCGTCACCGTCGATCGCGCCAGCTGAGCCGCCGGCCAGGCGCGCCTGGACCACCGGGCCGCTAGGCGCGTCGGCGGACGTGAGGCTGCCGGCCTCGGCCAGCAGGCCGCGCAGCTCGGTGAGCGTCCGCGCCGGCCGGCGGGTCGGGCGCAGTGCCGGAGGGGTCACGCCGTCGACCTTAGTAGGGCACCCCACGAGGCCTCACGCCCGCCGTGGGTGTCGCCGCGCCGCCGCGCCGGCGACCTTGGGAAGGTGGCCACCAGGTGCGCGGAGGAGGGGTGTTTCCGCGCATCCTCCGGCTCCGGCCGCGGCCGCGGGGACCACGTCCGCTGGGCACGCCGGAGGAGATCGTCCCCGCGGGGCCGGTGGGCCGGTCGCGACTGCGGGGACGACGCCCGCCGGGCGCGGGAGGGAGGACCGTTCTCGCGTGCCCGCCGGCCCGCTGACCGGCCGCTCATCCGGCCGGCGGCGAGCCGCCTGCCGCCGTGCCCGATCCCGTGGCGGCGGCGACATCTGCCGGGGACGAGCCCGGCGGGGTCGTCACGTCGGCCCCGCCGGGCGGCGTCGTCTGGCCGGTGGTCTCCGCCTCGTCGGTGAAGCCGGGCTGGGCGAGCGGCAGCCGGGGAGCCTCGGAGCCGGCCGGCGGCACGCCCAGCGTCGCCAGGGTGAACGTCGTGACCTTCTGGAAGACCGGGGCGGCGGCGAGGCCGCCGAAGTGCTGCCCCTTCGGGTTGTCCAAGACGACGGCGACGACCACCTTCGGGTTGTCGGCCGGGGCGTAGCCGATGAAGGAGGAGACGTACCGCTGCCCGTCCTTGCCGTAGTAGCAGCCGCAGGACGGGTCGATCTGGTTGGCGGTGCCGGTCTTGCCGGCGACCCGGTAGCCGGGCACCGCGGCGGCCGGCGCGGTGCCGTTCGTCGTGGTGACCTGCTCGAGCATGTCGGACAGCGTGTGCGCGGCCTGCTCGCTCACGACCCGCACGCCCGGGGCCCGCGGTGTCGAGACCATCGCGCCGCCGCTCGCGCCGACCGCGTCGACCAGCCGCGGCGCCATCCGGACCCCGCCGTTGGCGATGGTCGCGTAGACGGAGGCCATCTGCAGGGCCGTCACGCTCATCCCCTGGCCGTAGGCGATCGTGGCCGCCTGCGAGGCCGACCACTTCGTCGACGGGGCGAGCTGCCCCCCGCTCTCGCCGGGGAAGCCGAGCCCAGTGGGCTTGCCGAGGCCGAAGGCACGCATCTTCGCCTCGATGCCCGCCGCACCGACCTTCTCCGAGATCAGTACGGTACCGATGTTGCTGGAGTGCGCGAGCACCCCCGCGGCGGTCAGCTGCAGCGTGCCGTGCGTCTCGGCGTCGACGATCTGGGAGCCGCCGCGGCGGATGCTCGGCGGGACCGTGACCGGGCTGGTCGCGGTGATCAGCCCGCGGTCGAGCGCGGCGGCCATCGGGATGACCTTGTTCACGCTGCCGGGCTCGAACGCGGTCGCGGTGGCCCGGTTGCCGAGCGCCGCGGGGTTGGCCTGGCCGACGTTGTTCGGGTCGAAGTCGGGCGAGTCGGCCATCGCCAGGATGTCGCCGGTGCGCGGGTCCATGATCACGATCGTGCCGGCGTCCGCCTGGTTCTCCCGCACCGCGTCGGCGATCGCCGTCTGCGCCTCCCACTGGATGTCGGAGTCGAGGGTGAGCCGCAGGTCGGAGCCCTCGACAGGCCCCTTCTCACTGCTGCGCGCCGACGGGATCTCCCGGCCGGCCGGGTCGGTCTCCAGGGTCCGGGTGCCGTCCTGGCCGCGCAGCACGTCGTCGTAGACGAGCTCGATCCCGCCGTTGCCCACGAGCAGGTCGTTGTCACCGAAGCGGGTGTAGCCGATGACGCCGCCCGCCAGGGAGCCGTTCGGGTAGACGCGGCGGCGCTCGTCGATCACTCCGACGCCGACCAGGTCGAGCTTCTTCACCTTCGCCTCGACGTCGGGGCCCAGGCCCCTGGCGATGTAGACGAACTTCAGCGTGCGGTCGCGGGTGATCCGCTTCTCGATCGTCTCCGCCGGCTGCCCGACCAGTGGCGAGAGCTTCGCGGCGACGGCGGCGGGGTCCTTGACGACGCTGGGGTTGGCGTAGACCGCGCGGGCGTCGACGTCCTGGGCCAGCGTCGCGCCGTGCCGGTCCGTGATCTCGCCGCGGACCGCGGGCAGGGTGATCTCCTGCAGCCGCTGTGCCTCGGCCTGGCGAGCGTAGGTGGCAGCGTTGAAGCCCTGCAGCTGGGTGAGCCGGCCGGCCAGGACGAGCAGCAGCACCGCCATCACGATGACGCCGATGCGCAGCCGTCTGCGTGAGCTCGCGAGCGCGCGGCGGCGCGGCCGGCGCGGGCCGCTCGGGGGCCGGCGCCGCGGTCGCCAGTCGTCCGGGCCGCCGCGGCGCGGCGCGGCGGCCCGCGCCGCCACGCGTGCGGCCTCCGGCCGGGCCCGATCACCTCTGGTCGGCCGGCCGGCCCGCGCGGAACCGGTACGCGTCCCCTCCGTGACCAGCCGCAGCCGCGTGCGGCCTCGCGGCGGAAGGAGCGTGGAGCTCACCGCCCGGCCGCCTCCGCGCCGGTGGCCGGCGCGGCCTGGCCCGCCGCACCGCCCTGGTCCTGCTGACCGTTCTGATCCTGCTGACCGTTCTGGCTCGCGGGCTGGCCCGCCGCGTCGGCGGCGGCCGGCTGCGCCGGCGCCGGGACGACGTAGAGAACCGCGCCCCCGCTGCCTGCGACAACCCGGGCGCCGCGCGGCAGCGAGCTGCCGGGCGGCAGGTAGGTGGGCAGCCCGCCGGGCACCATCCCGAGGGCCTGCGCCCGCGCGGCGAGCGCCCCCGGCGCCGACCGCCGGTCGGCTTCGAGGGCAAGCGCCTCCTCGTCGTCCGCGAGAGCGCTGGACGTGGTCTGCAGCGCGTGCTCCTGGAAGGCGTTCTCACTGAGCGCCGTGTTCAGCAGCAGCAGGCAGACGAGCCCGCTGCCCATGAGCACGAGCAGCAGGATCACGAACGGCGCCCGCGGTGCCCGCTGGTTGCGCGCGGCCTTTGCCCGGGCCCGCGCCAGCGCCGTAGGTCCGGGAGCCGGTGCGACGCGTGGGCTGGGCCGGGTGGCCGGTCGCGCGGCCGGCGCGGCGGCCGACCGTGCAGCCGAGGTCCGGGCGGTCGAGGGCGGCGCGGAAGGCTCGGCCGCCGCGGCGGCGCCGGAGCGGCGGGGCCGCGGCCGGGGTGGCGGCTGACGGGGCAGTCGCGGCGCCGGCGTCGACTGAGGTGCCAGCGCGGTGGCGCCGGCCGACATCGGCAGGTGCTCGTCGCTCGGCGCGGCGGTCATCGTTGTCCTCCCCGGGGTTCTGCTGGCGGCCGCCGGCGGCCGGAAGGAGGAACACGTTCGCGCCTCCTCTGGCCGACGGAGCTTCCCGCTGTGTCAGTGGCGGCCAGGCGGACCCGTTCGGCTGCCCGCAGCCGAGCCGACGCCGCCCGGGGGTTCGCGGCCACCTCCGCCTCGGACGGAGCCCGCGACCCACGGGTGAGCAGGCGGAAGGTGGGCTCGGCACCGGCCGGCACCACCGGCAGGTCCGGTGGCGCCTTGGTCGTGGTGACCTCGGCCAGCGCTCGCTTGACCATCCGGTCCTCCAGTGAGTGGTAGGCGAGCACTGCGACCCGGCCGCCCACCGCGAGCCGGCCGAGCGCGGCGGGCAAGGCCCGTTCCAGCACGTCCAGCTCGCCGTTGACCTCGATGCGCAGCGCCTGGAAGGTGCGCTTGGCTGGGTTCCCACCCGTCCGTCGCGCCGCCGCCGGAATGGCGGCCCGCACCAGGTCGACGAGCCGGGCCGACGTGGTGAACGGATGCCTGGCCCGCTCGGCCACCACGGCGGCGGCGATCCGCCGGGCGAAGGGTTCCTCGCCGTAGCGGCGCAGAATCCGGGCGAGCGACGCCTCGTCATAGGTGTTGAGGACGTCGGCGGCCGTGTGCGGGCTCGTCGGGTCCATCCGCATGTCCAGCGGCGCGTCCCGCGAGTACGCGAAACCCCGGTCGTCGGTGTCCAGTTGCAGCGAGGAGACGCCGAGGTCGAACAGCACGGCGTGCACGGCCGGGATTCCGAGGCCGTCCAGCACCTCCGGCAGCTGGTCATAGACCGCGTGCGCGAACTCGACCCGGTCGCCGGCGAAGGCGAGCCGGTCGCGGCTGGCCGCCAGCGCCTGCGGATCGCGGTCGAGGCCCACCAGGCGCAGGCCGGGCAGGTCGTGCAGCAGGGTCTCGGCGTGCCCGCCGAGACCGAGGGTGGCGTCCACGGCCACGGCCCCCGGCCGGCCCAAGGCCGGGACGAGCAGGTCGCGTATCTGGTCCAGCAGGACGGGGATGTGGCTGGCCTGCACCGCTTGCCCCTTCTCACCTCGGTCCGTCTCGGCTGGGCCCGTCCTGGCCGCGGCCCGGGCAGCCGGCAGGTGGGCGCGGCTCGGGCTGTGGTGGGTGGGTGTCTGGCGACGGCCTGCGGCCGCCAGGCGCACGCCGAAGGCGGCGTGTCCGAGGGAGGAACGAGCGGGCTCGGCGTGTGCCCAGGTCCCGCCCCGCCTGGCCGCCGGGCGCCGGGGAAGTGGCGCCCGGAGGCGGGCGGGGGGAGAACTCGACACGCGCTGGACCGCTGCTCCGCTGGGTGCGGCCGGACGTCCCCGGCGCTCCTGGTCTCAGGTATGCGGGTGCCCGGAGGCGTCGTAGCGCCCCGGCACTAGATCACGCCGGGCAGCACCTCCTCGGACAACTCCGCGAAGCTCTCCTCCTGCTCGCTCAGGTAGGCCGTCCAACGTTCGGCGTCCCAGATCTCGACCCGGGTGTTCGCGCCGTTGACGACGCAGTCGCGGGTCAGCCCGGCGTACTCGCGCAACGCCGGCGGGATGTTGATGCGGCCCTGCTTGTCCGGAACGTCGTCGCTGGCGGAGGAGAAGAAGACCCGGCTGTAGTCGCGCAACGACTTCGCCGTAACTGGCGCAGTACGCAGCGACTCGCTGATTCTGGAGAACTCGGCCATGGGGAACACATAAAGGCAGCGTTCCTGTCCTTTGGTAATCACGAGCCCTCCTTCCAACTCCTCACGGAACTTCGCGGGCAGCGTGAGCCGGCCCTTGTCGTCCAGGCGCGGGGAGTGGCTACCGAGAAACACCGGCGCCCCTCCTCGCTCACCAGCGCGGGGGCATGCGCCGCGGCCGACAGCTCTTCACAGATCCTGCTCACAGATCCGCAAACAGACCACAAGTCCGTCGCCGTTCCCCCACTGCGCGCCACTGTACCCCACTATCCCCCACCCGACACCCCTGCGACACCCCGGAGAGCCGACCTCCCCCACCACGTCGTTGAGCCTGCCCAGATGCCGTTCCGCGCCGTCGCTACCGGCTCTGGGGAGGCCCCGGCTCAGCACGGGGCGGGAAGCGCCCAATTCGGTCGGGCTAACGACGCACAATCCCGTCAACGAGTCATCACCACCGTTGATAGGCGGCCCGGCACCGCCGGAGTTCCGTCATGAGCGACCGGCGTCCACGCCGGACCCACGGACCACACGCCGGACCCACGGACCAGTGGCAGGCCCCCAGAGGCCCGGCCGACGGCCGGACCAGCGAGGCGGACGCCCGCCGGCCCAGGCCGGTTCGCGGCGGTCGAGCAGCGGCGCAGCCCGGCCCGGCGCGGGGATGCGCCGGGGAAAGCAGCGAAGCTTCCCGGACCTTGCCCGCAAGGATCGAGCGTCGAGATGTCACACTCGGGAATGGAGCGCTCCCGCCGGGGGCCGGACCGATCCGCTGATCCCGGAGGAGGGCCTAGGTGGCGACGGAGCCAGGAGTCCTGCACTGGCGCGACCCCGCCAGCGACCTCGGCCAGCTGGCCGAGGTCGCCGACCGCGTCCAGCGCTCGGTCGCCGGGGTGATCGACGGCAAGCCCGAGACGATCAGGGCAGCACTCGTCGTGATGCTGGCCGAGGGCCATCTGCTCATCGAGGACGTGCCGGGCGTCGGCAAGACCATGCTGGCCAAGGCGCTCGCCCGCTCGATCGACGCGCGGGTGCGCCGTATCCAGTTCACCCCCGACCTGTTGCCGGGCGATGTCACCGGTGTGAGCGTCTACAACCAGGGCACCCGCGACTTCGAGTTCCGGCCCGGGCCGGTGTTCGCCAACATCGTCGTCGGTGACGAGATCAACCGGGCGGAGCCGAAGGCACAGTCCGCGCTGCTGGAGTGCATGGAGGAACAGCAGGTCACCGTCGACGGTGTCAGCTACCACCTCGAGGCACCGTTCATGGTGATCGCCACGCAGAACCCGGTGGAGATGGAAGGCACCCGACCGCTGCCCGAGGCGCAGCGCGACCGCTTCACCGCCCGGATCTCCATGGGCTACCCCTCGCCGGCCGCCGAGTTCGCCATGCTCGACAACCACGGCAACGCCGACCCGTTGTCCGACGTCGTCCCGGTCACCTCCGCCGCCGAGATCGTCAAGATGATCTCCCTCGTGCGCGCGGTGCACGTCGCCGACGAGGTTCGCCAGTACATCGTCGAGCTGGTGGGCGGTACCCGCCGCCACCCGGAAGTCACGCTCGGCGCGTCCCCGCGCGCCGCACTGCACCTGATCCGCACGGCCAGGGCCGCCGCGGCGCTCGACCGCCGCTCGTTCGTCCTGCCCGACGACGTGCAGGCGCTGCTGGTCCCGGTGCTCGCGCACCGGCTGCTGCTGCGCCCGGAGCTGGCGATGTCCGGTGAGCCGCTCATCGACATCGCCGCGCGGCTGCTGACCGACATCGTCGCCCGCACGCCGATCCCCCGTCCCGGCCCGGCCGCCAGGCCGCCGCGGCGCGGGCACTGACGGGTCCGCGGTGCGCGACCTCGCCGCCGCGCTGCGCGGACTGACCGTCCGCGGCCGGTCGTTCCTGGCCGCGGGCGGCGCCTGCGCCGTGTCCGCGCTGGTGCTCGGCGAGCAGGACCTGCTGCGGGTGGCCATTCTTCTCGTCCTGCTGCCGCTGTCGGCCGCGGCGTTCGTCTCCCGAACGCGCTACCGCCTGGCCTGCACCCGCCGGATCGACCCGCCCAGGGTGTCGGCAGGCCAGCAGGCCCGGGTGCACGTCCGGCTCGACAACATGAGCCGGCTGCCCACGTCGGTGCTGCTGGTGGAGGACGAGGTACCCGACGCGCTCGGCGCGCAGGCCCGGTTCGTGCTCGACCGGATCGAGCCGGGCGGTGCCAGAGACCTGTCCTACGAGCTGCACGCCGGGCACCGGGGCCGTTACCAGCTGGGCCCGATGTCGATCCGCCTCGCCGACCCGTTCGGGTTCTGTGAGCTGACCCGGGCGTTCCGCAGCCGCGACGAGCTGGTGGTGGCGCCGGCCATCGAGGTGCTGCCCGGCGCCCGCTCGGAGCCGAGCGCCGTCGCCTCGACGTTGCGCCGCGCCGCGCTGCACGGCGAGGACGAGGTGACCACCCGGCCATACCAGTCCGGCGACGACCTGCGTCGGGTGCACTGGCGCACCACCGCCCGGGTGGGCGAGCTGATGGTACGCCGCGAGGAGCGGCCGCGGGTGGGGGGCGCGACCGTGCTGCTCGACGACCACCTGGGGTCGTGGGGGCACTATGTCGGCCCGGCGGCGCCGTTCGAGTGGGCGGTGAGCGCGGCCGGCTCGATCGGGGCCTATCTGGCCCGCGGCGGCTACGGCGTCCGGCTGGTCACTCACCGGGGGCTCGCGGCCGTCACAACGGCTGGCAACATCATCCCGCTGCTCGACGAGCTGTCCACCGTGGCCCAGAGCACGTCGCCGGACCCGGCGGCGGCGTACACCGCGATCGCCGCCGGCGACGGCGGCATGCTGGTGGCTGTCCTTGGGCAGACCAAGCCCGAGGTGGCGCGCCGCCTCGCGGCGACCCGGCCGCGTTCCGCCCCGGCCGTCGCCGTGCTTGTCGACCTCACTCGCTGGGGCCAGGACTCAGCAGCCGGAACCGACCTCGCCGGCTGTGAGCTGGCATTCACCCACGCCGGCTGGCGGGTGCTCATCACCGGCCTCGGCAGCCGACTCGCCGACGAGTGGCCGCGGGTGACGGCGCCGGCCGTCCGCTATGGGACCGGCCAGCCGCGTACCGGCTTCCAGGCCGGGGCGGCCAGGCTGGGAACGGCCTGGCTGGGGGCGTCTCGGCATGGCGGTCCGCCGGTGGGGCCGCAGCGTGGCCAGACCGGCGCCGTCCTCCCGGCCTTCCCTACCCGCACCGCCCACACTGCGCACAACGGCGTCCACGGCGTCGACGGCACCCGCGAGGGGCCACGATGACCCGGCCCGCGTTCCCCACCGTCGGCCGGTCGGGCGGCCCTCCCCCCACCTCGCCGCCGGCCGCCCCGGCGGCCGCCACCCGCCGCTCCCGCACACGCGGGCAGGAGCTGCCGACCGCCGTCGGCGCGCTGGCCTCGCTGCTGTGCGCGCTCGCGCTCGCGCCGCTGTTCCGCGGGCTGTGGTGGTGGTTCGGCCCGGCGGTGCTCGCCGTCCTTGTTGTCGTAGGGCTGGCCGCGCTGGGTCGGCGGGCCGGGGCCGGCCCGCCGGTGACCGTCGTCGCAAGCCTGGCCGGCCTGCTGCTCACGCTCACCGGGCTGTCCACTCGCGCCCAGGCCTGGCTCGCCGTCGTGCCGACCGGCGCGAGCCTCGCCCGGCTCGGCGAGCTGATGTCCGACGGCCGAGGCGACATGTCCCGGCTGGCCGCGCCGGTGCCCGACCGGCCAGGGCTGGTCGTGCTGACCGTGCTCGGCGTCGCGCTCGTCGCACTCGTCGTGGACCTGCTGGTCGTCACGGCGGGGCGGCCCATCCTGGCCGGCCTGCCCCTGCTGGGGCTGTTCGCCGTGCCCGCCGCCGTGCTGCCCGGTGGCGTGGGCGTCGTGCCCTTCGCCCTCGGCGTCGTCGGCTTCCTCGCGCTCCTCATCGTCGACGGCCACGGGGCGATGCGGCGGTGGGGACTGCTCATCACCACCCGCGGCCCGGGCCGCTCCCAGCTGGTGCTGGGAAGCCTTGCCAGCCGGGTAGCCTTCGGCGCCGTGCTGCTCGCCGTGCTCGTCCCGCTGGCCACGCCGTCCCTGAACGGCCACGGGCTGGTGAACGCCCACGGTGAGTCGGCGGGCGGCAATGGGCCAGGCAGCTCCCAGACGAAGGTGAGCCCGCCGATGGCGACGCTCACCCAGCGGCTGCACGTCGACCCGGACCACCCGGTGATGACCGTCCAACGGCCGGGCGACCCGGACGCGCCGCTGCGGCTGCGGCAGGTCGCGCTGGACGACTTCGACGGCAGGGCCTTCAACATGCGCCAGCTCGAGGCCGACCGCGACGACCGCGTCGAACGCGGCCTGCCCGGCCCGCCCGCCGGCCTGAGCACCGCGGCGACCAGCGCGACGATCTCCATCAGGCCTGGCTACCCGGACGTCTACCTGCCCGTGCCGGGTATTCCAACGTCGATCAAGAACCTCGACGGCGAATGGCTGCTCGACCGGCCGACCGGCACCATCTTCACCCCGAAGGCGACCACGTCCGGCATCACCTACGCGGTCACCGCCGTCAACCCGACGCCCACCAGCGAGCAGCTCACCGCCACCGGTGCGAGGCCGGCCAGCGTCGACGTCGACCTCGCGCTGCCGGGCAATCTCGATCCCCAGGTGGCGGAGCTCGCCCGCCAGCTCACCGGCGGGCGAACCACCGACTACGACAAGGTCCGCGCGATCCAGGACTACTTCCGCGGCGGCACCTTCACCTATGACCTGAACGGCGCGCCGACGAACGAGCCCGGAGCCCTCTCCGAGTTCCTCTTCGAGAGCAAGCGCGGCTACTGCGAGCAGTTCGCCTCCGCGATGACGGTGCTCGTCCGGTCGCTGCGGATCCCTGCGAGGGTGGCCATCGGCTTCGTCGACGGTGTCCCCCAGCCCGACGGCAGCCGGCTGATCCGCAACGGCGACGCGCACGCCTGGCCGGAGGTCTGGCTGCCCGGCACCGGCTGGATCGCCTTCGAGCCGACCCCGCGCACCGACGGCGCCACCCCGCCGCCGAGCTACGCCCCCGACCCCAGCCAGAACCCGGGCGGTCCTGGCACGTCCCCGACCGGCGGGGCGCAGCAGCCGAGCCAGACGCCAGGCCAGGAGCAGCCGGGCGCGGGGCTCGCGGACTCCCCGCAGCCGGCGAACCCCGACGGCCGCTCGACGGCTGACCTGGCCGAGAGGCTGCGCGGCGAGGACCTGAGCGCGCCCAGGCTCAGCGTGCGGACCACGGACCCGGCCGTGTTCAAGGACGACCTGTTCCTGCGGGAGACCGCGCTGGACACGTTCGACGGGGAGAACTTCACGTCGACGCGGCTGCCTGGCGCCACCGACGCGTCGCTCGAGACCGGCCTGCCCGGCGCCGCGGTGAAGGTCACGACGACCAGGGTGACGGCGACGATCTCCGTCCACCCCGACTTCCACGACACCGAGCTGCCCGTGCCGGGAACACCGACGTCGATCACCGGCCTCGAGGGTGACTGGTGGCTCAACCAGCCCACCGGCACCCTCTACGCCGACCAGGGCACCTCCGCCGCGGGCGCCGTCTACACCGTCGAGGCTGAGATCCCGGCGCCGACGGTCGCTCAGCGCACCGCCACCGGGCAGATACCCCGCGAGGTAGCCGCCGACCTCGAGCGGCCGGCCGGCCTGGACTCCCGAGTCCTATCGTTGGCCCAGCAGGTGACGGCCGCCTACCGCAGCGACTACGACAAGGCCAGCGCGCTCGAGCGCTACCTGCGCGGATCCACGTTTACCTACGACCAGAACAGCGACGCCGGAACGCTGACCAACTTCCTGTTTGGCACGAAACGCGGCTTCTGCGTCGACTATGCGACGGCCATGGCAGCGATGGCCCGATCGCTCAACATCCCAGCCCGCGTGGCGGTCGGCTTCGCCTACGGCGTCCCGCAGCAGGACGGCACGTTGCTGTACAAGGACGGCAACGCGCACGCGTGGACGGAGATCTGGCTGCCCGGCACCGGCTGGATCAGCTTCAACCCCACCCCGGTGGGTGAGCTGCGCGGCCTCGGGAACACGACCTGGTCGCCCGGTGCCGACCAGCACCAGACCGAGACCGGTCAGCAGACAGCCGCGACCGCGACGCCCGGGCCCGGCGGACGCACGGGCGAGCAGGGCGGGTCGAGCTCAAGGGCCCATGTGGCGCGATGGGTGGCGATCTGGCTGCTGATCGCCCTGGCGGTCCTCGGGCTGCTGCTCGCCCCCGCGATCGCGCGGCGGGTCATCCGGCGCCGACGGCTGCGGGCCGGCCCACGAGCGGCCGTGGTCACGCCCGGCGCGGCCGGAGCCGGCCCCGCTCAGGTGAACGCACGGGTGCGGGCCGGCTGGGCCGAGCTGCTGGACGTCGCGACGGACCTGGGTATCCCGCTGCGCCCCAGCGACTCGCCGCGGATGGTCGTCGCCAGGCTCTCCTCCTATCTGTTGGCGGGGCCAGAGGCGCAGGACGACCAGGTACGGGCGGCGCTGGCGGTACTTGGCCGGATCGGCTCGGCCGAGGAGCGGGTCCGCTATGCGCCGCCGGGGACCAGTCTCGGCGACGGCGCGGGGACCGTCGCAGCGGACGTGACTGTGACGATCGACGCCCTGCTGGCCGTCGCGCCACGCAGCCGCCGGCTGGTCGCCCAGGTCGCCCCGCCGTCCGTGCTGCGCCGACTGACCCGCTCCGGCGCCTATGCGTCCGACGAGCGTTCCTGGCGGCAGCGTCCCGCCGCCGCGGCCGCGGCCTCACCTCCGCCGGAACCGGCCTCCCAGGCTGGACCCTCGCGGCGGCGGGGCCGTCCATCCGTCCATGATCTGTGACATTGGTCCGCTCCGTGCGGGCGCCGCGCTGTGTTGCCTGGTCCGCTCCGTGCGGGCGCCGCGCTGTGTTGCCTGGTCCGCTCCGTGCGGGCGCCGCG